>Ga0307513_10006473_pt1 | contig 15292 bp, 13 predicted proteins | sample 15_EM_MG_FD_202174 | JGI IMG/M metagenome (GOLD analysis project Ga0307513, IMG submission 202174) | Populus trichocarpa ectomycorrhiza microbial communities from riparian zone in the Pacific Northwest, United States - 15_EM | ecosystem: Host-associated > Plants > Roots > Unclassified | place... | reverse complement strand
AAATCGACTTCAAGGCACGGTCCGGGCCGCCCGGCTTTTGGGCGTCGGCGTTGATGCTGGCGATCGTCTGATCAATGGGGGCAGCTTGCGACCAGCCGCTCGCGCAAGAAAGAATCAGGGTAACGAGGAAGATGTTCTTTATTTTCATAAGTGAAGAAATGAATCGTGAATCGCGCGCTCCGATTTGTCGAGAATCTTCCTCGCGTCAGATTTCGGAAGGGCAATTGAGCCAGCTTGATTCGCCATCGACGTTTGGCCATCGCATGCTAAAGGCTTCGGATGTCGCAGCTCGAGAAACGGCCGGCCTCGCTTGGCTATCGCATGCCGGCGGAATGGGAACCGCATGCCGCCACCTGGCTTTCGTGGCCGCGGCGCGAAGGCATCAGTTTTCCGGGAGCTTTTGATCGGGTATTGCCGGCGTTGCGACGAATGGTGGAAGAGCTGCTGAGCTCCGAGGCGGTCTGCATTAACGTTTGCAACGGAGCCCACGAAGCGGAAGCGCGGGCGGTGCTGGAAGGCCTGCCATTCGACCGGCTAACCTTTCACCGCATTCCGACCAACGAGCCCTGGTGCCGCGATCACGGTCCAATTTTTTTGACGCGCCCTGAGGACTCGCGCCTGGCGATCGTCGATTGGGACTACAACGCTTGGGGTGGGAAATACCCGCCGTACGACCTCGATGAAATGGTTCCAACTCGCGTCGGCGAGATCCTGGGCGCGCCGGTTTTTTATCCGCACATGATTTTGGAGGGTGGCTCGGTCGATGTGAACGGCGCCGGGGCGTTGCTCACCTCGGAAGCCTGTCTGCTGAATCCAAATCGGAATCCGACGCTGACGCGCGCCGAGATCGAGCAGCGATTGCGCGATTATCTTGGCGTCACCGAAATTCTCTGGCTGGGCGACGGAATCGAAGGCGATGACACCGATGGCCACGTCGACGATCTGGCCCGTTTCGTCAGCGAACGAACCGTCGTCACTGTCGTCGAAGAAAATCGTGACGACGCGAATTACAAGCCGCTCCAGGAGAATCTGGCGCGTTTGCGCGCGATGAAATGGGCTGGCGCGCCGCTCGAAGTCCTTACGTTGCCGATGCCGGCAAAGATCGTGCGCGAAGATTTGCGGCTGCCCGCCAGTTACGCGAATTTCTATATCGCAAATGAATGCGTCTTATTGCCGACATTTGCCGATCCAAACGACAACGTCGCTGAATCCACCCTCGCGAAAATCTTCCCGACGCGCCGCATTGTATCGATCGATTGCAGGGAATTAATCTGGGGCCTTGGTGCGTTTCACTGTCTCACGCAACAGCAGCCGGCGGTCTCTTGAATCGGCGTTACTTCTCGGAGTTCGGGCGTGGCTGCTTTTTTTGATATTGACCGAATGATGAGCTTGCCCCGCGCGCCGGGGCGAAAGGTGTCCTAGCTTGAACGGAACGCGCGGACGAAGAGTGGATACCGCGTCTTATTAGCTCTTTTTATATTGCGGCTCAAATGGGTAACGGCGAGGTCGGTAGCTGCCTTCCTCTTTCAGAGCTTCAAATGCGATTTTTGCGCGATCTTCAGCCGAAAGTGAAGGCATGTGCATCAAATCACTATAGATCTCTATAACTTCTAGCGCTGGCATGTTCTTTATCTCAACTTTCTTCGGTGCAGAGACCTCCCAATGGACCGGCTGCTCGATATCCCCGAGTTCCGGATGCTTCAGTGTCCGAGATTTTAGGTGATCGGAGATTTTCTTGTCGCCCCAGGTTGTTGCCGGCAAGAATATGGATTTCATATGTTCCTCGGAACGAATACCACAGCAACGAGCAGCGATCGCGACGGGCCTACCAAAAACAGAACAATTGTATTTTAGCGGCGTGCCTACATAACCCACAGTGACACGACCTTCGGCGAGTCCGATATGAGGGCAGAAAGATAGTACATCTCTATCAGCCATTCCCTGTGCCGTGAGAAGCGCGTCCTTGAATGGATCTTCAGATCCGAAGTCCTCGGAAAAGACGATCATCATTTCATCTCCAATATACTTGTCCACGATACCAGGTCTGCCTCGCAGGCCTTCCGCTGTAATCCACGAGAAGAAATTATTTACAAAAATTAGAGTCTCTGTCGGACTGAGATCATAGGTTCTGCGTGAAAAGCCCGCGATATCAACAAAGACGATAACAGCATCAATCTCTCGTCCTTTTACAGGGAAAGCGGCCCCCCATCCATCATCAAGCAGTCCATCGACGTCCAATGGTCTCGATGACAGGTAGTCCTCCAGTGAGTTAAACGTATAGTTAACGGAAAGCTTCATCGTTTTGAACCAAGGAGAGATGGGACATTTTCATTAGGGAAGTGAGGTCGCGACACCGGCTTGGTTGGGTTGCTTGGCTGGCTGGATGTGGCGATCAGAGAGACGCGAGTAGCCGACTGCGCGCGTGACTGCGTCGAATACCTGAATCTGGCAACTCAGCGAGAACCAAATTGATGTCTCCCCGCGCATAGCCGAGTGCTCGTAGTAGATCTTCTATAACAATTCGCTTGGATTTGTTATCCAATGTCGTGAGTACCCAAAACGCTGATTGTGGAATCGGCTTTGCGGTAATGCCGTCGCCACTCTGCAAAATTTCGCGTTCAGACTTTGCAAAGTACCGCCGACTGCCGCGGCGAAATGCTAGCACCATGTCGGCGAACTGCTTTGGATGCGCATGATGCAACCAACCAAGAATTGCAAGAAACTTATCTACGGCTTGGTGATGCCGAGTGAATCTTTCACTGCTAATGAACTCCGACAGTGTCGAAGAGAGCGCGCCGGCCGCAGGCGGCGTGCCGTTCGATCTGGTGTGCTTTTGCAATGCTTGTGATAACGCACCGAGGTTAAGGAGGCGCCGTAGCACGTCGTTCGGTGTGGCGTTAAAGCCGGTTGCGCGTTGCGACAACTCGGCAAGAACCTGATCATCAATTTCGATCGAATGCATACGCGTATAATACCGGTATGAAACCGGTATGTCCATCGATAATTTCTGGGACGTCTTCGAAATATCCAACCTTCTAAGTTATAGGAGTGGATGAGACGCCTGTGGTTAGTTTCGATCGGACGCGGTAAACTTCTTTTGCAAAATCGGCTCCAGCACACGCCAGACATTTTCCGCCAGGACGCGCTGGCCCGCCGCGTTCGGATGGATGCGATCGGGCAGGTTCAGCTCGGGGTCGCCACCGACCCCTTCCAGCAGATACGGGATAAGCGCCGTGCCATTTTTTTCGGCCAGCGCGCCAAACATCCCTCCGAACGCGCGCACATAGCCGTCGCTCGACGCGAGGGGCAGCTGCATTCCGGCGATGACAATCGACACGTTTGGCTGCCGCGCCCGCGTCCGATCGATGATCGCTTGGAGATTCGATCGCATTTGTTCGATCGGCACGCCGCGGAAGGCGTCGTTGATGCCGAGCGCCAGGATCAGGACATCGATTCTCTTCCCGCGAAGCAGCATCGGCAAACGCCGAAGCCCGCCAGCCGTGGTATCGCCGCTCGATCCCGCGTTGATGACCTCGAATCGATAATTCGCGTTCCGCATCTTTTCAGCGATCAAGGCCGGATAGGCTTCTTTGCGAGAGAGGCCGAAGCCATCGGTCAAACTATCTCCGAGAACGAGGATGGTGATCACCCTGGAAGCATCGTGTTTCGCCGCCGGCGCGGATTGAAACGGAAGGCTCCCGATGGTTGCGGCGAGAAGGCTATTCACAAGCAAAGACGCGATCTTCACGGAAACTCTTGGACGATCCCGCGCTCGATCCGTTCAAAAGCTGCGCGCAATTCTGGCCGCTGTAATCTCTCGCCGCCCAGTGAAAACGGCACGAATTTAGAGACTGGCTATGACCGATACGCCTACGGCGGCAGCGTAGAGCTGGAGGTTTCGCTTTGCGAGGTCGGCGTGGGGTGAGAGTCTCGCCCTTTGATGACAATAACCCAGCGTTTCAAAGCTGGACGATCGTGTCGTCTGCGGCGGTGTGTTTCGCAGTTGCGTTCGCGATTCGCCGCAATTAGTAACTTACCCGCTCAGCAGAGGAGCATCTTTCAAACCTTAACCACCCTTTTCCTATGGCAAATTACGGCATTAACGGCTTCGGCCGAATCGGACGCAACGTCTTGCGGGCGATGGAGCAAAGCGACGTCAAACGCATCGCTGCGATCAACGATCTCACCGACACAGCTACCATTGCGCATTTGCTCAAATGGGACTCGGTCCATGGAAAATTCGATGGCGAGATCGGCCACGATCCAGAAAATATCATCGTGCGCGGACACAAGATCAGGCTCCTCAAGGAACGCGATCCGGGCAATTTGCCCTGGAAAGATCTCGGCGTGGACGTTGTTCTCGAATCTACCGGCTTTTTCACCAGCCGCGATAAGGCCGAGCTGCATCTGACGAAAGGCGGAGCCAAACGCGTCTTGATCAGCGCCCCCGCGAAGAATCCAGACGCGACGCTTTGCCTCGGCGTGAACGACGAAGCTTACGATGCCAGCAAGCATTTCATCATTTCCAATGCGAGCTGCACCACCAATTGCCTCGCCTCCATGGCGAAGGTGTTGCACGACAGCTTCGGAGTCGTGAATGGCTTTATGAGCACGATCCACAGCTACACGAACGACCAAAAAATCCTGGACTTTCCTCATGAAGATTTGCGGCGGGCCCGCGCGGCGGCCGTCAGCATCATTCCGTCGAGCACCGGTGCGGCGAAGGCGATCGGCGAAGTGATTCCCGCCTTGAAGGGCAAACTGAACGGCGGCGCGTTTCGCGTCCCGACGCCAGATGGTTCCGTGACCGATTTCACTGCGATCCTGGAGAAGGATGCGACCGTCGATTCCATCAACACCGCCTTCAAAGAGGCGGCCGCGAGCAAGCGTTACAAAAACATTCTCGAATACAGCGACGAGCCGTTGGTCTCAATCGACATCGTCGGCAACCCGCATTCGTGCATCTTCGACAGCAAACTGACGATGACGCACGGCGGCAAATTCGTGAAAATCGTCGGCTGGTACGACAACGAATGGGGCTACAGCAACCGCTGCGTGCAAATGCTGGAGCTGCTGGGCAAGTAATTAACTCCTGCTCTTGATCATGATCCTGCTCATGATCCCTGTCTCATGACCCCTTATTTCGATCACGAGAAACTCGACGTTTACCGTAACTCGATCGCGTTTTGCGCGTGGGTAGGCGATTTTCTGCCTGCAATCTCAGCCAAGACATCTGCCAAAGATCAGCTCGATCGCGCCTCAACGAGCGTCCCTCTCAACATCGCCGAAGGAAATGGAAAGTTCTCTGCACGCGACCGCGCGCGGTTTCTGGAAATGGCCCGAGGATCAGCGCTGGAGTGTGCGGCATGTCTTGATGTCTTAGTCGCTCGCAAACTTGCGAGCGCTGAGCAGGTGGCTGATGCCAAAGCTCAACTGGCGACGATTGTTCGAATGATGATGGGTTTATTGAAACGCTTTTCGGAGCGCGCTGATGTTCTCAGAGAGGAAGTTGGGAGTTACGGGTATCAGGAGGATCAGAAGCAAGATCAGGATCAGGAGCAGGAGGGGGAAAGATGAACAAACTCACCCTCCGCGATCTCGAGGTAAGCGGGCAGCGGGTCCTTGTCCGCGTCGATTTCAATGTGCCGACGGAAGAACGTGACGGGCAGATCGCGATCACCGACGACACTCGCATCCGCGAAAGTCTGCCGACGATCAATTACCTTCGCGAACAGGGCGCGAAGACGATCCTGCTGGCGCACTTCGGGCGGCCAAAAGGTAAACCGGTCGAGAAGTATTCGCTGCGCCCGGTCGCCGATTATTTGCACACGCTAATCGATCATCCGGTCGCTTTCAGTCACGATACCATCGGCAAGATCCCGGAAGAAATCATCGGTCACATGAAGGATGGCGACGTCACTTTGCTGGAGAACGTCCGGTTCCATCCGGGGGAGGAAGCAAACGATCCCGCGTTCGCCGAGGCCCTGGCGAAGCTCGGCGACCTCTACGTGAACGATGCCTTCGGCGCGGCGCATCGAGCGCACGCCAGCACAGCCGGCATCACGAAGTTCGTCCCGCAGAGCGGGATGGGTTTTCTCATGGAGAAGGAAATCAAATATCTTTCCCACGAGCTGGCCAAGCCGGCGAAGCCGTTCATCGTCATCCTCGGGGGCTCGAAGGTCTCGGACAAGATCGGCGTCATCAAAGCACTCATGGAAAAGGCCGATGCCATTCTGATCGGCGGGGCGATGGCCAATACGTTTTGGAAGGCGCAGGGCGTCCCCGTCGGAAGCAGCCGGGTGGAAGCGGACAAGCTCGATCTCGCCCGTGAGATTCTGAATCTCGCGAAAGAAAAGGGAGTGCGGTTCCTGTTGCCGGTGGACGCGCTGGAAGCGGAGAAGATCGAACCCGGTGCTCCGGCCCGGAACACCAGCCGCGTCATGCCGGAACACGGAATCACGGACGGCTGGCAGGCCGTCGATATCGGCCGTGCGACGATCAGTCTTTACCAAGACGAAATCGCAGAAGCGAAAACGATTCTTTGGAACGGCCCGGTTGGGATCTTTGAGATTCCTGCTTTCGCGGAAGGCACGATCGCAATCGCGGAGGCGCTCGCGCGCTCGAAAGCGACGACGATTATCGGCGGCGGCGATTCCGTTACCGCGGTAAAGCAGGCCGGCCTCGCCGACAAGATGACCTTCATCTCCACCGGTGGCGGCGCCTCGCTGGAATTAATCGAGGGAAAAGAGCTTCCCGGGATCGCGGCGTTGAGTGACCGCTAGTTATTAATCGTTCTCGTGCTCGTGCTCGTGCTCGAAAGCCTCTCTTGGAAGATCGATCACGAACACGAGTCGGTGTGAACAAAAGACTCACTTATAGATTCGTTTGCGTCGCCCTTGGGCTGGGCGCGCTGCTGACAACGAGCTTTATTTATCGCGCGCTCCTGCCGCCATCCCTTCCCGAAGGCGTCGCGGAGAAACTGGAATTCTTCGCAAAGCACAAGGATGAGTTTGATACGCTTTTCCTCGGGTCGAGCCGTTTTTACTACGCAATTTCGCCGGAGGGTTTTGACCAGCTCACGCGCGAGAATGGCGTCCCGACCCGGGCATTCAATTTCGGTATCGACGGCATGAACCCGCCGGAAACCTTTTATGTCCTGGAACAGATCCTGAAGACCGAACCGCGAAGCCTCAAATGGATTTTCGTGGAGGTCGACAACATCGAGACCAAATCGCATCTCAAGATTCTTGGCACGCGGCGCCTCCTCTACTGGCACGATTGGCCACGCACGGCGCTGACCCTGAAAAAGGCGATAAACCCGCGCCCCAGTACGACGTGGTATCAACGGCTCAACCGCCTTTGGACCGCGCGGCGCGAGCTGATCCTGCACCTTGGTCTTTTCGAGAAGCAATTCACCAATGTCGGGCGCGCGGTGGATTTCTTCTCCTCTTGGAATGAAAGCCGCAGTCTGAAATGGGACCTGCTCCTGGGGCCGAAAGGCGACGGGTACCGGCTCGCGGGAGCTCCGATGACCCCGGAGCGCGCCGAGCATTTTCGGCGCAAGCTCGCGGAGGAGGTTTCCGCCTCGGGCTCCGAGTTCATAGATCCATACGCGGAAAGTGCGTATCGCGAGTGCGCCACCAGGATCCGGCGTTTCGGCGCGGCGCCGATCTTCGTGGTCGCGCCGGGCATCTTTCAATCGCCGCTGCGCTTCCGGGAATCGCCGCCGCCGGCCCCGTTGCTCGTCTTCAACGATTCCAAGACTTATCCGCAGTTATACGACACGAAAGTTCGCGTGGATGAACAGCATCTCACGAACGAAGGCGCCGCGGAATTCACCCGCCTGCTCGCGCTCGAGTTCGTCCGTCACGCCCGCCAGCCCTGACCTCGCATGCTTTTCGTAGAGTTCCGTTTCTTCTGGTTCTTCCTGGCAGTCTTCTGCGTCTACTGGTCGCTGCGCGAAAACCGGTCGCGGAAAATTTGGCTGCTTCTTTGCAGCTACGTCTTTTACGCCGCCTGGAATTGGAAATTTCTTTTCTTGCTCATGGGATCGAGCGCACTCGACTACTTCGTCGGGAGAATGCTGGCCCGGACAGAAGATCCGCGCGCGCGTCGCAGCTGGCTGTTGCTGAGTCTGGGCGCGAATCTCGGCACGCTCGCGGTTTTCAAATACTTCAACTTCTTCGTCACCTCGGCCGCGACGTTTCTCGCCTGGCTCGGTCTGCCGGCGAGCGTGCACACGTTGAACATCATCCTGCCGGTCGGCATCAGCTTCTACACGTTTCATTCGATGAGTTACACGATCGACGTCTATCGCGGGAAGATGCGCGCCATCTCGAGCCTCCTCGATGTCGCCGCCTTCATCGGGTTCTTTCCGCAAATGGTCGCCGGCCCCATCGTCCGCGCTTCCACGTTTTTGCCGCAACTCCGGACGCTCCGGAAATTCTCGGAGGTCGATGTTCGCGGCGCGCTCGTTTTGTTTCTGACCGGCTTCATTAAGAAAGCGTGCATTGCTGATTCCCTCGCGCCTTTCGTGGATCGTTATTTTGCCGCGCCCGGGAGCTTCACCGCCGGCAGCGCGTGGGTCGCCATTACTTTTTATTCCATCCAGGTCTACTGCGACTTTTCCGGCTATACCGACATGGCGATCGCTTCAGCGCGGCTCCTCGGTTATGAGCTGCCGGTAAATTTTAATTTTCCATTTTTTGCCAGGAGCATGTCGGATTTCTGGCATCGCTGGCACATCAGCCTCTCCAGCTGGCTGCGCGATTATCTTTTCATCCCACTCGGCGGGAGTCGTGGCCCACGCTGGTTCGTCTACCGCAACATCATGATCACGATGCTCCTCGGTGGCTTATGGCACGGCGCGGCCTGGACGACGGTGATCTGGGGCGGTCTGCTCGGTTTGGCGCTGGTCGTTCAACGCAAATGGCAACACTGGACCGAGCATGGGAAGCAGGCCCGCAACTGGACGCGTTGGCTTGGCTGGGCGTTGACCATGTATTGGTTTTGCCTCGCGTTAATGGTTTTTCGAGCTTTGAATCTGCCGGACGCATTTGTGGCCGTGCGGAGCTTCGCCTTGTTTCGCAGCGAGGGTGCGCAAGATCTGGGCGCTTGGATGTTATGGATTGTCGTTGCCTTGGGAATTGTCCACTGGATGAACTTCCGCGGGACATTCGCCAACTGGTGGCGGCGCGCGCCTGATCCGGTCTTCGCCGTCGCCTATGGCTGCGCCGCCGCCACCGTTTTCCTGTTTATTCCGCCGCACTACACGCCGTTTATTTATTTCCAGTTTTGATTGCCTCAACCGAATCGCCGCGGACCAATTTTTCCCTCAGCCGGGGATTGCTGGACGTTGGGATCGCGGTGCTCGCCTTTGTTTTGGTCTGCGCCGCCCTGAACGCGCTTCTCCCTTTTCCTGAGATCGACGTTGTCAGTGCCGAGCTCCGGTTCTTCAAGGAACATCGGGACGAATTCGACACAGTCTTTATCGGTTCGAGCCGCATCCATCATCAAATCTCGCCCGCGATTTTCGACCGGGTCATGGGCGAAGCCGGTCACCCGACGCGCACCTTCAATTTCGGAATAAATGGAATGTTCCCACCGGAAAGCGGCTATGTGCTGGAGCGTTTGTTGAGCACAAAGCCCCGCCTGAAGTGGGTCTTCATCGAACTCGATGAGTTGGAAACCAGGCGCATTCCGAAAGCGGAGGCCAGCCGCCGGTCGCTTTATTGGCACGATTGGAAACGCACATCGCTCGTGCTTCGCAAGATCCTCGACGGCGACGATCAAAGGGACGCGCGGGACCTTTTCTTTTTCCACACCGCGCTCTTCGCCAAAAATTTCGCGAACATCGGCAGGAAGATCGATCTTAGCTGGTGGATTTCCCATCTCGGGAAGAAAACCGCGGCCCCCAAAAGCCTGGGTCGCGACGGCGATGGGTATGTTCCGCAGATTAAGACGATGTCGGAGGCGGAGGCGGTTGCTTACGAGGCCGGGCTCAAGCGTGCGGTTGTCCAAGCCGAACTCAGACGTGTTTCGCCTTCCACCGAGCGAGCCTACCGGCAATGGGCCGACGACGTCAGAAAGGCAGGTGCGACGCCAATCTTCCTCATCACGCCGACGAGGGCGCAGACCAAATTTGAATTCCGCCCTGAATCTGGCGTCGCGGGCGCCGTGATGCCGTTCAACGACGCGAAGGGTTATCCGCAACTTTATCGAAACGAAATCCGGGTCGATGCCGATCACCTTAACGAGACGGGCGCCGAGGAGTTCACAAGACTCATCGCGGATACTCTTTCGCGGCTCATTAATGATGGCCGAATCCAGTGATTCGGCGCGCATCTGATATTACGTCTCAGCCAATCCAGTCCGGCGCGTCATGCTCTTCGTAGAATTCCGCTTCCTCTGGTTTTTCCTCGCGGTCTTCTGCGTCTATTGGTCGCTGCGTGAAAATCGGTCGCGCAAAATCTGGCTGCTTCTCTGCAGCTACTTCTTTTACGCCGCCTGGGATTGGAGATTCCTCTTCCTGCTCATGGCATCGAGCGCACTCGATTACTTCGTTGGCATGATGCTGGCGCGAACGAAAAATCCGGTGACGCGGCGCGGCTGGCTGATCCTCAGTCTGTGCGCCAATCTCGGCACGCTCGCGTTTTTCAAATACTTCAACTTCTTCGTCTCTTCCGCCGCCGAGTTGCTCGCGTGGCTCGGTCTGCCGGCCAGCGTGCACACGCTGAACATCATCCTCCCGGTCGGCATCAGCTTCTACACGTTTCATTCGATGAGTTACACGATCGACGTCTACCGCGGGAAGATGCGCGCTGTTTCGAGTCTCCTCGATGTCGCCGCGTTCATCGGGTTCTTTCCGCAAATGGTGGCCGGTCCAATTGTCCGCGCCTCTGCCTTCCTGCCGCAGCTCCAATCACTGCGGAAATTTTCGGTCGTGGATGTCCGGGGCGCGCTCGTCCTCTTTCTGGTTGGTTTTGTGAAAAAAGCCTGCATTGCCGACGGAGTCGCGCCGATTGTGGACAAATATTTCGACTCGCCCGCGGCCTACAGCGCCAGCAGCGCATGGCTCGGCGTGCTCCTCTACGGGATTCAGATTTACTGCGACTTCTCCGGCTATACGGACATGGCGATTGCCTCGGCGCGACTTCTTGGTTACGAGCTTCCGGTCAATTTCCGCTTTCCCTACCTCGCTCGGAACGTTGCCGATTTTTGGCATCGCTGGCACATCAGCCTCTCTACCTGGCTGCGGGATTATCTTTACATCCCTCTCGGTGGAAATCGCGGAAACCGCTGGTTCGTGGCGCGCAACATCATGCTCACGATGATGCTGGGAGGTTTGTGGCATGGCGGTGCCTGGACTTTTGTTATTTGGGGAACGCTGCATGGCATCATGCTCGTCCTGCACCGCCAATGGTCGGAATGGGAAACGCGTCCGGCCCGCCTGGCGACCATCGTGGATTGGATTGCCTGGCCACTGACCGTCTATTGGATTTGCATTACCTGGATCTTTTTCCGGGCGACGGATTTGAACCACGCCGGCGTTATCGCGAAAAGTTTTGTGTTTTGGCAGAGCGCCGGAACTCGTGATATCGGGATTCGAATGATCTGGATCGTGGTTCTGCTCGGGATTGTGCACCGGCTCAACGCGCGGGGGGTATTTTCCGCCTGGTGGCGGCGCGGTTCCTCCGAGGCCTTCGCCGCGGGATACGGTTGCTCGGTCGCTCTGGTGCTCGTATTTATCCCGGCGAAGTACACGCCGTTTATTTATTTTCAGTTCTGAGCCATCCTCAACAGGTAGGGACGCTTTTCCGAAGCGTCCGACTTGTTCCGTTTGAAGGTCTATGCGTGAATAATCGGACGCTTCGGAAAAGCGTCCCTACCTGAAGAACCAAATGCGCAAAAAGATCATCGCCGCGAATTGGAAGATGAACATGACCCAGGGCGAAGCGGCCAGCTTCGTCGCCACCTTCCTTCTGGAGCTGGGCGAGTCCACCGAGGTGGAGCTCGTGATCGTCCCGCCGTTCACCGCGATCGCAGCGGTCAATGCCGCGCTCGGCCAGGCGCAACACATCAAGGTGGGCGCGCAGAACATGCATTGGGAACGCTCCGGCGCCTTCACCGGCGAGATTAGCCCGGCGATGCTGCGCGATCACTTCGTCCGTTACGTCGTGCTCGGGCATAGCGAGCGGCGCACGCTCTTCGGCGAGACGGACGAAATCGTGAACCGGAAAGTACGCGCGGCGCACGAAGCCATGCTGCGGCCGATCGTTTGTGTGGGCGAAACACTCGAACAACGAGAGCGGGGCGACGTGGAGAAAGTGTTGGGAACGCAACTCCGAGGCAGTCTCGCGGGATTGGAGGCCAAAGAATTACAGGAAACCGTGATTGCCTACGAGCCGGTCTGGGCGATTGGAACCGGCAAGACCGCGACTGCCGGGCAAGCGCAGGACGCCCACGCATTCGTTCGCCGGACGCTCGCGGAAATTTCCGATGAGGACACGGCCGAGAAGATGCGGATTCAGTACGGCGGAAGCGTCAAGCCGGACAACGCCCGCACACTCATGAGCCAGCCAGACATCGATGGCGCGCTCGTCGGCGGCGCGAGCCTCGATCCGCGCAGCTTCGCACAGATCGTCCAGGGCGCCTGCGCAGAACCTGAGCGCACCGCATAGCGTTGTCATCCCGAGCCGCGCAGACGGCGAGGGACCTCGCAGTTCCACGAAGGCGCATTCTTGCGCCTGACCTCGCTTGCGCTCGCGAAGGCAAGAGAACCCTCGACTTCGCTCGGGATGACAAAGGGCAGCGCGCGCGTGCAGCCGCGTCCTAATTCAGCAGATAAACTTCCACCGAGCCGACGCCCGTCGTGTTGTTCACGCCGCGCACGATGGCGGTGTACGGAGCGGCCGAGAGAATTCGAACCACGGCCGACTCTTTTGGGTTCGTGGGAGCGAGGCCGCTCGCCTGAATTTCAGCCTGGTTCGGGCTCAAACCCCAGTCGTCGTTTGAATCAAGGAGGGCGGCATTGGCATCGCGAAGCTCCAGGATCGGATCGGCCAGAGGCGAGGGAACACCCGCGGCCGCCAGTGAAGGTCCGATTGCCCGGACCAGCAGCCGTTTCGATTCTGTGCCCCCGAGGATAAAACCACCGATCAACGCGTCTGGATCGACATTGACCCGTCCGCGCGTCGAAATATTGAGCAGGGTCGAGCCCGGTCCGCTGTCCACGTCATAAACCTCGACCAGGCCAATGCCGGTGGCGTTGTTCGCGCCCCGCACGATCGCTGTATAAAAGGCATTGGTTGGATTGGAGGGGACCGTCGTCAAAATCGCGGACTCGTTAGGCGAGGCCGGCGCGAGGCCCGTATCGATCAATTCTTGCCTGTTAGCTGCGTCGCCCCAGTTGTCGTTACTGGCGATGGTTGCCCCGGTGCCGTCGTGCAATTCCAAGACCGGATCCGCGAGCGCGCCACTCAATCCAGTCGATGGCCCGACCCCGCGAATCACCAGCCTTTTGGACGAAGGGCCGCGCATAATGAAACCGCCGATGAGCGCGTTGTCACCCGTGCCGACCTGGAGTCGGGTCGAGACATTCACGGGCCGGCCGGGAGCGGCGATGACGTTGACGGTAAAGTTCTGCGAAACGGTTGCGCCGTCGAAGTCCGTCGCGGTCACGGTGAACATGGCGCTGCCGATTTGGTGGCCGGCGACCAGCAATCTGGTGCCGCTAACGGTCGCGTCCGCGATCGCGGCATTATTACTCATCACCGAAAAAGTCAGGGTGGAAATTGGGGAGATCCCGGGAACCGAAACGAAGTTCGCCACCACGGCTGGATTAGGGAAGGAGTAATTACGGAGCGGAATGGAATCGAACGGCGCGCCAGCATTGTATCGGGGCACCGCTGCGATCGCATCAACGGTCGTCATGCTGTTGTTCACGACCCGGCCGAAGACTGTGAATCCACCGTTATCGGTATCGAGATTATGGGGCGGGCCGCCATTGTCGGCGAAATTGATAAACCACTCGGACGTGGCGCTGTTGGGTTGACCGGAAATTTTCGCCATCGCGATTGTTCCGCGCGTGTTAGAAATCCCGGGCTCGTTTGCGATCGAGGGAAAAGCAAGGACCTGGGTGGGCTGGACAATTGCGGGATTGGTGGTGCTGACGGTGCCGAGGTAACCGCCTCCCTGGATAACGAAGTTGGCCACGGACCGATGAATGAAACTTGAAGCTAATTGGCCGTTGGTCGGATCGACCTTGAAGTATCGCCCCTGGTTAATGTAGTTCAAAAAATTTGCGACCGTGACTGGTTTCTGCTGGCCAAACAGGGCGAGATCAATTGGTCCCAGGTCGGTCGTAAGGCGGATCGCATCGCTCACATCAGAATCAGCGAAGGCAGTCGTGAGATCGATCGAGCGGGCGGCTGCATTCGCGTATTCGGTGAAATCGGCAATCTGATTTGTGACGACCGGGGGCGTATTTTGCGCGGTGGCCGTGAGAGCGAAGGCAAGTAGCGCCGCGGGAATCGAGAGATGGGTCCGGATCATGAGGTAACGTTTTTACTCCATCTGGATAGAACGCGCCAGTCCAACAATCTGGGAGGGGCCTTTATGCCCCGGCTTATCGATTCGGCGCTTCTTTCGCCACGCTCTCCAGCATCGCGTCCAGTTCCGGTCTTCGAAATAAGCGCCCGTTTGCGATCACTGCGCCTATTTTTTTGGTGTGGGCGATGTCTTCGAGCGGATTCTGATCAAGGAGGACCAAGTCCGCGGTCTTGCCACGTTCGATTGTGCCAAGTTCATCTGATTTTCCCAACGATTCGGCGGAATGCCGGGTCGCGGCGACAATGGTCTCCATCGGTGTGAGGCCCGCCTTGACGAGCAGCGCGAGCTCGTCATGCACGCTGAATCCGGGAAAGATATTGCGTCCCGCCAGATCGGTGCCGACAAGAAACCGGACGTTCTCCGAGCGGAAAATGCCGGTGATTTGCAACGCGCGAGCGAATGCTTCCTCCAGCTTTTTGCGCAATTCGGGTGTCGAAGCTCTGTCGGGAAAATTCTTCCAAAATTCCCTGGCCGATTTCGAAGTGTAACGATCCCGTGGATCGGGATGCTCGGCAAAGTCGGCCTGATGCGCGATCGACCAATACATGATCAGCGTCGGATCGAACCACGCGTTTCTTTTGGCCATGAGCTTCGCCAGCTTTCGCGCTTCCTCATCGGTAAATTCCGCCATCGCGGCTTCCTGGGTCTTCCCCTGCGCGACCTTCTTTCGCACCGGCCCTTC
>Ga0307513_10006472_pt1 | contig 15293 bp, 25 predicted proteins | sample 15_EM_MG_FD_202174 | JGI IMG/M metagenome (GOLD analysis project Ga0307513, IMG submission 202174) | Populus trichocarpa ectomycorrhiza microbial communities from riparian zone in the Pacific Northwest, United States - 15_EM | ecosystem: Host-associated > Plants > Roots > Unclassified | place... | reverse complement strand
ATCTGCATCATAACTTGACCTGAAATGCTTTGATATCACTCGATTGACATATCTAGAAAAGTGGGGAGCTAGTTTTTTAGTTTGCATTTTAGCGTGATGTAGGGAAATTCGGCACTATCAACACTGCAGGGGATAGCTGCCTTGATACTGCCACGATAGTTTTACTCTACTTATACTAGTGATATCCAGCCCAGCACTGCCCAGCTATCCCACATCCTACCTTCATGCCATTCCAGCACTCAACAGGGAGAGAAAATAAAAATAAAACTTCTACCCATCCCATACTAATGTAACCGCAAAATCCCAGCCGTAATATACTATACAGTCCGCACACCTATCCTATCTCCCCGCCTCCCCCGGCTGGCTCCACTACATGTGAAAGTGAGAGAGGAGAATATTATAAGCAGTAGAAAAAATACCGAAAGAGGGAAAACCAGGTGAAAAATGGGAAACACAATCTACGAATCCATCTCACCCCCAGCCAGCAAGTAATCGAGAAAGCGCAGATGGAAAAAGGAATAATAACAATTGAAAGAAGACCGAGAAGGAGGGAGGGCAGAATAAATGAAATGTGTCTATCAATCAATGGTGATGGTTCCATCGTCATCGATGACAACAATATCGTCTGGCTCTGTAGCAGGCATTTTACCAAGTTTCTTGGCAGAAGGGACTCTGTCTTCGACGACAACCCCTTTCCTAGGTTTCTTGGCATCGCGGCCGTTGGGTTGGTCTTTTAGCTCATCAGAGCCGATGACCTCCTCGATTGAACGCTTGACTGCGCCCCCGTTCGTGCCATTTCCGTTTAGTAGCGATGCCCCCGGAGTCTCGGACTTGGCTGATGGCTTTTTGGGAATTTCGAAAGGAGTGGGCATGGTAATTGGGGTAGAGTCTTCGGGAAGTCGACTAGGGGGAAAAGTCAGTAAATACCACAATCACCGGACAGGATAGATGGACTCGCATGTTGGTAACCAAAACTTCCAGGTTGGTTCTTGGCTCATCCTCATCGTCCACAACAGTGACAAATGTCTCTTCACAGAATCCTAATTCTTTTAAAGTTCTGTCGACATTATCATCAAACTCACAATCGTACAACAGTTGTGAAGTCAGGACGGTAATTTCCTCTCCATATCCTAAGCCGTCTCTCAATACTTTATCCACAAGATCCCCAAGAGTAGCTCGTTCAATGTCTGCCTCAATGGTAGTCCTAGCTACACTGCATATTCCACACGCTGGATTAGGGGGACTAGGTTTTTCCGTACTGAAAGCTCGGTCTGCCGAACGAGAGAGGAACATAGTTCGTGCCGAGCCAAAGTCATTACGAAGAACTTTGAACGCTTGTAAAACGCAGAGACCAGCAGTGATAGCGTTTGTAGTAGCAATGGCAGGAATAATGTTTCCAGCCATTTCTGCTTCCACTTAGTAATTACTCAACAATGCATGGTGTAGGGGGAAAACCCACGCTTGATATCAAACTTGGACTTCAGATTGATTCCAAAGACTAGGCTTCTCAGGTTTGCGCTTGCTGCGACAAAGTCCAATGTATCCTCGTCATCTTTATCAAACGTTATGATTGGAGCAATTTCATCTTCGACCCGATCCTTCCTCATATCCAGCACACGTTCCGCCAGTCGACGCAAACTGTCTTCAAATATAGCATAATTTTCCGCTAGTGACCAAATTTTCTGATCATTCTTAGAAACCTTGGCATCAATACCCTTTGCTCCATCGGAGACCATTTGCTGGTCAAGAGGCTCTGGCGGCTTCCGGGACTTCCACATCTCGGACATCGTCCGAAGGCGCTTGATGTCGTCGCTAAAAACTTTATTAAATACAGTGGCGGCAAAGTCGGGAGAGTCCATCTTTTCGCGGATATTCTTCAGCTCCCCCGCTTCCCTTTTTAGATTTGCGATTTCACGGGCTGGGATCAAAGTCAGCCGATTGCTCTGGGTGAATGGGAAGGGTGAAAAACACCCACAATTCTCAGAATCCTCAGTTTGGTCTAGGTCAGGCGAAGTCTCCTCAGAAGTCCCAAAAATTTCACTATCCCACCAATAGTAAGCTAGCTATACCTAAAACAAACAGCCACTTAGTGGTAACGAACACAAGAAGATAACTCTTGGCCCAAACAATGCAATGAATGGGCTGACTAGGTGTGCTCCGAATAGTACACACCGGGAAGCTCTTGGGAATTGCTTTGTGCGTGCAATCGTAGCATTCAGTTTTTCCCTATCGGTATCAGCATTGCCACAAATACCTGCGGGGGGAACTCCAAGCTGACCCGTTTGATAACCTGAACCTGCCCATCGAACCCAGTAGTGCCGCTCTCGATCAAAGGGACATCTGCTGACAGACACATCTTGTTGACGTGTCGCCGAGCTTCGAGATTGTCCAGAGCATTGAATACCACATTGAAGCCCTTGAACCACTTAACGTTGAATTTGGAATCCTTGATATTAGCATGGTGAGCCTCGAGCTTGACATTGGGATTGAATTTTTCTGCAGTCTCCATCGCGACCTGTGACAATCTCCCGTCCCGTAAGCCTCCGTGATCATCCCCGCCGAAAATGAAGAGAAAAACGGCTCATACCATAGCCTTGGATTTTTTGATATGCTGCATCCCGAACAGGAACTGGCGGTTGAGATTGCTCAGATCAATGGTGTCCATGTCGACAATGTGAATCTCCCCGAATCCGGTCAACACCAGATTCTTCAAAAGTTCACAGCCGATCCCGCCGGCGCCAACCATAAGAACTCGCGACTACAAATCCACAAGTCAGTTGAAAAAAGAACAATCCGGTAGCAGGAGTGAAATAGTCAAGAGCTCCCCTTTCCGCCTCCATACCTCTTTGACTTCCCTATGGAAAGTTCCGAGTGACTTGCGTGCGTTCGTATCGCGCCCCATGGTTTCTAGCATGATGATGTAAGGCAAATATGTCCGCGTCGGGAATACTAGTATATAACGGTGAAGAAGGGAAAAGGAGAGAGCGAGAGTAGAGGAAAATAATGATAAGGCAGTGGCAGACCACCGGTAGTGCTAACGACTTGACCAGGATAAGGCGGCTCTGGAGATGGGGCAAGGATGATTCACGAGGCGCGAAGAAGACCCGAACGCCAGAGAAGCAATCACGAAAGGCCGAGGAGGATCTTCCGGTCTGGTGGGTTAAAACAGTTGCAGTGGTTCCAACCAGGGGAGATTTTAGAAGCAGTAGCAGTAGCAGGAGGGAGGCGTAAAGTTTTTCCTGTGATTGTAATTGTAAAAGGGAGAGAGTTGTGGTGATGCTGACCTACAGTGCAGGCACACTTGCTTGCAGCCTGGTTGTGGTGGGCGGCGATGGTGTTAGATGAGGAGAATAAGTGTAAGAAGAGTTAGAGCGAGAAGAAGTGTGAGACGAGAAAAGAAGTTTCCCTTGACCTCGTTAAGCTTTGGTTAGCCGTGTTTAGGATTCTTACCTAAAAGATGGTCTGTGCCATTGCTGTGGATTTAGTCTGAGTAACGGGTACTGTACCTAGTACAGTATTGGTACTGCTGCAAGGCCCTCTCTCCCCGGGAATAGGTTATAAAAGCAGTCTTGGCACGAGGAAGAGCAGTGCACCTTTCCTTTCCCTCTTTTTCCTCTTTCTTCTTTTTTTTTTTTTTCCTCCCTTATTCCCTTGTCTCAGAACGAGTCTTAACTTGTGCCAAATTTCCACACAGGGTGTACTTTAGCAGTGCAGTGCACACAAGCTGGAAACAACCATACACGTTACCTTCAAAAGAGGACATCAGAGCAGCTGAGGTAGCTTTCAAAAAAAAAAATCCAACCCTGAAAAATGTCATAGAAAATCCCTGCTGATCATTGATTTTTCTATCTCTCTAGGTGCATAGGCTTCATCGCCATAAATAATAAATAGGTTTCGCAAAGGATAAGAATAAGCAACACCATGGACGACGTGGACCATGATCTCCTCGCATTCATGCGTGAGGCAATGGGCCTCACCAAGACTGTTAAGAAAGGCCCAAGAGAAACAGGTGTTCTCGAGAGCGCGCGATACATCTTCGACAACTCGATTGACCTCGCATTGGACCGAGACTCGGTAGTCCAGGCCGCAAAGTCAATCTATAACTCCATCAAGTTGAAGTCCTATTCTACCCAGACATGGTCAGAGCACGAGCTACACCCGAAGGCGAAGGACGAGAGTACCTTGAATTTCATATTCACGATGGACGTGCTGAACTTCAGTTTCTGGAGCGATAAGAGTGAGGATACGAGGTACTCAGTGGTGTATAATGGGAAGAAGTATACAGGGTACTGGAGCTTGGTAGCCCTGATAAATCGAGCTTTGGACGAAGGTTATTACTGTCCCCGCCGCATATCAGTAGAAGCTCGAGCTTAACGGAATACCAAACACTATAGGAATCCCAATAACCTGCCCATTCTTCGTCTCGGACCCAGATATCTGTCCCGATTCCCTCCTGGAACACGTCTTCCGCTCCGATTCCGAGGAGCGGATACCCCTATTACAGGACCGAATAACCTGCCTCCGGCAATCAGGAATGATCTTATGTGAAGTAGCCATTCCCTATCCTTCAACTCCTCCATTCCCCCTTTCCCCACTTACTCGCGGCTAGGTGCTGACCTGATAGAGGTATGACGGAAGCTTCGCCAACTGCGTTAGAGAAGCCGGGCAGTCCGCATCAGAATTGATAATGCGGGTTGCAGACGACTTCCCTTGCTTCAGGGACGAATTCAAGTTCGAAGGGCGGAACGTCAACTTCTACAAGAGGGCACAGATACTTATCGCTGGTAAATAAAACACTTCTTCCATCCCACCTACCGCCCAACCTCTAATTAGGATCCGAGAGCAAATAGATATATGGGCCTGCTTCAACTCAAGTTCTTACGGCTCCTTCCACGACATATCCTCCGTAACCATGTTCGCCGACTACAGGGTCCCCGTAATCCTCAACACCATGGGGTGCATCATGTATGCCCCCAAGCTCGAGGGTCATATTCGTGCGCGCAAACCCATCCCCTCCGGGCATCCCTGGGAATTACAACTACGGGGGACGACTATCTGGTGCGTAGAATTGATAAGGAGAGAGATTGAAAAGAACCATCCTGGTTGTGGGATCAATGCTATCTTGATCGACTTTTACTTGTATGATACGGCGAAGGAAATGGAAGAGCGGGGGGAGAACATGATTCCCACCCATCGGACGAGGAGCATTTGGTATTAGATAGTTTAGACGTTGTTATTTGGCTGTTCTACTTTCTTTTTTCTCTCTTTTTTCTTTCTTTTTTTTCCGGCGGTGTTGGAGGCTTCAGAGATTCCATCTAGACGTGTCGAATTCAATTAGAGTTAAATTTTCGCAATCCTGGGATTGAGGCTGTTTTGTTTTTTTTGAAAACGAGCTCGATTCATGCTTAAATATACAATTCAAGAACAAGTCTATGTAAAAGACTTTATAGAAGTTTTTTTTTACGAAAGCAAGTCCATTGGGTCAAACATATGAAGCAAGTAAGAGTGTAACACAGGAAATCAATCTGAATGGTCGCAGAATCTCTCCATAAAGCAAGTCCATGAGATCAAATGTATGATATGAGCGAAGGAAATGAAAACGTCGGCAGTCCGGATATAAAGGTGAAGCAAGGCATATCCTCGTTAGTCTATCCAGCTCCCCCAAGTAGTAGTCGAGAAAGTCCCGGGCGCTCTCACGATAAAATTCAGATATGGGGAAAGAGTTGGAAAAAAGAGACAAATTCCCGAAACTCCAACTTTACCGCCCAATTCATGGAATGAAATAGAAAAAAATAAAGAGCAACCAGAGCACCAGCGCTGTAAAAAAAAATTCCCCACTTTTGATATCCCAACGCCAATCCTCTCTCTTCCTTCTTCTTCCTCTTCGTGCCATTCCATATAACGCCATCCACGAATCTATATTCCCAAAGCAAACCCCGAAATAAAAGATATATAAAAGTGACACCGGCAGCAACAAGCAGGATAGAACCGCACCCAGCATCCCCAACCCTCCCTCCCTCCCTCCCTCCCTCCCTCGGCCACACCCTATCCCCAAATATCCAGCAAACTCTCCAAATACGCCCTCCTGCTATCCCTGCCCGAATCGGAGCCCACGCCGACCCCATCCCTCAACTCTTCAGCGAGAATAACGGCAAGCACCTCGACCGGCGGGTTCAACCCGAAAGACTCCGCACGCTTCCACCTTTCCAAGCGAGTGGGGCCGATGCAGGGGCCGTATTTGACCTGCATATCAAAGTTCCTGAGTATTTTCTCCTGCGTGCAGAGGTACTGCTGGTGAGCGGGTGAACACCCCATCGGCTCAAGGATTTGAGTGTTGTAATAAATTTGGATCTGCTGGAGGGTTACCGCTACGGCTTTGTGTGTGGAGTGGAGGTGTTAGGGAATTCCGGGATTTGGTACGAAGGGGGGAGGGAGAACAAGAAGAGGAAGAAGAAGGGGGGGGAGGGGACGGGTACTGGGAAGGTCTTTTTCTGCAATGGTAGGTTGGGGCTTGGGAGAGGGGTGCTTTGGGGCTGATTGGAAAGAGAGGAGAGTCTGGCCAGGAGGGAGGACGGACTTGGGGCTTTCTCCTTTGGGTGCGCTCCGGGGAGGCATTGCCAAAACGGATTTCCCTTGTTTTCTAACGGATTGTCAGCACGGACTCTTCCTCCAGCATCAGAGCCCCCAGTCAAGCAAAGCACACACCACACACACACCATTGAAACCAAATCAGTCAAATGGCAATACCTAGAAAGAAATATATCTTCTTCTTCTTCTCTCCCTTCTCAAATATCCTTCCTGCTGGAGACAGAAATATTCTATGCCCAGTACGGCAAATGAGTGAGCAATTTCCTTAGCCCAATCCAATTCAACGCACTGCGGTTCAATGCACTTCGGTTTCAATGTAACTTCAGCTTCAATGCCGGAGAGACAGGCGAAACGAAGCTCGACGCGGGCGGAACAAACATAAAGCGAAAAAAGAGAAGGCAAAGAAAGAAAGAAACAACCGAGAAGAGAAGTGTAGAAAGAGACCAGGAAGGAACCAAAACGGCCCATCCCGCAAAACATAACGAACGCACGCAACCACATACGCATGCGTACCGTCCCCACGTACCCCACATCTCCCATTCGCGGGGTCCCGCGTATAACAGAGATGCTAACCCTTAAGAGGAAATGTAATTGACACACCACGTGATTTGATACAAGCGCGTTGTTCTCGCGTTGGTCGGGTTGACGATGAGTTATGTAAGGTATCATATCATGCACGTGATGTTGACGCTGGCTGGCCATCAGCCATTGGATTGGTTTCACATGAGAAGGTGGCTTACAGTGGCGGAGGGGGGGAGGGGGGCTCTGACATTTGAGACACACATGTTACCTCATAGACTAACTTAGTGATTTTCTTTATTTTTAAGTTACCGGTAAAGCCTTTATTAGTGTCACCATGCAAGCACTGTAACCATACTCGAGTAGTTCGTACCGTCTTCACTCGGTCGGCTATGTCAGTAAAGATCGGAAAACTATCCCCCCCTCTCTCTCTCTCTGGGAAGCAAGGGACAAAGCAAGCCGCACCCCACTATCCCGAACGCCCCCCCCCCCCAAAAAAAAAAAACCCCCCCGGTACATGCAGCGAATGACCCGTGTTGTGCCGGTTATGGGTACCGTACTCGAGTACCGCATTGAAATTTTTTACTTTTTTTGGGAAACTCTCGGATGTTCCTACCGTACCGGATTATCGAAGATCCAGGGGAAAGTTGGCGGGGTATATGTGTGACTGTATATATAGGGTTACCGGTATTGTGGTGGTCGGTGAGGGGGGTGACGGTGGACTGGGCTATGCAGGCTGAGCATTTGCGCAGATAGGATATGATACGAGGGAGGAGGAGGGGGAGGGGGAGGGGGAGGCTTGTCTTCCCGGTGATGTGAAACTGTGGTTGGGACAGGGGCGAAGGCTGAGCTAGTCTATCCACTCCACGGGTAACAAATCACCGCCTTACAACTACCACCTTATTACTAGTAGAGTAAGGGTATGAAGAGAAAAGAAATGCAAGGGTCTTTGTTTTGCTTTCAAGCCAGCACTGTAAGTTATTATTCAATAAAAGTGATAACCAGGTGAAAGTAGATTGACAGGTACTAAAACAGCAGCATACCCGCATCACAGTACGAGTACAGTACAGCACAGCCTATGCACAACTAGAGGACACCATGAGGCCGTTTAAAGGAAGCTCCAGGCAAGGTACTTGTAGCATACAACATTTAGCCCACCGCCCACTCACTAGAGGGCACTGGCATCATACCAAGTAATATACAACGATAAACCCTGCGTAACGCCCCGCACTCCCCCCTCCTCCAACCTACTACTCCATTCCCCCACCCAACCCAAGCATCTAAGCAAGAAATGCTCCAAATGATAGAGTGTAAAAGTTAAAAATAAGTAGAGAACCAACAAAAGTCACCAATCCAGACGCCAGATTCATGTAGGAAAAAATTAGAAGGGGAAAAATGGGGGGAGATATACGCCTGGGAAATAAAGGAGAGAGAAAATATGAAGAGACGTGATGCTAAAGCTGTAGATGGCCACGGAAACCAACAAGACTACCGCAATGGAGAAGGGAAGGAAGAGAGGAAGGCGAGAAAGAAGGCGAGTAGTGTTCTCCTTTGTGATCATGATAGATAGATATACGGGAGCGTGTGTATTAAAATAAACCAAATATCCCAATCCAAGGATCTAGAACTGCCAGGTTAACATAAGATACTCGTGTAGCATGCTGTGACAACAGCTCAACGCCTTCTCCGGGGAGCCGAGATCCCAGGCGGCGGACCTGCAGGTGGGGCTGGGGCTTGTGCCTGTGCTCGCCCCATCGCCATCATCAGATTTTGCCCTTGTATTCCCATGCCTACCCCTTGCATGTCAGCGCCCATAGGCCTGACAGCAGCGACAGTATTTCTTCGAGATAACACTGCACGGCGATACGGCGGTGGGGGCGGCTGTGGTGGAGGTGGAGGTATATGTTCGTTCACGACCGGTGCGCCATGAGCAGCCGGGAGGCCACCAACGAGTGGCTGCTGAGCGGGCTTCGCACCTGGGTACTGATTTTGGGCAGGATAAGGAGCAAATTGTGGAATAGGGATTGGATACATGTTCTGGGCAACTTGATGAAATAATGGTAGCGGGTGGTGACCCGCAATTGCATGGGCAGGCTGCGCAGGCGGAGCTTGGGGCTGAACGACCTGTTGAATACGATCCCGTACCCTTTGCAATATACGGCCTCGGGGTCCTACCGCCATGACTGGCCCTCCAACCTGTGGTGCGGGTGGTGGTGGTGGTGGTGCAGGGGGAGGTGGCCCGGCTGCTCGTCTTCTCACAACAGGAGGAGGAGGAGCGACAACTGGTTGTCGAGCCGCTTGTGGTTGGTAGGGGGGGATGCCGCCATTCGCGACCGCCGCGCGAGAGCGTTTGGCTTCCTCTTCCTTTCGTACCCTTTCTGAGAGTTCTATCTTCAGATCCTCATCATCAAGGTCCGGATGTTCTCCTCGAAGCGTTTCCATGGCCTTCTTTGCTGCAGTCTCAACCTCGTCATGATGTCGTTCTTCGGTGTTGTCAAAGAGTGGGCAATTGCCGATCTTCCCCCCTCTTGCTGGGTCGTTAAAATGGTCGTAGTTTTTGATCGTTTGGGAGCAGATATAGCTACATGTAATATTAGCCCCGCCTACATCAAACAAAGCCAATTTACTCACCACTGAAGTGTGTTACAACGATTGCAGTGAATCTTATTACACCCGTATTCCTTAATATACGGATAGGAACATTTGCTGTATTTCGTTAGAAGTAATTTATCATGCTAGGTTCCCAAAACTTACTTGCACTTCCTTACTAGCGCTTCTGTCATGGCTTCTTCAACTCTGTGCCGAACATTAAGTTTATTATCCTTAGCATATTCCTTACACGTCAAAGGGATGTGTGATTTCTGGTTGCAGAGTCGGCAACTTATTTCCATACCTGTAACCGTGTCAGTGTGCATTTATGAGAAAGCAGTATAAACGATGTGGCCCTTACAGTCAGGATTTTGACACTTGAACTCCTTATCCACCTCAGCTGGTGCACAGATAGCTCCGTAATCGCAGAACGGGCACTTGACAAGCCCGTCAATCTCAGCAATCCGCAGGGCATCCTGCTGTTCTATCTTTGCCAAAGCCGATAACGTCCTATCATCGAGGAAACGCAACATCTGATCCCGAGGGAAAAGTGCCTTGCAGCCAGACCCATCCATACAAGATAGTTTATGGCGACCATTTCCCACTTCTGTTTCTGCATTACGTCTGGCACAGTCAAGACAGAAGAAATGCAGGTCATTACAATGAGTCATGCTGTTGAATGGATATTCACCAAAGCAACACCCGCACTCCATAAGCATGTTGCTCTCTTGATGCTCCTTCTCGTTTATCTGAGCCGCGAGCCTAGCGTCGGCATCCATCTGGGCTTGCACTGTTTATCTCGATTAGCTGTGGACAAAAGGAGAACAGATGTCTCAAATAGTACTCACTTTCTTCCCTCCTCACCTCGCCGCGGGCGTATTCTAGCTCAGCACTGATCTCAGTCCAGTCTTTACCCTTCTTGAGTTCGTGGCTTTGGCCTTCCACCTTTCGCGGGTGCAGGAGCTGTTTGAAAGGGGCGTTCGTTTGTGGATTGTAAGATTTATCTGCCTTAACAAGGGCGGAGTAGGATTTAGCTAGATAGTTCCGGTTCTGCGTCATAACCTTCTCGATGTACCGTACCGGCATCAGAGGAAACTCCTGCTTCAAAACAGATCTCCTGGACCCGTAAGGTTAGCAAGGGGAAGTCGATAGCCTAAGCCAGGCATCCAGCATCGGGCCAAGTAAGGTAGCACGGTCACGTGAGAGCGCAAGCTGCCCTCCGTGTGGGGCGGGGTAGAAGCATAACATACACAAGCTCACAGCGCTCCCCAACGACCGGAGGTCTATCGTTAGCCTCATAATCCGGGCCCTTTTCTCCCTTTTCGTCTTCCTCCGCTCGCTTCCTCTTCGTGCCCGCCTTCAGAAAGAGATCTGACTTTGGGTAATCTGTCTCAGCTAGCTTGTTTGCAATAAATTCGGTGATATCACTGCCATGTAGTAAATAATGTTCACGATAGAGCTTCGCTATATGTGTGAGGCATGCATCGGGAAAGATGCTCAGGACATTCTGAATGACGTCTTCTTGACTAGCAACTGGCTTCTTCTCCTCTTCCTCCACTTGCTTCCCGTTGCCATTCCTCTCCCGTTCCGCCCTAAGGGGTTCATCTCCAGAAATCTCCATGCCGTCGCTACCACCAAACACAAATTCGTTATCGTCATCAACAACATCATCATCACCATCATCATCACCATCATCATCATCCGAGATCCTCAGCGAGCCAAAGGAATTTGCCGATGCGGTGGAGGGCGATAATAGGGGACGGTCGAAATCTTGTCGTATCCTCTGCGCTGGTAGAGGGTTCAGCGATTTCTGGTTTGGTTGCTTTCCTTGCTGTGGTCGTTCCTGGTATTCCCTTTGCGCCTGCTCCTGCTGTTCATGGAGAACGATGTCGATGGCCCTTTCCAAATCTCCGCCCGCATCATTGAGGGCCCTTTCGAGCAAGAGAGTTGGATGTCCAGGAAAGATGCTCCGCAGCCCATCCATGTCAGACGGATGATTGACACCTGTGCGACAAGAGGAGGAGGCGGGGGGGGGGAGGGGAGGGTGTGTGTCTGTTGAGGAGCTGCAAAGGAGCTTTCAACTGTGAGACGACGCGGGGAAGTGGACGGGCCGAACTGGGGGCACGGGGTTGCTAGTGATAAAAGGAAAATGGTTATCGAGGTAGAGCCTCTTTTACCGGAATCTTTAATTATTTCGGGGGTTTCTTCTGTTTTTGGGTGGGGAATCCTCCCTCTCTCTTTCCTCTCCTCCTCTCTCTCCGTTCTTTTTCTTTTTTTCTTTTTTTCCTCTTTTTTTTCCTTTTTCTCTTTTCCCTCCCTGGTTGCCTTTTTCCCCACTTTAGTTAAGCCTGCGGGTATGATACCGTAGTACTGTAGACAATGGGCGGGATTTTTGGGGAAGGTATTTCTCGACCAGGCTGGGGTTTGCTGTCGGCGGCACTCAGGCTGTGGTGACTGGCTGAGTGGATCGTTGTCTTTCCAGACTTCTCGTCACGGGAAATTGATCTCACTGGCCGGGAGGAAGGGTTGCAATCTGACCCAATTTCAGGTGCTCCAAAGAAAGGTATCATATGTACGGTACATAGGGTTACGCGAGGGTAGCGCGAGGATGGGACTTTTTTCCCCTCGAGCCTCGGTCGCGCGAAAGTTCTGGTTCCAGGGTATGGAATAGGGCCAGGAATAACACCATGGTCTAACCCACAGGCCCGGCAAGCAACAAGCGCCCTATGGATAACAATAGCAAATTTGGCATGCACGCCTCCAGTTCCAGCTGCAGGTCGTAGTATCGTAGATTGACCAGCTACCGTAGCTACGATACGAGGGTACAATGCGGTATGCAGAATATTTTCTTCACTTATAGTACAGTACAGTCGGTACCTTAGCTTGGGAGAAGGGTACTGTATGCTTCCGGCAATGGGCTTAATCGGCCCAGACTTTTGCGCTCGCAAGGTCAGAGAACACGCTGCACTCCTCATGTTTTTGCTTCTGCGGTCAGGTACCGGTGACATTCCGTGCAGCATCATGGCTCGCAGCTTCGACAACAAGCCTTCCGCCCGAGCCCCCCCTCGCAGGAAATGGGGCCGACGTTGGCAGGGAGGATGGGGGGGGAATCTCGAACGTCAGGCTTTCCTCACTTAATTAGGCCAAGCAGGCAGCAAGTACCGGTACAGTACTAACTATCGCTGCTTTCCTGTACCACGCCGGTAATGTTGTACCTAATTATTACCTGCCGATTTAGTAGACGGCCCTACACTTCATAGTGATATTGTAAAGCTAACCCATTAGGTATTGGGGGAGAAATATCTTTGTATCATACGATGGACTCTCGACGTAGCCTGCGCACCTTGCTAAATTTTAAAAAACCATCTAGTGTCGGTAGGCGAGGGACATGTCAATCAATTGGCACGTACCAATACCGACTCTTCCTACCTTATTGGTGCCCTTAAAGCTCGCATGGTCCTTCAAATCCATCCACTCAACGTTAACCCGGTTGGATCACGATTCAATGAGGAGAGGCGAGAGAGGGGCGAGAGAGGGGTGAAAGGGATGTGAAATACTACTCATGGCTTGGGGATATAATACGAGAAAAACATTTTTTCGTGGTCCAGGAACCGTAGAGTAGGGGGAGAGAGGGGATAGATTAACCTACCCCTATCATACCCAGTAAAGGTTAACCAGCCTTCGTAGCCCTGTCACCGATGTGGGGATTTTAGAAAATAAATACAGTACAAGTACAGTATCATAAATAAATACGGGTAGGGATAATAATAAAAAGGCTTGGGGCAAATGTAACCTAAAATAGCGTTGGCTGGCTGCCGTTGGGCTGCCATTGCGGTTGGGCAAACCCGTTGGACCGAATTTTTGGGCTCGCACTTCCTGTCTGACATCTGGTAGGGTAAACGAGTCAATGGAGCAACCAGGAGAAACAGAGAGTATTCGACGTTTCCCACCTGTTTTGTATCAGATGAAGGGGGACCAGTATCCCATGCCACATTGACGACAGCTAGAGTGATGTACTCGAGTATTAATGTGGACGGATCGGCGTGATGACGATGGAGGGAGCATCGTGAATGGGCGCTCGTTTAGCGAACCGGCACCCGGTGTTTACAAGGGAGAGAGAGGAAAAGCGAGATTGTTGCTGGAGAATCAGGATTTTTGGTTGGGCAATTGAAGGCTGAGGCTACTTGTTACTCGTGATAGGCGGTGGTGACAGGGAAGAGAAGCCACTACCGGAGGAGGACAGCCAGTGAGGATGATCAAAGGGGACCGTTTAAAAATAAGGGCCGAAGTCTGCGCATGGGGCCAACCAATCAAGCTGGACGCCGGCCCCCTACAGAGAAAAGGAAAAAAGGAAAAGACTAGGGAAGAGGAGAATGGCCGAAGGCGAGAGGTGGGAAGGGGAAAAAAGCAATAACGACATGGCTGGCCTGGTTGTTAGATTTTGGTGAAATCTCGCCAGCAACAGAACGACAAACACATCACACCAGCCCAACCAGCACACCAAGAAAGGGCTGCAAAAGCAAGAGCGGAGAAGGAGAGAGAACAGACAGCGCGCAGGAATCAAAATATATCGTAACGGCATCGGAGCCAGCAAGTAGTAGGAGCAGAAGCAGGTAGACAGACAAGGTCAAGCAAAACCCTTTTTTCCCTCCCTTCCTTCCCCCACCTCCTCCTTTGAGTCCTTTCCCCTCCTCCCCTCTACATACATACACTCTGCTTTATAGTTACCGGCACATACTCGAGTGCGATACATATCTTTCCCCTTTGCTATTCCAACATCCTCCCCCCCCCCCCAGTCATCCTCCCTTACTTGCCTTGTAATTGATTGAATTTAGTAACCTCGCATTCTTTTTCCCACCCATTCTTCTCCACCCTCCTGCGAGGAAGAAGAAGAAAAAGGGAGAAGAAGGAGAAGGAAATGGAAATGGAAATGGAAAAGGAGACAGTCCCTTTTACAGATTCGCCGCCCTCACGAGCAATGCCTTTCACTTCCTCGCATCAAAAATCCATTCCTTCCTCCCTTTTCCCCCGGTTTCCCCTTCGTTCCTCGAATACCCGCGTACAGTACTCGTACCCTCAGCCTGTGTGACAGGTGGACCGTGAACCTTCTCCTGGTCCCAAAGTTCCAGCATGTCAGGCAGTTGTTTGTGTGATACGATACTGTGCGGTACTCTTTGTGCTGTAAACTGATTGTTTCCCCCTCCTTTTCCCTCATTTCTCTCATTCCCTCCCTCCCTCTGCTTTGCAGAGCGAGCTTTTCTCTGCTCTGCTCTAACTTACTTACTACTGTAACTTCTGTAATAATCATACTATCAATTATCGTGCGATTCCATTTCAACTGTTCCTGGAGCCGACGTCAGCGTGAACAATGCAATTTTCTTTTACTTCCCGCTCTTTTCCTTTTCTTTTCCTGAATCTCTTCCCTCTTCTCTCTTCAAAATTCCCTGTTCCAGCCGTGCCTTAGCACACCATCATCATCATCCAGCCATCCCCGGGGCGCCCCCGCGCCCCCGGGGGGGGGGGGGGGGGGGGGGGGGGGGGGGGGGGGGGGGGGCGGGGGGGGCGCGGCGCGCGCCGGGCCGCGCCGGCCGGGGCGG
>Ga0307513_10006471_pt1 | contig 15294 bp, 12 predicted proteins | sample 15_EM_MG_FD_202174 | JGI IMG/M metagenome (GOLD analysis project Ga0307513, IMG submission 202174) | Populus trichocarpa ectomycorrhiza microbial communities from riparian zone in the Pacific Northwest, United States - 15_EM | ecosystem: Host-associated > Plants > Roots > Unclassified | place... | reverse complement strand
CACCGAACCCACTCCGTCGCCATTGTCGGACTTCAACCCGGCCCGGCACCGTCTTCTGGCTCGGTGTGCCAGAGAGCCTGCGCGCGTACGTCGGCCTTGCGCCACGCGCCATCGAGCGCATTGCAGACCTCGCAGAAAATGTCCGCGGTGCGTTCGGCGTCGTACCTGGCCGAATGCGCTGCGCTCGAATCCCATTCGAGACCGCAGACCTGAGTCGCTTTCGCAAGCACGGTCTGACCGAACGCCGCTCCTGCGAGCGTTGCGGTGTCGAAACAGGAAAACGGGTGAAACGGATTGCGCTTGATTTCGGCGCGCGCGACCGCGGCGTTGAGAAATCCCAGATCGAAGGCGGCGTTGTGACCGACGAGCACGGCGCGCCGGCAATCCTGCGTCTTCATCGCGGTGCGCACCTCGGTGAAGATGCGGCCGAGCGCATCCTTCTCCGGCAACGCCGGCCGCAGAGGATGGAAGGGATCGATGCCGTTGACGGCGAGTGAAGCCGCTTCGATGTTCGAGCCTTCGAATGGACGCACGTGAAACGAATGCGAGAGACCCCGGTGCAGGCGCCCATCCGGGCCAAATTCGACCATGACGGCCGCGATCTCGAGCAGTGCGTCGGTGGCGCAATTGAAGCCGCCGGTCTCGACGTCGATGACCACCGGCAGGAACTGCCGGAAGCGCCGGCTCATGAGCGGCGGTCCCGTGAACCCCGCGTTGTCCGCGGGTGGAAGGATTGCCGCCATCAGGACACCAGCTGCCAGTTCACGGCTTCGTTGGCGCGCATCGGCACGAGTTTGCCGCCATCGAGTGGGTAGTTAGCCGGTGGGCGCCATTCCCGTTTGGCGAGGCGGATCCTTTCGGTATTGCGTGGCAGTCCGTAGAAATCCGCGCCGAAGTCGGCGGCAAATCCTTCTAGCTTGTCGATCTTGCCCACGGATTCGAAGGCCTCCGCGTACAGCTCGATGCCCGCGTGCGCGGAGAACATACCCGCGCATCCACAGGCGTTTTCCTTGGTGTGCTGCGCATGCGGTGCGCTGTCGGTGCCGAGGAAGAAGCGGGGATTGCCGCTGGTGGCGGCGACCAGCAGCGCTTCGCGGTCAGGTTCCGTCTTGAGGATGGGAAGGCAGTAGTAGTGGGGGCGAATGCCGCCTTCGAAGATGGCGTTGCGATTGTGCAGCAGGTGCTGGGGCGTGATCGTGGCGGCGACGCCGTCGCGCGCGCTCTTCACGAATTCCGCCGCGCGCGCCGTCGTGATGTGCTCGAACACCACGCGAAGTTTCGGAAATCGCGTGATCGTCGGTATGAGTACTTCGTCGATGAAGCGGGATTCGCGATCGAAGACGTCAACGTGGCGCGCGGTGACTTCGCCGTGCACCAGGAGAGGCATGCCGGTCTCGCTCATGCGCGCCAGCACGTCGTCGATGCGCCTGACGTCCGTGACGCCGGAATCGGAATTGGTGGTAGCGCCTGCCGGATAAAGCTTACAGGCCTTCACCCACTGCGATTTCACCGCCTTGTCGATCTCGCCCGGATCGGTGCGGTCGGTGAGATAGAGCGTCATCAACGGCGCGAATTTCGCGCCCGCCGGCAGCGCCTTGAGAATTCGCTCGCGATATTCAAGGGCGGCTTGTGCGGTGGTCACCGGTGGCTTGAGATTCGGCATCACGATGGCGCGCGCGAAGCGCGCGGCGGTAAACGGCAGCACGGCTGCCATGGCCGCGCCGTCGCGCAGGTGCAGGTGCCAGTCGTCGGGGCGGCGGATTTCGATTTCCACTGGTAATGAGAGGCGCAAAACGCGCCGTAAGCTGCTGTGTGGATTGGGGTTTGCTTGACCAGGCGCGCCTAAAAAACGATCATACCGCGCCTTGTTTTCCCCGCTTCCTCACCTCATTTTCAACGCGGCGCATGCTAGCACAGCATGCACCGCTTTCTTTGCTTGCCGACCGCTCGGCGATGGATGTGTATGACGGAAATTCAGAAGCTCGAAGATCTCGATCCAACCGAGACGCGCGAGTGGATCGAATCGATTGACTCGGTACTGAAGTCGCAGGGCGCGGAACGCGCGCACTACCTGCTCGAGCAGCTCATCGACTACACGCGCCGCTCGGGCGCATACCTGCCGTTCCGTCCGAATACCGCCTACGTCAACACGATCGCGCCGGGCCAGGAGCCTGACTACCCGGGCAATCGCGAATACGAGAAGCGCATCGAGGCATACATTCGCTGGAACGCACTGGCGATGGTGCTCAATGCCAACAAGGTGTCGTCGGAGTACGGCGGACACATTTCAACCTATGCGTCATCGGCCACGCTCTATGAAGTGGGCTTCAACCACTTCTGGCGTGCCACCTCGGAACAGCAGCAGGGCGACATGGTGTTCGTGCAGGGCCATTCCTCGCCCGGCATCTACGCGCGCGCCTACCTCGAAGGCCGTCTCTCCGAAGATCAGCTGAAGCATTTCCGCCAGGAAGTCGGCGGCAACGGCCTGTCCTCGTATCCGCATCCGTGGCTCATGCCTAACTTCTGGCAGTTCCCGACGGTGTCGATGGGCCTGGGGCCGATGATGGCTATCTACCAGGCGCGCTTCCAGCGTTACATGGAACACCGCGGCATGGTGCCGGAGTCGGATCGCAAGATCTGGGCGTTCCTGGGCGACGGCGAGATGGACGAACCGGAATCCATGGGCGCGCTGACGCTGCCGGTGCGCGAGAAACTCGACAACCTGGTGTTCGTCGTCAACTGCAACCTGCAGCGGCTCGACGGACCGGTGCGCGGCAACGGCAAGATCATCCAGGAGCTCGAGGCCGCCTTCATGGGCGCGGGCTGGAACGTCATCAAGGTAGTTTGGGGTTCGCGCTGGGACCCGCTGCTGGCGCGCGACACGCAGGGCCTGCTGCAGCGCGTGATGGAAGAATGCGTCGACGGCGAGTACCAGAACTTCAAGGCCAAGGGCGGCGCGTACACGCGCGAGAATTTCTTCGGCAAGTATCCCGAGCTCAAGGAGATGGTCGCCAACATGTCGGACGACGACATCTGGCGCCTGAATCGTGGCGGCCACGATGCGCAGAAGGTGTTCGCGGCGTACGCCGCGGCGTCGGCGCACCAGGGCCAGCCGACGGTCATTCTCGCGAAGACGGTCAAGGGTTACGGCCTCGGCAAGGCTGCCGAAGGCCAGATGGTGGCGCACCAGCAGAAGAAGATCGACGAGGCCGGCCTCAAGGACTTCCGCGACCGGTTCAACATTCCGTTGTCCGACGAGCAGGTGGCGAAACTCGCGCTCGTCAAGCCCGCGGACGATGCGCCGGAAATGCGCTACCTGCACGAAAAGCGCAAGACGCTCGGGGGCTATCTACCGACGCGCAAGATCACCGCGACGCCGCTGGCCATTCCCGAGCTCTCGGCGTTCAGCGCCATGCTCGAAGGCACCGGCGACCGCGAGATTTCCACGACCATGGCGTTCGTGCGAATCCTCACGCAGCTGCTGAAAGACAAGACCATCGGCAAGAACATCGTGCCGATCGTTCCCGACGAGGCGCGCACCTTCGGCATGGAAGGCCTGTTCCGCCAGATCGGCATCTACAGTTCCGCGGGACAGCTCTACACGCCGGTCGATTCCGATCAGCTCATGTCCTACCGCGAGGACAAGAAGGGCCAGATGCTCGAGGAGGGCATCAACGAGGCGGGTTCCACCTGCTCGTGGATCGCCGCAGGCACCGCCTATGCGAACCAGGGCATCCACATGGTGCCGTTCTACATCTACTACTCGATGTTCGGTTTCCAGCGCGTCGGCGATTTCTTCTGGGCTGCGGGCGATTTGCGCACGCGCGGCTTCCTGCTGGGCGCCACGGCGGGACGCACCACGCTCGCGGGCGAGGGCCTGCAGCACCAAGACGGTCACAGCCTGCTGCACGCGGCGACGGTGCCGAACTGCGTGGCCTATGACCCGACGTATGCGTACGAGCTCGCCGTGATCATTCACGACGGCATGAAGCGCATGTACACCAATGACGAAAGCGTTTTCTTCTACATCGCGGTGATGAACGAGAACTACGTTCAACCCGCGTTACCGAAAGGAGTCGAGGAAGGCATCCTCCGGGGCATGTACCTGCTGCAGGTAGGTGGCGCCGGCAAGGTGCGCGTCTCGCTCATGGGTTCGGGCACCATCCTGCGCGAGTGCATCGCCGCCGCGGAAATCCTCGCGCGGGAATTCAACATTCCGTCGGACATCTACTCCGCGCCAAGTTTCTCGGAGCTGCGGCGTGAGGCCCTGGAGGTGGAACGCTGGAACCGCCTGCATCCGGGCGAGACCGCCAAGGTGCCGTACGTCACGCAGGCGCTGTCGAAAGCGGTGGGGCCGTTCATCGCGGCCACCGACTACATGCGCGCCTGGCCCGACATGATCCGTCAGTGGGTGCCCGGCCGCTTCGTCACGCTTGGCACCGACGGCTTCGGCCGCTCGGACGCGCGCGCGGCGCTGCGCAAACACTTCGAGGTCGACGCAAAGAACATCGTGTACGCCTCCCTGCAGGCGCTGGCTGAAGAGGGCGCCATCGACAAGGGGACGCTCAAGGCGGCGCTCGCCAAGCTCGGCCTGGACCCCAACAAACCGGATCCGCAGCACGCATGAGCAGTCTCATTGAAGTACGCGTCCCCGACATGGGGAATTTCGACTCGGTCGCGGTCATCGACGTGCTGGTCAAGGTGGGTGATTCCATCGACATCGACGCGCCGCTGGTCACGCTGGAAACCGACAAGGCCACGATGGATGTGCCGTCGACCGCGAAAGGCGTGGTCGAGAAGGTGCACGTGGAGAAGGGTGGAAAAGTTTCGCCCGGTGCCCTGGTGGTGACGGTGAAGGGTGAAGCTGCCGCAGCGGCGACACCTGCCGCCAAGCCCGTGGCCTCCGCGCCTAACAAACCTGCCGCTGCGCCGGCGCCGCGCGCCGTCACACCGCAGGTGCAACAGGTGTTGTCGCCCGCGAGCGGTGCTCGTGGTGGTCTGCCGCCCATCGACGAAGCCAGTTTCGGCTCGGCTCATGCCAGCCCATCAGTGCGGAAGTTCGCGCGCGAGCTGGGTGTCAATCTCGGCAGCGTGCGTGGCAGCGGCGAAAAGGCCCGCATCCTGCTCGACGACGTCAAGGCGTTCGTCAAGATGGTGATGGCCGGCGGCATGCCGATGGCCGCCGCCGCTCCGGCGCTGCCCAAGGCGCACTACGCCGACCCGGCCGCTTTTGGCGCCGTCGAAGTCAAGCCGCTCAATCGCGTGCAGAAAATTTCCGGCCCGCGGCTGCAGGCGGCCTGGATCAACATCCCGCACGTCACGCAGTTCGACGAATCGGACATCACCGATCTTGAAGCGCTGCGTGGCTCGTTGAAGGAAAGGGCCGCGGCAGCCGGCGTCAAGGTGACGCCGCTCGCGTTCATCATCCAGGCCGCGGTGCGCGCCATGCGCGAATTCCAGGCGCTCAACAGTCAGCTGGATGAATCCGGCCAGAACCTGATCTACAAGAAATTCTTCAACGTCGGTTTCGCGGCCGATACACCGAATGGATTGCTTGTTCCCGTGATCAAGGGCGCGGACAAGCTGGACGTGTTCGCCGTCGCCAAGGTGCTCGGCGAGCTCAGCGCGAAAGCGCGTGAGGGCAAACTTCCCGGCGCCGACATGCAGGGCGCCGGATTTTCGATCTCCAGTCTGGGCGGCATCGGCGGCACGATGTTCACGCCGATCATCAATTCGCCCGAGGTCGCGATCCTCGGAGTTTCCAAGTCGGCGATGAAACCGGTGTGGAACGGCAAGGAATTCGCGCCGCGACTGATGTTGCCGCTGTCGTTCTCCTACGATCACCGCGTCATCGACGGCGCGCTCGGCGCGCGCATCGCGAAGTTCATCGCCGACACGCTCGCGAAGCCGGCTGATCTCGTCGGGGCGATGTCGTGAGCAAGATCGACCTGACCGTTCCGGACCTCGGCAATTTCGACGAGGTCGCGATAGTCGATGTCCTCGTCAAGGTCGGCGACAAGATCGAAGTGGAAACGCCGCTGGTCACGCTCGAGACTGACAAGGCGACGATGGATGTACCGTCCACCGCGGCCGGCACGGTCACCGAAGTGCTGGTGCAGAAGGGCGGCAAGATCGGCAAGGGCGGACTGATCGCACGCGTGGAGGGAGAAGCTCCCGCGACGAAGCCCGCGGCCGCTGCTCCCGCGAAGGCGTCGGCTGCCCCCGCCGCAAAAGCCGCGCCCGCTGCCGCGCCACAGGCCGCGACACCTCGCGCGAGCGCACCGGCACCTGCCCCGAAACCTTCGCGGCCGCTCAAGCCCGACGTGCCGCACGATCGCGAGACCCAGTTGTTGGTGCTCGGCGCGGGCCCCGGCGGCTACACGGCCGCGTTCCGCGCCGCCGATCTCGGTCTCAAGGTCACGTTGGTCGAACGCTGGCCGATGCTTGGCGGCGTCTGCCTCAACGTGGGCTGTATTCCGTCCAAAGCGTTGCTGCATGCCGCCAAGGTCATCGATGAAGTCGGGGAGATGAGCCACCACGGTGTGGTGTATGGCGCGCCGCAGATCGAGCTGCCCAAGCTGCTCGAATGGAAGAACAGCGTCGTCAAGAGACTCGTCGGCGGACTGTCGACGCTCGCCAAGCAGCGCAAGGTCGAAGTGGTACAGGGCACCGGCACATTTGCCAGCCCGCACGTCATGGAAGTCGCGGGCGCCGACGGCAAGACGCAGAAGATCCGCTTCGAGCAATGCATCATCGCGGCGGGTTCCGAAGCCATCAAACTACCGTTCATCCCCGATGACCCACGCGTCATCGATTCGACCGGCGCGCTCGAGCTCGGCGGCGTGCCGAAGCGTCTGCTGGTCATCGGCGGCGGCATCATCGGCCTCGAAATGGCGACGGTGTATGCCTCGCTGGGTGCGAAGCTCTCCGTGGTCGAGCTCACCGGCCAGCTCATGCCGGGAGCCGACCCCGATCTCGTGAGGCCGCTCGAGAAGCGCCTGAAGGCGCGCTACGAGCAAGTCCTGCTCAACACCAAGGTCGTCAGTGCGACTGCGAGCGAAGCTGGGGTGGGTGTCGAGTTCGAAGACTCGAACGGTCGGCGGACAGACGTCTTCGACCGCGTGCTCGTGGCCGTGGGTCGCAGCGCCAACGGCAAGCGCCTCAAGCTCGAGGCTGCCGACATAGATGTGAGCGACCGGGGCATCATCGCCGTCGACAAGCAGATGCGTACCAGCTTGCCGCATGTATTCGCCATCGGCGATCTGGTTCCGGGTCCAATGCTGGCTCACAAGGCCATGCACGAGGCCAAGGTGGCCGCGGAAGTCGCGGCCGGCGAAAAGAGTTACTTCGACGCCCGCGCCATTCCGTCGGTGGCGTACACCGATCCGGAAGTGGCTTGGGTGGGTCTCACCGAGACCGACGCGAAGAAAAACGGCACGCCGTACAAGAAAGGTCAATTCCCATGGGCGGCCAGTGGCCGTTCGCTCGCTCTGGGCCGCGACGAAGGCTTCACCAAACTACTGTTCGACCCGACGACGCATCGCGTGCTGGGCGGTGGCATGGTGGGGCCGAACGCCGGTGAGCTGGTCGCCGAAGTGGCGCTGGCCATCGAGATGGGTGCGGATGCGGCCGACATCGGGCTCACGATTCATCCGCATCCGACGCTGTCGGAGACGGTGGGCCTGTCGGCCGAAGCGTTCGAAGGAACGCTCACCGACCTCTATATCCCAAAGAAACCCTAGCTAGAGCGTCTCTTTCGATTACGTACGGCGCCGCTTCGGCGCCGTTTTCCGACGTGGCGCGCGAGCGCCTAGAGACTATGGGCCGTGGGCGCGGCCGCGGTGAGCTCGTTCGCCGTCGCTCCGAACGCATATTCGACGATCACGCGCACGGCCAGCGTGTCGTCGACGCTCCAGTTCGACATCTCCAGGCATACCGAGCGCTGATCGGCGCTGACCGGATATTCCGCGGGCGCGGCGGCAATGTGCAGGCTGCCGAGCGTCGGCGCGCCGGCATCACGTTCCAGCCAGGGCGACTCGCTCTTCGGGACACGCGCCTGAACGCGGACATTGGTGGCGTGTGCCGCCGATGGAATCGCCGCGCACAACGCGATCGGCTGCGCCACGCGATCGGTGCAGGTCACGGGGCCGACTTCATCGGTTTGAACGCTGATCCGGCAGGGCGGGAGCTGCGCCAGGGATTCGGCCGAACCGTTCTCGCCATTGCGCGCGGGGATTGCGGCGCCGGACGCGTCCGTGCCCGGACCCGCGCCGGCTTCCGCGGCGCTTGGGTTCCGGTGAGCGGCGAGGGCGGCAAACTGCTTGGTGAACTCGGCTTCCATGGTTGTCGCGAGCTCTTCCTTGGCGCTGACCGCGCGCAACGAGGACCAGGCGTAGCCGCCGACGATGCAGCCGATCATGAGCGCCACGGTGGCCAGCACCGAGCGCATGCGATTCTTTTTCGGCTTCGGCCGGCCGTCGCTGGGCGCACGGTTGCGCACCAGCTGGACGATGGCCGTCAGCATGGTCGCGAGCGCGCCGATGATCGCGGCGATGATGGTCTCGGAGATGCCCATCCTTAGAGAACCTCTACAGCCTCAAACAAGCTGGGACGAGTGTAGTCCGGCCCTTTCGCGCGGCAGCGCGGAGGCATTCCTTTGTGGGTACTGGTTCACACTTCGCCGGGCCCAAATCGGGGGTGCCCGGAATCGCCTTCAGGAGAGGCTCAGCAGACGCGCCAGATAGGCGTTTTCATCGGGTGCCTTGCCGGCACGCTGCGCTTCCCACAGCTGCTCGGCGAGCACCTCGATCATGCGGTGCTCGGCCTCATGAGAGCCGCCAGCCGATGCAGCCAGCTTCGCATGAAGCTCGGTGATGCCAAGCGGACGGTTGGTGGCGACCTGCTCGCGGATCGCGAGATGCAGGCCCATGTGCAGCCAGGGATTGAGCTGTCCGCTGCGCGGAGAGTAGTTAGCGAGGTCGGCCGCGGCGGATTCCACGATCACGTGATATTCGGGATGCTCGGAAATCACCGCGACGACCTGCTTGTCGAGCGGCGAGAGCGTGTGCTGCTGCTTGAATCGCCGCCACGCCGCGCGATAGGTCTCGCGCAGCTGGTCGCGGGATTGTCCGGCGAAAATCACCGAGCCTTCCTCGCCGCGGCGATGATTTTGCGGCGCGGAGGGTATTCGCACAGTGTGTTGACGAGACAGCGTTCGCATTCGGGCCTCAGCGCCTTGCAGACGTAGCGGCCATGCAGGATGAGCCAGTGATGTGCGTCATGTGCGAATTCCCCGGGCGTGAACTTGATCAGCGCGTCCTCCACCGCTCTTGGGGTTTTCCCTGGAGCGATCCTCGTGCGGTTGGCGACGCGAAATATGTGTGTGTCCACGGCTATTGTCGGCTCGCCGAAGATTGTGTTCAGTACCACGTTCGCAGTTTTGCGACCCACTCCCGGAAGTTTTTCGAGATCATCGCGCGTGCGGGGAACAATGCCCGCGTGTTCGTCGGCGATCGCCGACGCGGTGGCGATCACGTTCTTCGCCTTGGCTTTCCACAGGCCGATCGTGCGAATGAATGTCGACAGTCCGTCGACGCCGAGCGCGGCGATCTCCGTTGGAGTACGGGCAACCGGAAACAGTTTCCGCGTGGCGGCGTTCACGCTCTTGTCGGTGGCTTGTGCCGAGAGAATGACCGCCACCAGCAGCTCGAAGGGGGTCTGGTACTCGAGCTCGGTAGTCGGGTGAGGATTCGCGGCTCGAAAGCGTTCGAAGATCGCGCGACGTTTTGCCGGATTCATCGTTGTACTTTCAGAGTCGCACTTTCACGGCGTCGGCCGGGCGCCGCGCTTCTTGGCCGCGAGAGTCGCGGCGCGTTCCGCGGCAAGGCGCGCCAGGCGCGCGTTGTGCGCTTCGTAACGCGCGTGCGAATCCGCGGCGGGCGGCAAGGCAAGCGCCGGCAGCGGACTCGTGAGCAGCGGGATCATCACGATGCAATCCACCGGACACGGCGCGACGCACAGCTCGCAGCCCGTGCACAGTTCGGCGATGACCGTGTGCATGCGGCGCGGCGCGCCGGCGATGGCATCGACCGGGCACGGCGGCAGGCACTTCGTGCAACCGATGCAGCGCTCTTCATCGATGAAGGCCACGGTGGGCGCCGCCTCGAGACCGTTGTCGCGATTGAGTGGCGTTGCCGGTCGGCCGGTGAGCGCCGCGAGCGCGACGATCGTCTCCGTGCCACCCGGCGGGCATTGATTGATTTCCGCCTCACCGCGCGCGATGGCTTCGGCATAAGGCAGGCAGCCGGTGTAACCGCAGCGTGTGCATTGCGTCTGCGGCAGCAGCGCGTCAATGGCGGCGGCGTGATTCACAGCCTCAGGTGACTTTCATTCCGGGCGCGGCGCCATCGTCCGGCGACAGCAGGAATACTTCCGGGCTATTGTCACCGCTCGCGCACAGCACCATCCCTTCGGAGACACCGAAGCGCATCTTGCGTGGCTCGAGGTTGGCGATCATGACCACCTGGCGGCCGATGAGCTTCGCCGGGTCGTAGGCCGAGCGAATGCCGGAAAACACATTGCGCTGTTCGGTGCCGAGATCGAGCGTGAGCTGCAGTAGTTTGTCCGAGCCTTCGACGAAGGCGGCGTTCAGCACCCTGGCCACGCGCAGGTCGAGCTTGGCGAAATCATTGAGGGTGACGAATCCGGTGGCGGGGGCGGCAGTGGTGTTCACGTCTTTGCTCGACTTGTCTTTGTTTTTCGCGGTTGGCTTGGCGTCGGGAATTGCCGGCGCGGTCTTGTCGGTCGCGATGAGTTCGGCGACGACTTTGGGATCCAGGCGCAACGCCAATGGCGCATACGCTTCGATCGGATGATTGAACAGCGGCGTCTCGACTGAATTCCAGTCGGCGAAGGAAATACGCAGAAATTTGCCCGCCTTCTCCGCCATCTGCGGCAGCACCGGCGCGAGGTAGCTCATGAGCACACGGAACAGGTTGATGCCCTGCGTACACACCGCGAGCACTTCGGCGGCCTTGGCCGGGTCTTTGGCGAGCGCCCAGGGCTTCATGGAGTCGACATATTGGTTGGCGCGATCCGCGAGACCCATGATGCCGCGCAACGCCGCCGAGTATTCGCGCGCGTCATACAGGTCCGCAATCGTCGCGCGCAACGCGGCGAATTCCTCGTACAGCTGCGGATCGGGTAGTTGGGCGGCGAGTTTTCCGCCGCTACGCTGGACGAATCCCGCGCAGCGGCTGGCGATGTTCACGAGCTTGCCGACGATGTCGGAGTTCACGCGCGCGACGAAATCATCGAGGCTGAAATCGATGTCATCGACCGCGGCGCTGAGCTTGGTGGCGAAGTAGAACCGCAGCGGCTCCGCGGGCAGGCGTTCGAGATAGCTGCGTGCGGTGATGAAGGTGCCGCGCGTCTTGGACATTTTCGAACCATTGATGGTGAGAAATCCGTGCACGAACACGCCGCTCGGCTTGCGGCAACCCGAACCGTGGAGCACCGCGGGCCAGAAGAGATTGTGGAAGTAGCTGATGTCCTTGCCAATGAAGTGATACAGCTCGGCCTTGCTATCCGCCTTCAGGTATTCGTCGTAGTCGAGGCCGCGTTTGTCGCACAGCGCCTTGAAGCTGCCGAGATAGCCGATGGGCGCGTCGAACCACACGTAAAAATATTTGCCCGGCGCGCCGGGGATCTCGAAACCGAAGTAGGGCGCATCGCGCGAGATGTCCCAGTCCTGCAATCCCGCCGTGAACCATTCAGCGAGCTTGGCGCGCACTTCGGGCTGATTCGCGCCGCCGCCTTCCAACCACTCACGCAGCACGGCGGTGAAATCGCCGAGCTTGAAGAAGTAGTGCTCGGACTCGCGCCACACGGGCGGCGTCTGACTGAGCGTCGAGACGGGGTTGATCAACTTGTCGGGCGTGTAGGTAGAGCCACAGTTCTCGCACGAGTCGCCGTACTGATCGGCCGTATGGCAGACCGGGCACTCGCCCTTCACGTAGCGATCCGGCAGGAACATGCCGGCCTTCTCGTCGTAGGCCTGGCGCACGCTGCGCGTGGTGATGTGCCCGGCGGTCTTCAGCTTGCCGTAGAGATCCGCCGTGATCGCCTTGTTCTCGGCCGAGTGCGTGGAGTGAAATTGATCGTGGCCGATGAGAAAGCCTTCGTAGTCGGCACGATGCTCCGCGGCCACGCGCGTGATCAGCTCTTCGGGTGTCACGCCTTCGGCCTGGGCCTTGATCATCACCGGCGTGCCGTGCGTGTCCTCGGCGCACACGTAAATGCAATCGTGACCCTGCATGCGCTGGAAACGCACCCAGATGTCGGTTTGCACGGCTTCGATGATGTGGCCGATGTGGAGTGCGCCGTTGGCATAAGGCAGCGCGCTCGTGACGAGAATCTTGCGAGGCATGAAGACCGCGGGTTCCTGAAGGGCCCGCAAGTATAAACGGCAGGGGGTTGCTTATCCCTGATCCTTGAACGGCTCGAACTTCGCCTTGCTGATGCCCTTCTTGTAGGCCTCTTTGCCCGTGATCATGCGCTGGTTGAGCAGCGCCTCGATGGCGTTGTCCATGGTGCGCATGCCGTGCTGGCTGCCCGACTGCATGGTGGTTTCGAGCTGGTCGAGCTTGCCCTGGCGGATGAGGTTGGACACCGCCGGGTTGTTCACGAGGATTTCGAGCGCGGCCACGCGGCCGGTCTTGTCGGCCTTCTGCAGCAGCTGCTGCGAGATCACGCCGCGCAGCGACGTGGACAGCATGGTGCGCACGTGGCTTTGTTTGTCGGAGGGGAACACGTTGATCATGCGATCCACGGTGGGTGCGGCGCCGTTGGTATGCAGGGTGCCCATGACGAGAATACCCATCTCGGCCGCGGTGACCGCGATGCTGATGGTCTCGTAGTCGCGCAACTCGCCCACCAGCACGACGTCCGGGTCTTCGCGCAAGCCCGACTGCAGTGCCGCCGCGAACCCCTTGGTATGCACGCCGACTTCGCGCTGGCTGATCAGGCACTGCTTGCGCAGATGCACGAATTCGATCGGGTCCTCGATGGTGAGGATGTGACCCTTCACGCGTGAGTTGATGTCGTCGATCATCGCCGCCAGCGTGGTGGATTTCCCCGAGCCCGTTTTCCCGGTGACGAGTATCAGCCCGTTGTTGGCGCGGCACAGCGTGTGGATGGCCGGCGGCAGGTTGAGCTGCTCCATCGACAGGGCCTTCGACGGAATGGCACGCATGACCGCGCCCATGCCGTTCAGCTGCCGCATCACATTGACGCGAAACCGCCCGTACTCACCCATGTTGTAGGCGAAGTCCGCGCCGTCGTGCTCCTCGAAACGTTTGGCGGCCGTCTTCGGCATGATTTCGAACAGCGTGTTCTGCACGAAGTCTTTCTCGAGGCGTTCGGGCCGCAATGGTTGCAGGTCGCCATACAAGCGGATGCGCGGCGGATCGCCGGCGAGGAAGTGCAGGTCCGAGCCTTTTTTGCTCAGCACTTCTTTCAGGTATTCGTCGATGACCGGCATCGCCTATCCACCGCCCCCGGCAGCCTGGGGATTCGGGGCGGCCACGTCGAGCTTGGGCATGAGAGTGGTGTCGGTGACGTAGCGCTGGAACGCGCGCCGGTCCGAGGCATAGGTGACCGCGTCGTCGGGATCGATTTCCTTGGCGGCGAGCGAATTGAGCAATGCCTGATCCATGAGCTGCATGCCGAGGTCGCGGCCCGTCTGAATCTGGTTCGGAACCTGGTGCGTCTGGTCGGTCTGGATGAGCTTGGCGATGGCGCGCGTCATGACCAGGGTTTCGCAAATGGCCTTGCGCGAGCGGTTGTCGGCGGTCTTCACCAGGATCTGCGTGACGACGGCTAACAAGCTCTGCGACAGGAAGCTCTTGGTCTGTTCGCGCTCTTCGATGGGCAGCGCGTCGATGATGCGGTCGATGGTCTTGGAAGCCGAGGTGGTGTGCAGCGTGCCGAGCACCAGGTGGCCGGTTTCCGCGGCGGTCATGGCCATCGATATGGTTTCGGCATCGCGCAATTCGCCGACCAGGATGACGTCGGGATCTTCGCGCATGGCGGCGCGCACGCCTTCGGCGAACGAGGGGATGTGCGTTCCCAGCTCGCGCTGGATGACCTGACTTTGCTTGCTGCGATGAACGAACTCGATCGGGTCTTCGAGGGAGACGATGTTCAGGCGGCGAGTGGTGTTCAGATGATCGATCATCGCCGCGAGCGTGGTCGACTTGCCGGTTCCGGTGGCGCCGGTGACCAGCACCATGCCCTGGTGGAAATCGCAGAGTTTCTTGACGATCGGCGGCAACGCCAGCTTGTCGATGCTCGGGATGTCCTGCGGAATGGAACGGAAGGTGGCGCCGAGTCCGGTTTCCTTGCGGTAGACATTGACGCGGAAGCGTCCGCCGTCGGCCGACACGTAGGAGAAGTCGAGGTCGTTGCCCTTGCCGAAGTACTCGCCCTGATTCTTGGTGAAGATCTCGGTGAGATAGCTCTCGAGCTCCGCGTCGCCCACATCGCGAAACTTGATGGGCATGAGATCGCCATTCATGCGCAGCATGGGTGGCACGCCGACGGCGAGATGCACGTCGGAGCAGCCTTGCTGCATGCCTAGCTTCAAGAACGCGTCAATGCGTGCCAAGGAGAGAAATCCTCGCGGTTTATGTCTCACCCAAGCATGCGACGGTGAGACGGACGTCAAGTGTGACGCAGTGCGCGATTCTCCGCGAGCCGCACGCCGCATTGCAATACTGAAGGCGAATACTGAGGTGTATTCCTCAGCTAACTGCAGCTCAGCGGAATTTTTCGAGGGCTTCGCGCAGCAGCGGCATGGTCTGGTAGCGCTTGTCCTTGTCGACCGACATGGCCTGCATGATGACTTCGGGCAGGCCTGGCGGGAGCCCGGGATTGATCTCGCGCGGCGGGCGCGCCTTGCCCTGGACGTGCTGGTACATGACCGACATGTGATCGCCGCGCGCATACGGCGGCACGCCGGTCATGATTTCGTAGAGGATGACGCCGAGCGCGTACACGTCCGCGCGCTGATCGACCTTCTTGCCGAGGATTTGCTCGGGGGCCATGTATTTCGGCGAGCCGATCACGTAGCCGGTCTTGGTCAGCTGCGTGTCACCCTCGCGCTGCGCGGCGGCGACGCCGAAATCCACGATCTTGAGCAGCCCCTCGTTGTTGATCAGCACGTTCGCGGGTTTGAGGTCGCGATGCACGATGCCTTGGGCGTGCGCCACTTCCATGCCGGTGCAGATATCGATG
>Ga0307513_10006470_pt1 | contig 15296 bp, 12 predicted proteins | sample 15_EM_MG_FD_202174 | JGI IMG/M metagenome (GOLD analysis project Ga0307513, IMG submission 202174) | Populus trichocarpa ectomycorrhiza microbial communities from riparian zone in the Pacific Northwest, United States - 15_EM | ecosystem: Host-associated > Plants > Roots > Unclassified | place... | reverse complement strand
GCAACCGTTCACATTGTTTGCGACATTAATTACATATAAAACAGGCATAGCAGCCCCCCATCCAACAGCCATACACCTTCGGCAATTTATTAACAACATTCGCTGACAACCGTTTCAAATGACTCGCTGCATCCTTAAACTGAATGGCCGCCACGCCAGCTTTGCCATTTTTATATATAATAAATTTATGTATTATAAAAAAATATTATTCCATAAATTTATGTATTATTATAAAGTAACAACTTGTCCCAGCCTCTGACGCGAAGACCGCCACTCAGTGCCTGTCAGCCTGTCAACCTGCCAACGGATCTGTCAAACCTGTCAAATGTCGCAACTTTTTGGTGGGTCATTAGGCTTAAGTCCATACCCCCACTCAACCGAATTAAATGCACTACATTAGCAACTCTCTCTGCCTTGATACTAAGATCGTGATCAAAGAGAGGTTCAGTTCTCGAAGGCGGGGGAGTGATTGCAACATAGTGGACGTGCGTGGTTGCTGCATGATATCCTGTCGTATACGCATAAGGATATTTTCAAATCGCGATAGAATCCACAACATACCAAGAATGAAAGGCAAGCAACCATATGTCCACTGGCCGAATTTGTCCGAGAGTTCTCGTTCTGGATGGCCGGGTAATACGAGGCCCAATTCCTCGCCTCGAAAAATAGTGATTGTTGACCAAGAGGCCATAGTTAGGCTGCTTGGGAGCTGTGCGGCTGCTATGGCGAATAGGTTTTGTGCCCGAGACGATGAGATGGACAATATGTGAAATATTGTTGTCCCAGGTGGAGTGAAAGTCGCATTCTGTACCGTGTGTTGGAGGTACGAAAGTTATGGCGCTCAAGAATGGCTCCTCAATGCCTGAAGCATGTTCGTCTTCTTTGACCCGATACAAAGTAGAGAGTTCTTGAGCACTTAATGCGGTACCAGGAGACTCGTGAGAGTAACGGGCACATAGCCAATTGAATTCATCCTGCAAGATTGGTATTTTTTCTTGGTCTGCAAGTGGCTGTTGAAGATAAGCACGGAGAGTTTGCAAGCTTGTGGCGCTTATGGGTTGTGACCACCTCTCCACCAATTGGCTGGGGATGTCAACTAGATCAAATCAGAGACAAAGTTTTGAGATTCACGGGCGTGACCGACCTGCGAATTCTGGCTCCTTGTGCAACGGCATGGGGCTATCCGATACCCCTTCCTCCTCACGTCGAGTACGTACAAAACCAGAACTTGTTATGACTTATTCGCGGGCTACGATGGGTATGGATGAAACCGAAGTCGATTAGAGTGATTCGAGGCATAATGCAACGGGGGTCAAGAACAGCGCAGACGTTGACAATACGGGTTGTTGATGGGGACAGACATGGTCTGAGCGACGGCACCACAGGCTTATGGATCTATCGAGATCTACTTTGAGGACAGGGCGGGTCTGGTACAAACCAAGGTAAGAGCACCTCTTTGCCTCCGTAGCTCACGGTGCTATGGCAGGTACCGTGGGCAACTGTACATTTTATAAAGTTTAATAATTGGCATAGGAATCAGGTAAACATGCGGATATAGTTACGGTATTAAGAAATACTATATTCGGTACCGAGAGACACGATGCAAATGGTCCTGGGGTTGTGGGCGACAAAACGGGAGGGCAGAGCCGGTGCTTGACGCTAGTGTATCCGACTGCGGCGGTGAGATCGAAGGGTTAATCCACCAATGCGCACAGCGAAATGCGCGCTGGCCCTCCGTCCCTGCGCTAGAATGGACGCCCGATCGCGTACATGCACACGCAGTGGACAAGATAGCCGACAACTTGGTAGTGGATAACCCTTTTGGATCAGGACGACGACGAACGTGAGCACTCCATCGGCTGGTGAAAGTCCTAGTTCGCTCGCTTTGTTCGTACAACTTGAACTCGACCGCTCCCTTTATTTTGACGGTTCCCATCGGCTCCGCTCGCGCATTTGGTCCGTCTGGAAGCTAGAGTTATGGACGTGCACAAGGCTGATTAGTGAAATGTGCAGTTTTGACCAAAGTTGAAATTTGTGGTTAGAATGGCATTCTTCGGACTCCGGCGCTGGCCCGTTCCTGTACGTACTGTCCCTCCATCCCGTTTGTGGCGTGTCATGTGCGGTGGCTGATATTTTTGCGCGTTCGTTGGTCGATACAGATTGCACGTCCATTGTGGCCTTTCGGCGCGGCGTCTCTTATCACCCTGTGGGGGGTTATGAAGATCCAAAATATAGCTGTTGCATGTATGTAAACTTTCTTTCTTTGTCGACCGTGGTTTTTAAGCGAGCGGAGCGCCGCTGACAATACCAAATATTCGCTACAGCCGAGGCGCACGCCAACGACCCACGGAATCCATACGCGGCACAGATCGCCAAGGAGAGGAGTGCTGCTCATCACTAAGAGGATATTGGGGGAGTTATAGGCTGGGCTTGTATGGCTGTGGCAGCATCAGCAGCTGTGTTCGTGGGTTCTACTGGAATAGATTATTTGCTCAACAACAACAACGACGACGACGACGACGACGACGGATGAATTGATGTGTGAATATTTGTGAATTCTCTACTTGCGCGCTCTAAGCCCTCGACCGGCTACGACGCGTCCCCAGCCCGAGTACTAATAAACCACGACGACGCTTGGCCCCTTCCACTTGGTTCTTCCTGGCCCTCAAAACAGCAACGCTAGCATAGAACGAACCATCTCCAATCCTTTTAGTCTTTGAATAATCTTCTTTGTCCTGCTGCCTCCTTTTCCCCCCTCATTGCCGTCGTCGCCGTCGAAGCCGTCGACAGCCATGAGTGCACCGCGCGACCCCACGGAAATGCACGAGCTCACCCGCCTGATCTCGACAAGCAACAACACGTCCATTTATCCCACAGACGACTCCATTCTCTCCCTCCTCCACGCTCGCTTCCGCCATGACCAGCCCTACACTCGTCTCGCTCCATCGTCCTCGACCTTTGTCGTCGTAAACCCATTCAAGCGCTTGCACAATCTTGACGACGAGTCACAACGGGAATACAAGGCACGCTGCTACGACTCCACGGATGACCGCAGCAAACCTCCGCTGCAACCCCATCCTTACCAGCTCGCTGCTAGTATCTACACGTCCATGCAGCGTAGAAATCAAGCTCAAGCCATTGTATTTCGGTGAGTACAACGTCAGGCGACGTCCGCTCCACCCATTTTCGTCAATGCACTCTTTTGGGCCCAACAGGACTCGATTATCTCCATTGTTCTGTAGGCCTGAATGGTCTATCTGCCATATCTAGCCGTTTTACAATCTTAGTTTCCTCTTGCCATGCTTGGATCCGGTAGTTCTTTCATGCGGAAGAACCCTGCCAAAGAAGCCTAGCCGCTTCCCAATACCTCTATGCGCGGAGCCGCATTTGGAGATTGTGTAAAGAGTACTATCTGCCCCCTTCTGCTCAGGGTCATATGCACTGCCCAGTGCACCGGCTCTGGGACAGTGGCTGGGCAACCTCGAAGGGGTCACTCTCTCGCCCTTTCCAGGTAGCATAGCCGGTCCATTTCCGTCATTTTGACACTCTCCACCATGCCCAAATCCTGTTACTAACGAATCTGCAGAGGAATCACGGGCTCGGGTAAATCCTTCACGCAACACCTCATCATCAACCAACTTATCAACCTCTCCACCTCTCCAAGCAAGCCCTCAAAGGTTTCTAGACAAGTACGGGCGCTTCAGGTGCTCCTCCATTCATTCGGCTGTGCCAAATCTGCTACGATCGCGTCCGCCTCCAAACACAGTTCCTACCTTGAACTCCACTTTAACCAGTCGACAGGGCGCCTCGCCGGTGCCAAAGTCCTTGCATTCGCCCTCGACAAGTCGCGTATTCTCGCCCGCTTGCGCCATGAAGAGCGGACGTTCCACGTCTTCTACCAACTCCTCGCTGGTGCTGGGATTGAAGAACGCGAAGGGCTAGGGCTTGAGGACGCCTCAGAATACTCTATGCTCGCTGCTAGTGGTACTTTCCGCCTCCCAGGCGGCTCGAACGGTATTCATGGCCTCTTTGGGTCAGACGACTCAACCGCCTATGAGGAACTCAAGGACGCATTTAGAGCTCTTGGGTTTAAACCTAAGACTGTCAACGCTATCTGGGCGTTCCTCGTTGCTATCCTCACTCTTGGCAATGTCAAGTTCTTGGATAGCTGGTCGGATGGGAAGCACGCCGGAGGGCTCAGGAAGGAAGAAGAGGATGGAAATGCGGTTGTGGCTAACCCTCAAACGCTAGAAAAGGCGGCGAGGATGTTGGGTGTCGACCCAAGTGAGCTGGAGAGTGCCATTACTCGTCGGACGGATTACGCGCGCAAGGAGATTGTAACCATGGTGCTCGACGCCAAAGGTGCAGAACGACAGCGGGACCGTACCTGTGCCGATCTTTACGCAATGCTGTTCGCCTTCGTCGTGGAGAGCGCGAATCGCAAGACCGTGCCCACGACGGCCGAAGGGCAAGTCGATGGTGCGGGGACCAATCAAGTTGTATTTCTTGATCAACCTGGGTACCAGACTCGCGCTGCAATGAGTGGGGGCAGCGTTTCGAGTGTCGCCGGTGGGCAAGGCCCGCTCATCGCTGGAGCATTGGGCCAGAACGGGTTTGACGAATTCGTTGCCAATTACCAAGACGAGCTTGTTCATTCGTTCGTATTACGTCAGGCGTTCGAGGATGGCGTTGGGAGAAATGGCAGGATTGCAGCAGATGGAGTTGCACTCCCCGCCGTCAACATTATGGAAAATTCCGGCTGTGTGGAGCTGCTTCGCGGAGGTATTGTGGATGGCCGCGAGGTTCTTTCGAGGAAGCCAGGAGGGTTGATTGGAATGGTGGGCAAGGCAGCACGCGACCTCCGCCATGGCAAGGTTATTCCCGGGCCCGGGCTCGACGATGAACTGACTTGCGAGCTGGGGAAGGCATTCGCTGCGTCCCCTTCCTTCGTTCAAAACCCTCAACAAGGATTCGGCAACCCCTTCATGGATTCCTCGGCCAGCAGCAAACACATGTTCGGCATCAACCACTGGGCTGGCAACGTTTCATATGACGCTAAAGACTTCGTCGAGAGGGATTGCGATCGCATGGAAGCGGTGGTGGTGCGGGTGTTGCAACGCAGTGACGATCCTTTCGTCAGCAAACTCTTCTCCGGCCCCGGCCTGTGCACAGAGACTCACGCCAAGGACAAAAAAATTGTCGTGCGCGCTCAAGCGTCGGTACGGCCGCTCCGCGAGCCAACTCCGTTCGGTGGCGCTCCCGAAGTAGACGATGTACTGGAAAAGGACAAGGCGTATGCGATTACGACACAGGTAGACTCAACTTTAACTAGCCTACTTGCACGTCTCGAGCGCGCCAACGTGGAGGTTTGGACAGTGGCTTGCATCCGACCCAACGACTCAGGTGGTCCTAACTCGTTCGATAAACGGCGCGTTCGCCATCAGCTCCGCGCTCTTGGGCTTGTTGACCTTATCGTCAAGCGTGGCGTGGAGTGGGCCGGAGACTGGAGCATCGCCGAGTTTTTCGACAAGATCGGCCATGGAAGTTCGAGAGACTCCGCCGACGACGTGCGTGAATGGGCAAGAGAAGTTGGTTGGGGCGAAGGGGTTGATTACGCCCTGGGCAAGGAGCGCGTATGGGTCACCTGGGAGTGCTGGAAGGACGTCGAGGATCGTGCCCGTGGAGCCGAAGGGCCTGCTCCCGTTCATGAGGAGGAATACGAGGAGTCATCGTACCCGGACGACGCGACGACGACCGAGGGCTGGGGACGCCGTAGCGTGTCTGTGGCGCACGCGTTCGGAGAAACTGGAGGCTCACTCTATCATACCGGCGGCCAGCCCACGACGCCGGGTTACGGTTCGCAGCTCACGACACCGATGGATCAACGCGGTAGATCAATGGTCGGCGACCAAGGGGACTATTGGGATAGAGGCGGCGGTGACTCAGCCCCTCCTTCACCTGCAACCCCTCGCCCGCAACAGGGGGCCGTGCCCGGTGCGCCTAATGGGAATGGATATATGAACCTTGGAAGTGCCACCAACCTCCCCGCAAGCAAAAGCCCCCCGAAGCCTGTTGAAGTTGTGCCGACCACTGCGACTCGTCGTTGGTGGGTTCGCTTTGTGTGGTTGTGCACGTGGTGGATCCCATCGTTCTTGCTTTCCTGGATTGGCGGAATGAAGCGTTCCGACGTACGGATGGCCTGGCGCGAGAAGGTCACAATTTGCATTTTAATTTTCACCCTGTGCGGAATGGTGATTTTCTACGTTATCTTCTTCGGAAAGCTCATCTGCCCGGAATTCAATAATGCTTGGTCGCTCGCCGAGTTGAAGGCGCACACTGCAGAGAACGATTTCTGGGTTGCCGTGCAAGGCACAGCTTATGATATTACCTCGTTCTGGAAGGGTGACCACGGCACAACTCAGGCACCTGTTACGCAAGATGTCATGATAGAGCTCGCCGGGCAAGATTTGAGTGCCTACTTCCCGCCGCCGATTGGAGTTGCCTGTGCAGGATTGGGCACGAACAATCGCATGCAGATGCGTTATGCCAATGCGTCCACCACCCCTGCGTTTCCGCAAGGTGTGCATCTGTCAAGCGAACTGGCCGTCTGGACTGGGACAGAGCTCTCGCGGGACGACTGGTACAGCTCGATCTTCCTCAAGAAAATGGGTGAATTTTATAAAGGTCCTATTGTGTGGGACAGCCAGCAGATATACCAGGCTGTGAACGACGACAAGAAGTACGTCCTTCCCTGTTAACCCAGAATTATTCAGCAACTATTAACTCCGGTACACAGGGTTATGGCAATTTATAATAGCATTATATATGACCTCTCCGACTACCTCCAGACCCTTTCTGACAACAACGGCGGCTCGGGGTATAACTTTCTCGATAGTGACCTTGTCTCACTCTTCAAGCAACAGCCTGGGCAAGATATCACCAAGCCTGCCAACCAGGTGTTCGCGAGCATGGACGCAAGCAAGGCCTCAGCCACAAAGATTTGTTTGAACAATTTGTTCCGCGTCGGCGAGACCGACTTCCGAAAGGGCCCACGATGCCAAATCCCCAACTACCTCCTCCTCGCTTTCTCCGCCCTGATCGCATTGACCATTTTGGCTAAGTGTAAGTATTATTATTATTGGCTTGTGTCAAATTCAGCGTTGACACTTTCGCCCATCTAGTCCTTGCAGCTCTCCAGCTGACGGGCAAACGGACACCCGAACTCCTCGACAAGTTCGTCATTTGTCAAGTACCTTGTTACACAGAAGGAGAGGAGTCGCTCAGGCGTACAATTGACTCCCTTGCCGCTCTCAAGTACGACGACAAACGCAAGTTGTTATTCCTCATCTGCGACGGCAATATCGTTGGTAGCGGAAATGACCGTCCTACACCACGCATCGCTCTTGATATTCTAGGAGTAGACCCTTCTCTCGACCCAGAGCCCCTGATGTTCCGGAGCATCGGTGAGGGCAGTAAACAGCTGAACTACGGCAAGGTCTACTCTGGACTTTACGAATTTGAAGGACATGTTGTCCCGTAAGTGTTCATCTCATTTCTGCTCTACCAGATTACCCTTATTAATCGCAAATGCAGATATATGGTCGTTGTAAAGGTCGGCCGACCTAGTGAACGCCAGCGCCCGGGCAATCGTGGCAAGCGAGACTCTCAGATCTTACTCCTCCATTACCTCAACCGAGTCCACTTCGATGCCCCAATGTATCCCCTCGAGCTTGAGATCTACCATCAAATGCGGAACGTTATCGGTATCGACCCTGCCTTCTACGAGTACATCTTCATGGTGGATGCCGATACTGTGCGGCGCAATTCTCTCTTTTTATTAATACCTACTGACCCATCCGATTCCCAGACCGTTATGGCCGAGTCGCTCAATCGTTTGGTTGCTGTCACCTCGGATGACGCACAGGTTATCGCGGTCTGTGGAGAAACAAAGTTGGATAATGAGGAAGGTTCTTGGTGGACGATGATTCAGGTACGTGCTCTTGGTTTAGCAACTTGACTGCTTTCCTGCTCAGCTTATAACCCCACCCAGGTCTATGAATACTACATTTCACACCACCTCGCCAAGGCATTCGAATCCCTCTTCGGCTCTGTAACTTGCTTGCCTGGCTGCTTCAGCATGTACCGCATCCGTACAGCCGACAAGGGCCGCCCACTCATTATCTCCAACCGGATCATTGAAGAATACTCCGAATGTAATGTCGATACCCTTCACAAGAAGAACCTATTCTCCCTCGGCGAGGATCGATATCTTACGACACTCATGATGAAGCACTTCCCCACATTCAAGATGAAGTTCACGCCAGACGCCATCGCCCATACAGTCGCGCCCGATCGCTGGAGTGTTCTGCTATCCCAACGTCGCCGATGGATCAACAGCACTATCCATAACCTGTGCGAGCTTGTCACCCTCAGCGAACTTTGCGGTTTCTGCTGCTTCTCGATGCGCTTCATCGTATTCTTCGACTTGTTGGGTACTCTGGTGCGTATTGACATCGATTAAAGACGAGGACGTTGACTAACTTGTCATGACTTAAGATCCTTCCTGCTACCGCAGTCTATGTACGTTCTCTGCCATCCCCTCTATTCCACATTAACATTCGGGCCACCAGCTCGTCTACCTCATCGTTGCTGTTACCACTCAAAAGGCGCCATTGCCAATCATCGCCATGGTTATGTTGGCTGCAGTTTACGGCCTGCAGGCCATCATTTTCCTCCTCAAGAGAGAGTTCATGCTCATTGGTTGGATGGTGCTCTACCTTATTGCGTACGTCCCTAAGTACCGGTCACCTACCTAGTTCGCTCATATCATATTCGGCAGGTACCCCGTCTACAGCTTCTTCCTTCCGTTGTACTCTTTCTGGTGCATGGACGACTTTAGCTGGGGTAATACACGTATTGTGGTCGGAGAAGGGAAAGATAAGAAGGTCATCGTGCAGGATGACGAAGTATTCGACGAGTCCATGATCCCACTTAAGAAGTTCAGCGGTGTGTGCTATTCGACTCAGAATAAGGATGGACCTGATTGACTACCATTAGATTACGAGGCAGAAGCCATTGAAGGGTATGAGAAGGGATCTCATCCCGGCTCGCGCGCTCCGTCTCCTTCTCGTCCAGGGAGCCGCGCCCACTCTAGAGCGCCTCCACCAGCACCATCGGGAACGGATGGCGATTACTACCGCGATACGAACCTAACGTACAACAATTCATCCAACCCGAACCTTAGAGTCCCATCCAACCAACGTTCTGCGAGTAACCACTCCCATCAAGGTGGAAGCATTTACGGTGGACTTCCACAATTACCCCAAATCCCTTTCGGGGCTGGATCCGTTGCCGGTTCAGACCACGGAGGCCACACGGCGACGGGTATGGGCTTCGGGATGCCGATGATGGGGATGCCCGCACAAAGTGCATACGCGGGAAGCCTGTATGGAGGGGTTCCTGGGCCAAACTTCATGCCAGGTGTTCCGAGGAATAGTGTGGCTACCAATCTGAATATGTTTGGTGGCAACGGCGGGCTCATGCAGCCCCCCTCGATGGCCGGACTCCAACAACGCCCGATGTCAACCTTTTCTCTCGCCACCACCGTCAATCCTTTCGCTACTACCCCTAGCCAGAGTACAGATCCTACCGACGAGGAGCTCCTTCAAGTCCTTCGGATCTACCTCAGTACACAAGACCTCATGACTGTCACCAAAAAGTGCGTAGAAGTAAAATTTATCCTGTGACATGTTTGGTTGACCCTTGCTTACTCGCCCGCGTAGGACCGCTCGAGAGGCCGTTATGGCTCGTTTTCCCAAGGCGGACCTAAGCTCAAGAAAGGAGTTTCTCAACCAATCTATTGACCAGGTCCTGTCTGAATCGTAGAATGAATCCTTTGGTTATCTTTATGGTACTTTGCCTCAATCACGCTTTAGATCTGTCGGCTTGTCCTGACGATGCACTCTTCTCTGGACACTCACCCTCCTTGCGGACGTATAACCTGTTTACCCCAATATCCTAGCCTATACACCACGGACTATCCTAGTTCCGTTTTTGGTCGCCTGGCCCCTCATCTGTCGTACCAGTCCGCCATTTTCTCGTTGGTCTCGTCTACCCTTCGCGCAATCCATTTCTTGTTCTTCTCCAAAACACATTAGATACTTCCTTCTTTGTCACAGGGATGCTCTCCTATGGGCAAGGTGCGACAGGGGCACGATTGATCCAGGCGTTCAGACTCAGGCTCAGGATTGACTCCCAATAGACCACAGAACCAACTGAGAATAAACAAATTAAATATTTGGGGTACATCTGTTCGGCGCCAAGTTGACGACCAACACCTTGGACCACCGCCGCATTTGGCTGCCAAACATTCCCACGGTTGTACACCGATCACCCGAGGCCAAACATTTCCTTACCTTTTCCCTTACATCGACGAGAGCGGAAGACGACATCTGTAAACTTGAAGACCGAAAAAAAAAGAGTGAGTCTCTGTCGTCTGTAACCCTAACGCTAGCCTGCTGCTCAAGGAGAATACCTATTTGCAGGATGTCCGACGCTGGAGATGACATTAAGGTCGAGGCTACTGCTCAGGAGGAGGTTGTTGCTGAGCCCCCAAAGGGTAAAATGAATGTAGAAGACGCGTTGCAGGTACGCCGATCTCTCTCTCCTCGTCATTTTCCTCGACGTCGACCAAATTTTCGCTTCGCCCACATGTGGCTGACGACCAACTCTTCCCACCGTGCAGCAAGTGATAAAGAATGCCCTCCAGCACGATGGTCTTGCTCGTGGTCTCCGCGAGTGTGCAAAAGCCCTCGACAAACGCCAGGCCCACTTATGCGTTCTTGTCGAGACGTGCTCAGAGGCCGAGTACATCAAACTCATCGAGGCACTCTGTGCCGATCACAAGATTAACCTCATCAAGGTCGCAGACCCAAAGCTCCTCGGTACGTTGTCGCTGCGTTAAACTGCGAAGTCACCGCTCATATTCCCCTTCGTTCATCATAGGAACTTGGGCTGGTCTCTGCAAGATTGATAAAGAGGGTAATCCCCGCAAAATCGTCGGCTGCTCGTGTGTCGTCGTAAAGGACTATGGTGTCGACTCAGAGGGCATGCACGTCCTCCTCGATTACTTCAGGACTCGTGCCTAAGCGCATATGTACGTCCCCAACTGTCATTGAACTACCCCACCTTTTACCCTTTCCCCCGGCCTATCCGCTTTCAATCACCTCGTCGCCCTACAGATGACACCAGGGTCTCCCTCTACTGAATATCAGTTGAGGACAAACCCCTATCCGGAATCATTATAAATATGTCTGATTCTCCTCATTCGTTCCCTTCCTCTCGCCACCATTCGCTAGATACTGACTCCTTCATTCCTATAGGTCACCAAGCCATGGCTCGCCTTGGTCGTATCTTGTTACCTCATAGTCACTGAATAAGACAGGCGCCCCACATTTATCGCCGCTTCTCCCTGTTCTGATACAAGGAAACTACCAATTCTGAACAAGCACACATTGAGAGTTCACACACATATCTTTCACGCCTTTCTCGTATGGTGCTCACACATTAACAGTGTTCCGGAGGAGGCCGCGAATACGGATCTTCTAATCCCTCAAGTTCTTTAGATAAAATAGCCGAGACGCGAGCAGCGCAGCACAAGGAGAGACGCTGGAGTCGACCCAAAGCTCAAGTTCCCCATGGCTCCAGAGGCGGAATCCAATATTACAAAACACGGGGACTGCGGCACCAATAAAAGATACGCCAGATTAATTGTTCAATAACTTTATCGGTGTAGTGAACCTTGCGTGGATAGAAGCGCAGGAGAAGATCACTGGTGTCCTGCACTCAGTTTTGTACAAACTGGAAAGCCCTCGTGTCGAAGATGATTTGAGGTCGCTCTTCCATGTGGCGCCAGCCTATCGTGTCTTGAACCTGACTTAACTTTGACATTATTATCGGGAGAGCTATAAGTGAATGCTAGGGAGGCACGTGAAGTGCAAGTTAGCAACACCAGATTAAATTCTCAACGTTAGTCTCCTTCCTGTACTACCTTCGAACCATCTCAACGCAGGGACAGAAATGAATACGTACCAGAGTCGATGGGCGGGATTGGTTGAGGTTGTGGGAACAACGGTAAACCACAAAGACGGCCAGTAGGACCCTTGGTTATTAAGGAATAAGGACGTGAGCCTCATACACGGCCTGATGGAATGCTTGCCTGTTGTGGGGTGATGTGCTAGTTATCCTTACCTCCAGCCTCTACAGGGATTCGTTGGTGTACCTCTACTGGCGTTGGCGGGGGTGGGAGCACGTGGCTCCTGAGGTGGACCAACTCCAAGTCATTCTACATTCCAGTACGAAGAGCGCGGCCTCTCGTGTCCGTCGTGACACCCCTCATTTCACGAAAGTACTTGCCATATCAAAGGCTGTATGATTTCTCAACGCATGGAAGACCGACTCAGGACAGGCCTATTCCCGGGTGTGAATACTCCGGTGAATGCAATGCACTCTCCCAGAATAAGTCCAACTCGCGGTTGATCGTTTCGCCGTCAACCGGAATGTAAAGCGGATATGTCAGCGATTTGACCAGCGTACGGGAGCGGGCCGTTGTCTTTTAATACCTGTAGCGCGATGTATGGAAGCACCGTGATCGTACCCCTCCCTAAATCCGAGAGTAAGCTCCGAGCCCCAAACCAAGGAGTCTGACTGCACATAGAAACTCATACAGACTGAGTCGAGGCATGAAAATCTGGTTTCTCTCGTTGGAATCGTATATTTTATTTTGCTCGCCTTTGATTTAGCCTATGAAAGGACCAATCTGATAATAAAAGAGTATCAGAAGCCTCTTGAGGGATGAGGTAAAAGGCGCCAGAAAGCGAAAGTTGGTCAGGGACCCCCTCACGCGTTGCCCATGAGATCGGAGTCGATCACGAGTGTGTAAGGTGAACGCGGATATAGCCAGATTGAAGAATGGTACAGTATGGAGGTCATCGTTGCATCTTTACTAACAGACACAAGTAACTAGAAGCAATTAGGCAAAGTAGCCACCGGATGTTTGGTCTGTTGCGCAGCAGACTGGCGGTGTGCAACTTAAAGCCTATTCTGGATTGCTCACTCAACCGAAAGCCATTCCTGTCGGTGCGAGACCTATGCTCAACCGTCCAAAAGCGGAAGTGGTGTTACTATTTGAGCATCCTTCCTGATCGGGTTCGAGCAGACCGTACCCCTCAATGACCCAAGACACAGCTGTAGAGAGAGCTCCAGTAGAGGTATGGGAGCAGGTGATCTTCTGGGCATTGTATGACGACCTCATCTTCGACTATTCCAACCCCCTTCACATCGTTCACTCTGTCCGCTATCACCATGACTTTCGCATTACGCGATATCAGCGACTGGAAGTGAATCGACTCGCATTGCGCTTGGTGTGCAGGAGTTGGAGTGAGATTGCGCAATCCACCCTCCGGATCTATGTCCACCGCAGGCGCAAACTCGGAGGTACTCCTCCAGCGACATATAAACTACTTTGTATTGATTATTCGGCGCAAAGTACCGATCTCGTCACTCTCATAAATCTACTCTCCTCCCCAGCTGCCAATCGAATCACGACTCTTTCTGTAACGATTTGCGATGGACGCTTCATCTCCTCCCAGATTCCACAGATGGTGCACTCTGCTTCCACTTTGCACAACACCCTTCGCTCGCTCTCCCTCCACTTCATCTACCGCTCTGCTGAACTATGGTTCTCCCTGGCTGAAATTGCCACACTATTCCCCCAGCTCGTCTCCTTGTCTCTATATGAATGCTCGGGTTATGACATTTCCACGACTGAGTGGAACATGCCACATCTCGAGGTGTTCGACTACACTTCGTACTCTCCTTTTCCATATAATCCACCTGCCTCCAAGTGGCACCTCCCCGCTCTCAAGCACCTAGCCGTTGTATTCCTCACTTTGAGTGCGGAGCCAGGTATTGGAGCAGCGATGACTTTCATTCAAGCTGTCGGCCCTTCGCTCGAGACGCTGGGGTTGGGCTCAGTGGGGTTCAATCTTCGCGTCCCTGAGACATGTTGGCCATGTTTGAAGTGCCTCAAGATGCTGGTGGTGGATAACAATGTTGAAGGCTTGCAGCATCTAGCCGTCCTACCAAGATTGGAAGTGATATTCTGCTCTGCGTATACTTTCAACCTCCTCCCTAAGCCCTTGATCGATTGGGCACTGAAAAGAGCGACAGACCAAAAGAATGACGGGAATACCGTGAGTTCACTCGAGAGACCCAGAAATGGAGCAAAAATCACACTCCAAATGGCATACACTTTCACGGAGGTACTCCAGCACATTACTGTTAAAGGGTTGCTTCAAGCAAGCGCATACGACGAGTGGACCTCGGTTCTACAACAGAAGGACGTCGATGGGATTGTAGAGCTGGCGAAGGCCTGGGGTGCCGCTGGGGTCAGGGTAGAAGGGATAGATGGCTTGACATATGAGGAGACGAATGAATGTAACTGGCGCGGGGATAATAGGCCAATGTAATTGTGTTGGTTACGGTAGGATTATCAACCAGATTGTGGATGAGTATCAAGATCCTATGTACGAAATGCCATTAGATAAAATACTTCATTGCTTATTCGTTTCGCCTATGAGCGACTGCTGAATCACCAGATGCAGACAACTCTGATACTAGTGCCTTTCTTTGCGTCAAATGGTACATGATCTGTTCATAATAGTCCTCATAGCGGGGCTCACTTCTAATTCCTATTTTGAACGTGCTTTGAATCTCGAAGTTGGTTCCAAGGCCGCATTTATGGGACGATGGGTGCAGGTGTGCATGAAGCATAAACCCAATCCCCGGGTTGCTCAGGATAGTAGTGTCCGACTAAGCACGTGTCAGGTGTGCTACGCCAGTTTGCGCTAATGACCTTCCTAATTTCAAGAAGACTGGTCTGCGACATGAACCATGAATGGGGCAAGAAGAGTGAAATATTCTCCTAGAGACAATACCACTCTATTCAGTGACAGGAAAGTGTACCAGTACGTCGTGAGGGAGTCCCCTTGTCACTTGAAACAAGCCGTCTCTACCTGAAAGTGGTGCGTTGAAGTGGTAACGTCTTAGAAATTACTACAAACTTTCCGCTTCAATAGGTAACTCCAGGCTTTTCAGACGAAGTAACCTTCCAGCTCCATCGGCCAACTCTCCTACTTGAAGCTAATGACCCCCTCGCTTATGGTCGGGAATGACGGGTGACAGTGATTTCCGGTCGCGAATTGACAAGTGACAGTGATTTCCGGTCGGGAATTGAC
>Ga0307513_10006469_pt1 | contig 15298 bp, 21 predicted proteins | sample 15_EM_MG_FD_202174 | JGI IMG/M metagenome (GOLD analysis project Ga0307513, IMG submission 202174) | Populus trichocarpa ectomycorrhiza microbial communities from riparian zone in the Pacific Northwest, United States - 15_EM | ecosystem: Host-associated > Plants > Roots > Unclassified | place... | reverse complement strand
ACCGCGCGGGTCGCCATCCCGGACGCCGGTGCCGCGGTAACCAGCGCGACCGACATCGCGGGCTGCGACGGCAACTCCGCGGCGGCGAGCAAGGTCACGGTCGACATCACCCACACCTACCGCGGTGACCTGGTGATCGACCTGATCTCGCCGAGCGGCAAGTCCTACCGCCTGAAGGACGCGAGCGGGGACAGCGCCGACAACGTCAACGAGACGTACACGGTGGACCTGTCCGGCGAGGCGGCCAACGGTACGTGGACCCTGAGCGTGCAGGACGTGTTCTCCATCGACACGGGCACGCTCAACAGCTGGACCCTCGACCTCTGAGTCCAGCACCCCGAGGCCGCCCCCGACAGTCGTCGGGGGCGGCCTTGTGCGTGGGACGCGGCAGACGGCCGAACCTGCTGGGCCGCCCGGTCGAATTTCTTCCCACCGGATGGCCATACGTTCATAAGTCGCACAGCGAACACGTCCGGCTCTCTTGCGTCACCACCGTATCCGGGCGAATGTTGAAATGTCCGTTCGCGGACAACTCCATCCACAGTCGACACCCCAACGAGGGCTGGGGTGCGGTTGTGCCCTGCGAAAAGGAGACCGGACATGAGTGAGTCACGCGTGTTCTCGAGGAGACGCGTGGTCGGGGCATCGCTCGCCGCGGCGACCGCCGCCGTCATGAGCATGAGCCTCGGCGCGACGGTGGCCCAGGCCGCCGAGGGCCAGGTGCTGTACGCCGGGTCCGCCGACGCCATCAAGGGCAGCTACGTCGTCGTGTTCAAGAACGCGACGATGTCGGCGACGAGCGTCAGCGACCAGGTGGTGAGCAAGGCCGCCAAGTACGGCGCCAAGGCCACCTACACCTACAAGTCGGCCCTGCGCGGGTTCGCCGGCACGATGAGCGAGCAGGCCGCCCGCCAGCTCGCCGCCGACCCGGCCGTCGCCTACGTGCAGCAGAACCGCACCGTGCACGTCACGACCGACCAGCCCAACCCGCCGTCGTGGGGCCAGGACCGCGTCGACCAGCGTGACCTGCCGCTGAACAGCAACTACTCGTACTCGACCACGGCCAGCAACGTCACCGCGTACGTGATCGACACGGGCATCCGCACCACGCACCAGGAGTTCGGCGGCCGCGCCACGTGGGGCACCAACACCACCGGGGACGGCAACGACACCGACTGCAACGGGCACGGCACGCACGTGTCCGGCACGATCGGCGGCGCGACCTACGGTCTGGCCAAGGCCGTCAACCTCGTCGCGGTCAAGGTCCTCGACTGTGGCGGCTCCGGCTCGTTCGCGGGCGTCGCGGCCGGCATCGACTGGGTAGCCCAGAACCACGCATCCGGCCCGGCCGTGGCGAACATGAGCCTCGGCGCGCAGGGTTCGGACACGGCCACCGAGAACGCCGTACGCAACGCGATCGCCGACGGTGTCACGTTCGGCATCGCGTCCGGCAACTCCAACTCGGACGCCTGCAACTTCACCCCGGCGCGCGTCGCCGAGGCGATCACCGTGAACGCGTCGACCATCTCCGACGCGCGCGCGTCGTTCTCCAACTTCGGCACCTGCTCCGACATCTTCGCGCCAGGCCAGGACATCACGTCGTCGTGGAACACCAACGACACCGCGAGCAACACGATCAGCGGTACCTCGATGGCCACCCCGCACGTGGTGGGCGCCGCGGCCCTGTACCTCGCCGACAACCCGGCCGCCACGCCGGCGACCGTGCAGTCCGCGATGAAGGCCGCCGCCACGCCGAACAAGATCACGAGCCCGGGCACCGGCTCGCCGAACCTGTTGCTGTTCACCGGTTCCGGTGGCACCACGCCGCCGGACGGCTGCACCGCGGTGACCAGCCGCACCCGCGTGAACATCAACGACAACTCGACGGTCACCAGCCCGCAAGCCGTCGCCGGCTGCACGGGCAACGCGAGTGCGACGGCCACCGTGGAGGTGCACATCGTGCACACCTACATCGGTGACCTGGTCGTGGACCTGATCGCACCCGACGGCTCGGTCTACAACCTGCACAACCGCACCGGCGGCAGTGCGGACAACATCAACCAGTCCTACACCCGCAACCTGTCGAGCGAGGCCGCCAACGGCACGTGGACCCTCCGGGTCCGCGACGCGGCTTCCCTGGACACGGGCTACGTGGACAACTGGACCCTCGACCTGTGAGCTCCGCCTGAGCTCCCGAACTGAGGTCTGACCGGGAAACCTATTGAGCGGGCGCGTTCCCCCGGACGCGCCCGTTCAATGGTGTCCGGGCGAGGCGTGCCGTCACGCGGCCCGCTTCGGCTGAGCCCGGGCAGCGAACGACAGGCCCGGCCGTCCGACGCCGCCTTCATGTCGTCCGTCAACGGAACGGTGACGAACGCGAGTGGGTCCGCGATGTCGTCCCCGGCACCTGCCTCGTACGGTCCCTGCTTGCGGGCGAACGAGCGTGCGTGGCTGGCGGCCGGTCTGATCGCCGCCAGCGTGACGCTGACCATCGTGGTCAGCGTGCTCTGACCGAACCCGGGCCGCGCACGCGCCGGGTCTGCTCCGCCCGGGCCGCCAGTTCCTCATCCGGGGGGTAGTCCACCGCCGCCAGCGTGAGGCCGTGAGCCGGGGCGACCGTCACCGAACTCGCTCTCGACTCCGCCCTCAGCAAACTCGACGGCCACCCGGCCGGCTTGCGACCCTCGCCCACCGCCAGCAGGGCGCCCACCAGGCTGCGGACCATCGCGTGGCAGAAGGCGTCGGCCGCCACCTCCGCCGTCAGGACGCCTGCGTCGCGGGTCCACGTCAGGTGCTGCAGCTCGCGGATCGTCGTGGCGCCCTCGCGGCGTTTGCAGAACGCGGCGAAGTCGTGCTCTCCCAACAGGAGCCGGGCCGCGGCGTTCAGGGCATCGACGTCTACCGCGCGTGGCCACATCACGGTGTCCCTGCGCCGCAACGGATCCGCGGCCCACTGGCGATCGCACACCCGGTACACGTAGTGGCGCCGGACGGCGGAGAACCTCGCGTCGAACCCCGGCGGCGCCGGGCGCACGTCGAGCACGCGGACGTCGGCGGGCAGCGCGCGGGCCAGCCGGTCGCGGAAGCCGTCCGGTAGCGACAGCAGGTCGCAGTGGGCCACCTGACCCGACGCGTGCACACCGGCGTCGGTGCGGCCGGCGACCGTCAAGCGGACGTCCTCGCGCAGCACCATCGACATCGTGTCCTCGAGGACGCCGCGGACCGTGCGCCGGGACGGCTGCCGCGCCCAGCCCGAGAACTCCGTGCCGTCATAGGACACATCCAGCCGGAAGCGGACGAGCCCGCCACCCCCGGAAGGGATGGCGGGCTCGCCGGGAGCTGCGAAGCTCAGGACTCGTCCTCCTGCGACGGCGGCTTCGAGAAGCCCGCCTGCTCCGCGTCTTCCTCGGTCTTGAACCACACCTCGGCGACCGTGCGGTCGTAGTACTCGCTCTCGGGCGTGTGGTACAGCATCGAGTCGGCGTTGCCCTTGACGGGGAAGCCCTCCGGCTGCGAGCCGTCCTCCGGCGCGGCGTGGCTGCCGGCGCCGTAGGGGTGCTGCTCGTCGGACTCGCTCTCCTCGACCTCGACGTCGGCCGCGGTGTCCTCGGTGACCTCGGCCTTCGACTCGGCCTTCGGCGTGGACTTCTTCTCGTCCGCGGCGAACTTGGTCTTGCGCGCGGCCTCGGCCTCGGCGGTGACCGTCTTCTCCTGGACGAGCTCGATGATCGCCATCGGCGCGTTGTCGCCCTTGCGGGGCAAGGTCTTCGTGATCCGCGTGTAGCCACCGTGGCGGTCCTCGAAGAACGGACCGATCTCGGTGCACAGGCGGTGCACGACCTCCTTGTCCCGGATGACGCGCATGATCATCCGGCGGTTGTGCAGGTCGCCACGCTTGGCCTTGGTGATCAACCGCTCGGCGAACGGGCGCAGCCGGCGCGCCTTGGCCTGGGTGGTGGTGATCCGGCCGTGCTGGAACAGCGAGGTGGCGAGGTTCGCCAGCAGCAGCCGCTCGTGGGCCGGGGAGCCGCCCAGGCGGGCGCCCTTGGTTGGCGTGGGCATTACAACTGCTCCGTCTCCGCGTAGTCCTGGCCATCGTCGGTGCCGGCATCGCCGCTGACCGTGTCGGACCAACCCTCGCTCGCGTAGTCGGACGCGGCGGTGGTCGGGTCGAACCCGGGCGGGCTGTCCTTCAGCGCGAGGCCGAGGCCGACGAGCTTCATCTTGACCTCGTCGATCGACTTCGCACCGAAGTTCCGGATGTCCAGCAGGTCGGCCTCGCTGCGCGAGACGAGCTCACCCACGGTGTGGATGCCCTCGCGCTTGAGGCAGTTGTACGAACGCACGGTGAGGTCGAGGTCCTCGATCGGCATCGCGTAGGCGGCGATGGTGTCCGCCTCCTGCGGCGACGGACCGATCTCGATCCCCTCGGCGTCCACGTTGAGCTCGCGGGCGAGGCCGAACAGCTCGACCAGCGTCTTGCCGGCCGACGCGACGGCGTCCCGCGGGGTGATCGAGGGCTTCGTCTCGACGTCGAGGATCAGCCGGTCGAAGTCGGTGCGCTGCTCGACACGCGTGGCCTCGACCTTGTAGGTGACCCGCAGCACCGGCGAGTAGATGGAGTCGACCGGAATCCGGCCGATCTCGGCGCCGGCCTGCTTGTTCTGCACGGCCGGCACGTAGCCGCGGCCGCGCTCGACGACGAGCTCGATCTCGAGCTTGCCCTTGCCGTTCAGGGTGGCGATGTGCAGGTCCGGGTTGTGCACGGTGACGCCGGCCGGCGGCACGATGTCGCCCGCGGTGACCTCGCCGGGGCCCTGCTTGCGCAGGTACATGGTCACCGGCTCGTCCTCCTCGGAGCTCACCACGAGCTCCTTGAGGTTCAGGATGATGTCGGTGACGTCTTCCTTCACGCCGGGCACGGTGGTGAACTCGTGCAGCACGCCGTCGATGCGGATGCTGGTCACCGATGCGCCGGGGATCGAGGAGAGCAACGTGCGCCGCAGCGAGTTGCCGAGTGTGTAGCCGAAGCCGGGCTCCAGTGGCTCGATGGTGAACCGGGAGCGCGTCTCGTTGACCGGCTCCTCGCCGAGCGAGGGCCGCTGTGAAATCAGCACTTTCTTGTTCCTTTACCTCAGGGGCGACCGCTATTTGACGCCCACCGGAGATGAACCGGGAGGCGGCTCGCGCCGCCTCCCGGGTAGATCACTTCGAGTAGAACTCGACGATCAGCTGTTCCTGCACGGGCACGTCGATCTGTGCGCGCTCGGGCAGCTGGTGCACGAGGATCCGCAGGTTGGCCTGCACGACCTGCAGCCAGCCGGGGATCGGCCGGTCGCCGAAGGACTCCTTCGCCGCGACGAACGGCAGCGTGTTCAGCGACTTCGGCTTCACGTCGATGATGTCGAACTTCGACACCTGGTAGCTCGGGACGTTGACGCGCTTGCCGTTCACGGTGAAGTGGCCGTGGCCGACCAGCTGCCGGGCCTGCCGGCGGGTGCGGGCCAGGCCGGCGCGGTAGACCACGTTGTCCAGCCGGGTCTCGAGCAGCTGCAGCAGCGCCTCACCGGTCTTGCCCTTGGTGCGGGAGGCCTGCTCGTAGTAGCGGCGGAACTGCCGCTCCAGCACGCCGTAGGTGTAGCGGGCCTTCTGCTTCTCCTGCAGCTGCAGCAGGTACTCGCTCTCCTTGATCCGGCCGCGGCCGTGCTGGCCGGGCGGGTAAGGACGGCGCTCGAAGGCACGGTCGCCGCCGACGAGGTCGACCTTGAGGCGACGCGACTTGCGGGTCATGGGGCCGGTGTAACGAGCCATGGTTTCTTACTCCTCCCTACCTCTAGACCCGACGCCGCTTCGGCGGCCGGCAGCCGTTGTGCGGCTGCGGGGTGACGTCCTGGATGGTGCCGACCTCGAGGCCGGCTGCCTGCAGCGACCGGATCGCCGTCTCCCGGCCGGAGCCGGGGCCCTTGACGAACACGTCGACCTTGCGCATGCCGTGCTCGGCGGCCTTGCGCGCGGCGTTCTCGGCGGCCATCTGTGCCGCGAACGGGGTCGACTTGCGGGAACCCTTGAAGCCGACGTGGCCGCTGGACGCCCAGCTGATCACGTTGCCGCTGGGGTCGGTGATCGAGACGATCGTGTTGTTGAACGTGCTCTTGATGTGCGCGTGGCCGTGCGAGACGTTCTTCTTTTCCTTGCGCCGGACCTTCTTGACTCCGGCGCCCGTACGGGACTTCGGTGGCATGTCTGCGGATGTCTCCTGATCAGCGCGAGGTCTGGGGGGCGAAGGAAATCTCTGCTGCTTCGGCCTCGTCGGCACGCCGGATGCGGGTACCCGCATCCAGGTAGAGGTCGCGAAGCGCCTGCGGGCGGGCGCTGCGAGGCGCCACCTGCAAGGCCACGAACTGACGGTTGCGTCGTCGCTGCGGGACGACGGGTACCAGACTGCCGCGGCGCTTGGTCACTTCTTCCCAGCCTTCTTCTTGCCGGCAACGGTCTTCTTGGGACCCTTGCGGGTGCGGGCGTTCGTCTTGGTCCGCTGACCGCGGACGGGCAGGCCACGACGCCACCGAATGCCCTCGTAGCAACCGATCTCGATCTTCCGGCGGATGTCGGCGTTGACCTCGCGCCGAAGGTCACCCTCGACGCGGTAGTTGGCCTCGATGTGGTCGCGGAGCCTGGTCACGTCCTCGTCGGACAGGTCCTTCGCTCGCAGGTCCGGGTTGATCCCGGTCGCCACGAGCAGCTCCTTCGAGCGGGTACGGCCGATGCCGTAGATATAGGTCAGCGCGATCTCCATCCGCTTTTCGCGGGGGAGGTCGACGCCAGCAAGTCGTGCCATGTCTCCTCTAGTTCATTGTCCAGGTCTGCTCCCCTACCGTCCCGGATGGCTGTCCGGGCCCCGGCCTGGTCCGGGGGTGAACCGGGTCCGTGTGACCCGGCAGGTATGGGGAGGGCATCTTCGATTGGTGCGTCAGACCGCTGGTGCTGATCAGCCCTGCCGCTGCTTGTGGCGCAGGTTCTCGCAGATCACCATGACCCGCCCGTGACGGCGGATCACCTTGCACTTGTCGCAGATCTTCTTGACGCTCGGCTGGACCTTCACGTCCCTCGTTCTCCTGGCCCTACTTGTAGCGGTAGACGATTCGGCCGCGGGACAGGTCGTAGGGCGACAGCTCCACGACCACCCGGTCCTCGGGGAGGATGCGGATGTAGTGCTGCCGCATCTTGCCGCTGATGTGCGCGAGGACCTTGTGTCCGTTCTCCAACTCGACACGGAACATCGCGTTGGGAAGCGGCTCCACCACACGGCCCTCGACCTCGATGGCCCCGTCCTTCTTGCCCATGTCCTCCGCGTTTCGTTCTACTAGATGGTCGAACGCATACCGCCCTGCATGAGCCCTCGCGGGCGGTACGCATGACGGAAATTCGGCGCAACACGCTGCGCCACCGAACTAGTGTACGCACTCCTGGTGACGGGGAGAAAATCAGCCCCCCGATACGAAGAAGTGCCACCCGAACCACCACCACGTGAGCACCACCAGCACCAGCGCCGGGCGGTTGTGCAGGGCGGCCCGCAGCAGCCGGCCGACTGCCGGGATCCGCGCCCGGAGCCGGCGTCCGAGCAGGTCGAGCGCGACCAGGCCCCCGCCGAGCAGGGCAAACACGGTGATGGTCAGCGTGCGCATGCGCGACTCCGCAGCATCAGCCGGGCGAGCAGGACCCCGGCGGCCAGCCAGCAGATGATCATCAGGCCCCGGCCGGGGTTGTGCACGAAGAACGGCTCGAGGATCGCGCTCAGTGTCGGGTGGTCCGGGTTCTCGGTGGCAGCGTCACTCTGCTGGAGGAACGCCGTCAGCTCCCACAGGCAGATCGCGACGCCCACCGCGGCCCACGGCCACCACGTGCCCGCGTCCGTGCGCGCTCCGTGACCGCCACGGGCGAGCGCGAGGTAGAGCATCGGTGGCCCGGTGAGCGCCACGGCCACCGCGACGGGCACGGTGCCGGGCTGCCACATCGAGACGGCCCACCCGAGCGGAATCGCGGCGAGCACGGTGGCCCTGGGGATCTCCCGCGCCCGGGGCGGCGCGGGCCTGCGCACCTCGGCGACCGCGAGCGCCCCCGCGGTCGCGAGGAAGATGATGCCGTCGACGGGCGCACCCCGGCCGAGGTGGAAGCAACCGGCGATCACGATGATCAGAAACGGCGCCGACAGCCACCAGGGTCTCGTCTTGGCCTCGGGCTCCTCCAGCACAAGGTCAATTCTGCGCCCTGCGGATACTCGCGAGTCCCCCGTTCCGGTCCGCGAGTCCCCCGGCCGGAACGGGGGACTCGCGGTCGAGAACGGGGGACTCGCGGGTCAGGGGGCGGTCAGGACCCAGGGGCCGTCTTCGGTGATGGCCACCGTGTGTTCCCAGTGCGCGGCTCTCGAGCCGTCCACCGTGACCACCGTCCAGCCGTCCGCCAGTTCCTCCGTGCGCTCGCTGCCCAGGGTGAGCATCGGCTCGATGGCGATCGCCATGCCTACCCGCAGCCGTGGGCCCTTGCCCGGCTTTCCGTAGTTCGGCAGGAACGGCTCCATGTGCATGGCCCGGCCGATGCCGTGGCCGCCGTACTCGCGGATGATGCCGTACTTCTGCCGGTCCGACCGCTCCGCGTCGTGGACGGCGGTCTCGACGGCGTGCGAGATGTCGGTCAGCCGGCCGTCGGGGCGGACCGCCTCGATGCCGGCCTGCATGGCCACCCGGGTGGCGTCCGACAGGGCCTGGTCGACCGGGTCGGGAGGGCCCACCGACACGGTCACGGCCGAGTCGCCGTGCCAGCCATCGAGGATGGCGCCGCAGTCGATCGAGAGCAGGTCGCCGTCCGCCAGGATCTGGGAGGCGCCCGGGATGCCGTGCACGATCTGCTCGTTCACCGAGGCACAGATGCTCGCCGGGAAACCGTGGTAGCCCTTGAAACTCGGCACGGCGCCGGCGTCACGGATGGTCTGCTCGGCGATCTCGTCCAGCTCCGCCGTGCTCACCCCGGCGCGGACGGCCTCCGTGACGTTCTTCAGCGCCGACGCCACGACGAGCCCCGCCGCGCGCATCGCCTCGAGTTCCGCGGGCGCCTTGAGCTCGATCATCCTGCCCCGCCACGACTGGATGGACAGCCGCAGCGAACCGAGCAGCCCACCGCGAGTCACGTCCGATCGCGGAGCGCGCTCAACACCCGGTTCGTGATCTCCTCGACCTCGCCGACGCCGTCCACCGTGAGCAGGATGTCGCGGTAGTAGTCCAGCAGCGGCGCGGTCTCCGCACGGTAGACACGCTGCCGGTTGCGGATGACCTCCTCGTTGTCATCCGCACGGCCGCGGGCCAGCAGGCGTTCGACCACGACGTCCTCGTCGACCTGGAGCTGCACGACGGCGTCCAGCTTCTTGTCCGACTGGGCCAGCACCTTGCTCAGCATCTCGGCCTGGCCCACGTTGCGCGGGAAGCCGTCGAGCAGGAAGCCGTCCTTCGTGTCCGGCTCGGCCAGGCGCTCCTCGACGAGCTGGTTCGTGATGTCGTCCGGCACCAGGTCGCCGTCATCGAGGTACTGCTTGACCCGCCGGCCGAGCTCGGTGCCGTCGCCGATGTGCGAGCGGAACAGCTCCCCCGTCGAGATGTGCGGAATCTCCAGCTTCTCGCTCAGCGCGTCCGCCTGGGTGCCCTTGCCCGCACCTGGCGGACCAACGAGAACGAGTCGCGTCACTTGAGGAACCCTTCGTAATTGCGCTGCATCAGCTGGCTTTCGATCTGCTTGACGGTATCCAGACCCACACCAACCATGATCAGCACAGCGGTTCCCCCGAACGGGAAGTTCTGGTTCTGGCCCGAACCGGTCAGGTCGAGGAAGAAGTTCGGCAGCACGGCGATGATGCCGAGGTACATCGACCCGGGCAGGGTGATGCGGCTCAGCACGAAGCTGAGGTACTCGGCAGTCGGCCGTCCCGGACGGATGCCCGGGATGAAGCCGCCGTACTTGCGCATGTCCTCGGCGCGCTCGTTCGGGTTGAACTGGATGCTGATGTAGAAGTACGTGAAGAAGATGATCAGCGCGAAGTAGGTCGCGATGTGCACCCAGTCCGACTGGCTGGACAGGTGGTCCGCGACGAACCGGCTCCACCAGCTGTTGGTGTTGCCGATGAGCCGGGTGATCAGGTCCGGCAGGTACAGCAGCGACGACGCGAAGATGATCGGGATGACGCCGGCCTGGTTGACCTTCATCGGCAGGTAGGTCGACGTGCCGCCGTACATGCGGCGGCCGACCATGCGCTTGGCGTACTGCACCGGAATGCGGCGCTGGCCCTGCTCGAGGAACACGACGCCGACGATGATCAGCAGACCGAACGCGCAGACGATGGTGAACACGAGGCCGCCACCGTTGCGCAGGATGTTGCCGCCCTCGGCGGGAATGCGCGCCGCGATGTTGACGAACATCAGCAGCGACATGCCGTTGCCGATGCCGCGCTCGGTGATGAGCTCGCCGAACCACATGATGATCGCGGTGCCCGCGGTCATCGTGACGACGATCATCGCGAGGTTGAACGTGGTGTTGTTCGGGATGACCGGGTCCTGGCAGTCACCGAACAGCTGGCCGCGGTCGGCCATGGCGATGATGCCGGTCGACTGCAGGATCGCGAGGCCGATGGTCAGGTAGCGGGTGTACTGCGTCAGCTTGGCCTGGCCGGACTGGCCTTCCTTGTGCAGCTGCTCGAAACGCGGGATGACCACGCGCAGCAGCTGGATGATGATGCTCGCGGTGATGTAGGGCATGATCCCCAGCGCGAACACGGAAAGCTGCAGCAGTGCGCCGCCGCTGAACAGGTTCAGCAGCTGGTAGATGCTCTGGTCGTTGACACCCTCGATGCACTTCTGGATGTTCGGGTACGACACGCCGGGCGACGGCAGCAGCGCGCCGACCCGGTAGACCGCGACGATCATCAGGGTGAAAAGGATCTTGCGGCGCAGGTCCGGCGTCGCGAGAGCTGAGCGGAATGCGCTGAGCACGCAAGGACCTCCTCGGCGTCACCGGCGATCACGCCGGCGATCGGCTTTGCCGGTTGGTCACCGGCCGGTACTAGATGCCTGGCAGCCATGGGCGCTGGCAAGCCAGAACGCCTCGGGGGGCGAGTCCACCCGAAGCGTGCCAACGACTCTAACAGCCCGGCGTGGCGGCCTTGCACCCCCTGGTCATCGCGTGGTCCGGCTACCCCTTTCGGACCAGTCCGAACGGCGGTGCACGCGCCCCTTGACCGGCACGGTGGGATGGCAGGATGCGCATCCACAGATCGGCGGCCGCAATCCTGGCCGTCACCCTCGTGACCGGGCTCGCCGCGGCCACCCCCGCGGCGGCCGACACCCGGCGCGGAGACGACGTGCGGATCACCGTCATGGAGACGTCCGACCTGCACGGCAACGGGCTGAACTGGGACTACTTCAAGAACAAGGAGTACGACGACACCGCCCACGACGACGTCGGACTGGCCAAGGTCGCCACGCTGGTGAACCGGATCCGCGCCGACCGCGGCCGGGCGAACACGATGCTCGTCGACTCCGGCGACACCATCCAGGGCACCCCGCTCGACTACTACTACGCGAAGGTCGAGCCCATCACCGAGACCGGTGAGACGCATCCGATGGCCAAAGCCATGAACGCCATGGGATACGACGCCGTCACGCTCGGGAACCACGAGTTCAACTACGGCCTGCCGCTGCTCGCGAAGTGGGTGAGCCAGATGCGCGCACCGGTGCTCGGCGCCAACGCCGTACACGCGCGTTCCGGGCTGCCCGCGTACCTGCCGTTCGTCATGAAGTCGGTGCGGGTGCACGGGCACCGGCCGGTGAAGGTCGGCGTCCTCGGGCTCACCAACCCCGGGATCGCCATCTGGGACAAGGCGAACGTCGACGGCAAGCTGCGGTTCACCGACCTGGTCGAGTCGGCGCGGTTCTGGGTACCGGTCATGCGGACGCTCGGCGCGGACGTGGTCATGGTGACCGCGCACGCCGGCGACAACGGAATGTCGTCCTACCAAGGCGATCTGCCGGTGGAGAACGCGTCGGCCATGGTGGCCGAGGAGGTGCCGGGCATCGACGCGGTGCTGTTCGGCCACGCCCACCAGGACGTGCCGGAGAAGTTCGTGACGAACAAGAAGACCGGCGCGCAGGTGCTGCTGACCGAGCCGGGCAAGTGGGGCTCGCGGCTGTCCGTCGTGGACTTCTCGCTGTCCTGGGCACACGGCCGCTGGACGGTGACGGACAAGTCGTCGGCGACCCAGAAGACGAACACGGTGCCGGAGGACCCGGGGATCGCGGCGTTGCTGAAGCCGCAGCACGACAAGACCGTGGCGTACGTGAACCAGCCCGTGGCGCAGTCGACGGAGGAGCTGTCGGCGGCGACGTCGCGGTACCTCGACACCCCGATCCTCGACTACATCCAGCAGGTGCAGACGGAGACGGTTTCCGCCGCGCTGCAAGGGACTCCGCAGGCGGACCTGCCCGTGCTGTCGGTCGCGGCACCGTTCTCCCGGACCGCGGTGTTCCCCTCGGGGGAGGTGTCGATCCGCGACATCGCCGGGCTCTACATCTACGACAACACGCTCGAAGCGGTCACGATGACCGGTGCGCACGTGAAGGACTACCTGGAGTACTCGGCGAAGTACTTCAACCAGACCCCGGTCGGCGCGCCGGTGGACCCGGAGACGCTGACGAACGCGGGCGGCGAGCCGGACTACAACTACGACGTGCTGTCCGGCGTCACCTACGACATCGACATCTCGAAGCCCGTCGGCTCGCGGATCGTGAACCTGTCCCACGACGGCGCGGCGGTGACGCCGGAGCAGCAGTTCGTGGTGGCGGTGAACAACTACCGCCGCTCGGGTGGCGGCGGCTTCCCGCACGTGAGCGAGGTGCCGGTGGTGTACCAGGAGCAGTTGGAGATCCGCCAGGCCCTGATCGACCACGCCGCGGCGGTCGGCACCATCGACCCGGCGACGTTCTTCGTCGGGAACTGGCGCCTGACCCGCGAGGGCGTGCCCGTGTTCTGACGGCCGCCCGCGAGTCCCCCGTTCTCGACCGCGAGTCCCCCGTCGCAGCTGGGGACTCGCGAACCGGAACGGGGGGACTCGCGGAAGTGGTGACACGACGAAGGCCCCCGGTGTCGGGCCGGGGGCCTTCGGTCGTGTTCGGGCTCAGAGCTTGGTGGCGCTGCCGCCCGCAGCGGTGAGCTTCTCCTCCGCGCTCTTCGAGAACGCGTTCGCGGTGACCTCGAGCTTGACGCTCACGTCACCGTTGCCGAGGACCTTCACCAGCTCGTTCTTGCGGACCAGGCCCGCGCCGACGAGCTCCGCCACGCCCACCTTGCCGCCTTCGGTGAAGACGCGGGCGATGTCGCCCACGTTCACCGGCTGGTACTCGGTGCGGAAGCGGTTCTTGAAGCCACGCAGCTTCGGCAGCCGCATGTGGATCGGCATCTGGCCGCCCTCGAAGCGCGCCGGCACGTTCTTGCGTGCCTTGGTGCCCTTCGTACCGCGGCCGGCGGTCTTGCCGCCCTTGCCACCCTCACCGCGGCCGACGCGGCGCTTCTCCGTCTTCGACCCGGGTGCGGGGCGCAGGTGGTGGATCTTGATAGCCATCAGTCGACCTCCTCCACGGTCACCAGGTGGCGGACCGTGTGGATCAGGCCGCGGACCTGCGGGGTGTCCTCCCGGACGGTGGTCTGGCGGATCTTCCGCAGCCCCAGCGTCCGCAGCGACTCACGGTGGTTGCGCTTGGTCCCGATCGTGCTGCGGACCTGCGTCACCTTGAGCTGTGCCATGGCGTCACACCCCCTGACCGGCGACCCGGGCACGCAGCATGCCGGCCGGGGCCACGTCCTCCAGCGGCAGGCCGCGGCGGGCCGCGACCTCCTCCGGACGCTGCAGGCCCTTCAGCGCCGCCACGGTGGCGTGCACGATGTTGATCGCGTTGTCGCTGCCGAGCGACTTGGACAGCACGTCGTGGACACCGGCGCACTCCAGCACGGCACGCACCGGGCCACCGGCGATGACGCCGGTACCGGCGCTGGCCGGCTTCAGGAGCACCACGCCGGCGGCGCGCTCACCCTGGATCGGGTGCGGGATGGTGCCACCGATCCGCGGGACCTTGAAGAAGTTCTTCTTCGCCTCCTCCACGCCCTTGGCGATCGCGGCCGGCACCTCCTTCGCCTTGCCGTAGCCGACACCGACCATGCCGTCGCCGTCGCCCACCACGACCAGCGCGGTGAAGCTGAACCGGCGACCACCCTTCACGACCTTGGCGACCCGGTTGATGGCCACCACGCGCTCGAGGTGCGGGGTCTTGTCCTGGGCCGCCCCGCCACGGCCACCGTCGCGACGGTCCCTGCGGTCCCGGCGGTCACCGCGGTTGTCGCGGTCACCGCCCTGGCCGCCCTGGCCGCCGCCGAATTGCCGTGAACGTCCCGGCATCAGGCGATCCTTCCCGTCTTGTGCATGTTCATGACTAGAACTCCAGCCCGCTCTCGCGAGCAGCTTCGGCGAGCGCCGCGATCCGGCCGTGGTAGTCGTTGCCACCGCGGTCGAACACGACCTTGGAGACGCCGGCGCTCTTCGCGCGGGCGGCGACCAGCCCGCCGACCTTGGCCGCCCGGGCCTTCTTGTCGCCGTCCATCGCGCGGACGTCGGCCTCGAGGCTCGACGCCGACGCGATGGTGTGCCCGGCCAGATCGTCGACCAGCTGGACGACGATGTGCCGCGACGACCTGGTCACCACGAGCCGGGGGCGCTCCGGGGTGCCGCTGACCTTGCGGCGGACCCGGAAGTGCCGGCGGGCCTTGGCGATCCGGCGCCGGGTCGAGGTGTCCCGGCCGACGGGCTTGCGCGGCGAGACCTGCTTGCCAGGGTCGAGCTTTGCCGCTGTAACAGTCGCTTCGCTCATGATCACTTACCCGTCTTTCCGACCTTGCGGCGGATCTTCTCGTCCGCGTACCGCACGCCCTTGCCCTTGTACGGGTCGGGCTTGCGCAGCTTGCGGATGTTGGCCGCGACCTCGCCGACCCGCTGCTTGTCGATCCCCTGCACGGAGAACCTGGTCGGACCGTCCACCACGAAGGTGATGCCCTCGGGCGGCGCGACCTTGACCGGGTGGCTGTAGCCCAGCGAGAACTCCAGGTCCGAGCCCTTGAGCAGCACGCGGTAGCCGACGCCGTGGATCTCGAGCTTCTTCTCGTACCCCTGGGTCACGCCGACCACGAGGTTGTTCACCAGCGTCCGGGTGAG
>Ga0307513_10006468_pt1 | contig 15298 bp, 20 predicted proteins | sample 15_EM_MG_FD_202174 | JGI IMG/M metagenome (GOLD analysis project Ga0307513, IMG submission 202174) | Populus trichocarpa ectomycorrhiza microbial communities from riparian zone in the Pacific Northwest, United States - 15_EM | ecosystem: Host-associated > Plants > Roots > Unclassified | place... | reverse complement strand
ATCATACATGATCTTGATACTGTATATAGAAGATATAGAAGCGACTTTAAACCCACATCATGAGTTCGCCAGACCAGTGAGGCGTGATACGTGAGATGTGAGATGTGAAAAAAAAAGTGCTGCTGCCGCAGACGCCAGCAGACCGACGTCTGAGGAAGCAGCGAATTAATTCAGGTTGAGAGTACTCGAGTGGGGATGAGGGGCGGGATACATCAGGACACAGAGAAGAAGCGACGCGGAGCCGGCACGATCAGGAGGAAGAGGCGACCAGAGGGAGAATCTGTGGTAGTCTGGACGTCGGGAGAACGCGACGTTGCGTCAGGACGTAAGAAACATTGCGACGTTCCGTCAGGACGCACGGGACGCACGGGACGCAGAATATCCGGCGCTTGCGTCAGGACGCAACGCCGGCGGATCAGACGCAAGATCCGTTTTTGCTGATGTGTGCGCTTAATGCTTTCTTGATATCCGTTGTTGTAAGCGAATTCTGCCATTGGTAGGAGCTCCTTCCTGTTGGCTTGTTGATAATTGAGGTATGCTCGGAGGTATTGTTCCAAAGTGGAATTCCTTCGTTCCGTTTGTCCGTCCGTTTGAGGGTGAAATGCCGTGCTCAATCTCCGTTCTATTCCTAGTTGTTTTGTCTTTTCATTCCATATGTCGGAAGTAAATATGGATCCTCGATCGGTTATGATATCTTTGGGCAACCCATGTAATCGAAATATTTCCCGCATAAAAAGTCCCGAGAATTGCCGCGCATCTATTTCCTTAGTGCATGGTAGAAAATGAGCCATTATTGTCAGTCGATCGATGACAATTACGATTGCGTCATCTCACTCTGATTTCGGTAAGTCCGTGATATAGTCCATGGATATCGAGTTCCATGGTCAATCCGGTGCTTCATTTGGCTTCATCAGGCCATAAGGTGCATGTCGTACCACCTTCGTTCTTTGGCAAATGTCGCAATTCTTGACGTATTGTTTTATCGTATTGCGCATATGAGGCCAATAGTATTTTCGTTGTAGGAGCTCCGTTGTTTTTGCCGTTCCTCCATGTCCGGCTTGCGGAATATCGTGGTGTTGTCGTATAAGGTTGATCCGAATTCCTTCTTTGTTGGGAACCCAAATCTTTTCTTGGTGCCATAGGTATCCGTCCTTCCATTGGCATACTCCTAGGGCCACTCCCTTCCTTTCTTTGTCTCCTCTTTCCAAAGCTTTCCTTATCCTTTGAATTTCTTCGTTTTGGTCAATCTCGTTACGAAGTTCTTTGTAGCTTGTTTCTTCGAGTCTTATTGTCTCCATTTCCTTGATGCTGGTGTCGAAGTATTTTTCTTTTGGTAGGAGAATCCTTTCTTTCTGTGTAATTCGTTCATCTTCTTCCTGTGGCATGTCCGCTTTTCGCCGAGTTAAGGCATCTGGTTTGCCTCCTTCCTTGCCCGGTCGATATTCAATTTTGAAGTCGAAGCCGCTCAAAACATCACTCCATCGGATTTGCCGTCCTGTTAATTCCTTAGTGGTCGTAAATCTTATCAAGTTCTGGTGGTCTGTCAAGACTCCGAAGTGTTGTCCGCTTCCTTTAAGGTATCGCCTCCATTCTTTGAGCGCTTGAACTATTGCTAATAGTTCTTTGTCGTGGACGTCGTAGTTGTATTTGGCCGGTTTCAGCGGCTTTGATCGGTATGCTATGGGTTTCAATTTTCCGTTTTCGTCCTTTTGGGACAATATTCCCGAGCAGACATATTGTGAGGCGTCGGTTTCAACCAGTAGTGGTTTTCCCGCTTTGAAGTATGTCAACACTGGAGTTGAACATAACTTCTGTCTTAGCTCGTCAAAGGCATTTGGTTCTTTGCTTCCCCATTCCCAGACGACATCTTTCTTGGTTCGATCGTATAGAGGTTTGGCCGTTCTGCTGAATCCCTCGATAAATCTTCGATAGAAGTTGCAGAATCCCATAAATTCTTGAATTCCTTTCTTGCTGGTGGGTGGTTTCCAGTCCCATATTGCGGCGGTTTTGATTGGGTCAACTTTGACTCCTTCGTTGTTGATGATGAATCCTAGGTATTCTGTTTCCCTCTGGTGAAACTCGCATTTCGATGGTTTGAGCTTCATTCCTTGCTTTCGTATGGCTTGGATGATGGCTGCAACATCTTTTTGGTGTTGTTCCAGACTGTCTGAATATATGAGGACATCATCCAGATATACTATACAGCAAATGTCAATATATGACTGCAAGGTTCTGTTGATCCATCGTTGGAACGATGCTGGTGCGTTGGTTAGTCCAAAAGGCATAACCAAGTATTCGTAGGTACCATATTTTGTCGTGAATGTTGTCTTCCATTCGTCTCCTTCCTTGATTCTGACGTTGTGATAGGCGTCCTTGATGTCCAGTTTCGTGTAGTATTTTGCTGTTTGTAGCCTGTCCAAGGCTTCCCCTATGTCTGGTAGGGGATATCGGTCCTTTTTGGTAACATGGTTGAGTGCTCTATAATCGACACATAGTCGGAGTTTCCCATCTCTTTTCTTGACAAACATGATGGGAGATCCCCCGTCGGCGTAGGTTTCTATTATCCATCCTCTCTTTTCGTTTTGTTTGATATAGCTCCGGAGTTCCTTTAATTCGTCCTGGGAAAGTGCGTATATCTTTTTGATCGGGAGTCCTTCTCCTTCTTCAAGTTTGATTTCCAGGTCCACCCCTGGGCGGTGAGGTGGTAGCTTCGTTTTTTCTTCTTCTTCGAATACATCCAAGTATTCATTATATTCTGGAGGTACCATTTTTTTGAGTTTTCTTTCCTTTTGGTATTTTCCGCTTTTAATAGCTAGCTCAGTGCTAATGTTGACTGATTCTAGGCTTATGCGTCCTTCTTTTTTGCTGTACTTGAGAATTCCTGTCGTTGTGTCGGGTCTTCGATAGAACTTTCCAAAGGCTCTGGCAATGATCTCGCAGATCTGTGCCTTGGAAGTTCCTGTGCTTCCAAATCCTTGTTGTCCTCTGTTGGTTTCTTTAAGCGTTTGGACCTCGTAACAGTCGCTTTCGACTGTTTTTTCAGTGATGAGTTGTGCTATCCTATCTCCGTTTTTGACTTGATAGTCTTGGTTTCCCATGTTGACTAGTACCACTTTGATTTTCCCGGTATAGTCGGAGTCGATCACACCTGCATTGACAGCAATCTGATGTTTGACTGCCATGCTGCTTCTTGGCGCTATCCTGCTATAGGTACCTCGTGGTGGTGTGATTGATATTCCGGTTCGGACAACTTCTTGTCCTCGGGCCGGTATCGTCTTGCTTTCGTTTACGTACAGGTCTTGTCCTACTGCTTGTGCCGATCCTCGAGTCGGTATTTATGCTTGCGGGTCCAGTTTCTTAACCTTGACTCGCTGATCTTTCTTGCTTTGAGCAACACCGAACTCGACTTTCAAGTTCTCTTCTCATGCTTTGTCTTCTGGTATCGCATATACCGTGGGTGATTCTTTTAAACACCATGTCGTACACCTTTCGCTTTCAAAGGTGATCTTTCCTTGACCCCAGTCAATTCGGGGACTGTGCTGCTTTAACCATGGCATTCCGAGGATGACCTCATGGTTGGGTAGTTTTGCCACTTGGAAAATCGCCAATTCACTATGGCTACTGATGTCCATAGGTACTTTCACTGTATGGGTAATTGGTCCCATAGCGCTGGGTCGACCGTCCGCCAGGTAAACTTCTCTTATCGTTTTTGCTTGTGTGTTCTGATGTTGTATTTGCTGCAGAACCCTTTGTCAATGAAATCCTCGGTTGCTCCCGAGTCGATCATCGCATTAATCGTGATTTGTCTGGTCGTGGCGTGTAGGCGTATCGTGACCATAATATGGTCATTTTAGTTGTTCAATGCTTCCGTGTTGTTCAGTGCCGCGTAAAGGTTCCTCATCTCAATCGGCTTTGGTTTGGTCCTGTCCCTCAGACCATTGCCTACTGGGGACTTTCGTCTTTTCCCGATTCTTCTTCTTTTCCAACCTCCATTTCCCTTGCTTTGGCCGGTGGTCTCCATTGCTTTTTGTTATCGTTCCTTGGTTCCCAGGTCGCCCCTTCTTTGCTGTTGGCCTGGCTTCGGCACGCTGCCACTCGATGTCTTGGCTATGCACATTTGAGGTATAAATTGTTTTTCATCCTTCGTTGATATTCTTTGGCTGAGATGTTGAACCCAGGCCTTCTTCGGGTAGCATCCAACTCCATTGGATCTCCCTGGTTGTCGCTCTGGGGCCGAAAGGTCCCATTCTGGTTTTGTGGGCTTCCTGTAGATGGAGCCTTTTCTTTGCTGATTGTTCCGTGACGCATGTGTTGGATGGCTGCCATCTTTGTCTCCTTTTTGATGGCCCAGTTGGCCACAAATTGTGCGTCTTGTGAGTCTGAACCATCCATTCCCCATGCGTCTTGGAGTTTTGCTTTGAATCCCCTCATCAGGTGGTAGGTCAGGGTTGCATCATCCATTCTGGTCTGACTGGCGATGAGTCTGTCTTCGTTCCAGTATTCTGTAGCTCCTTTCGATCCTTGAGCCATTCTCATGAGTTTTGCTCTTGCTGCTGCCTGCTCGTCGATTTCGCCAAACTGGCCCTGCAATTCATTTTTGAAGTCGTCCCAACTACTCCAGGTTACATCCTGCCGTCTTTCGATGTATGGCGTAGCCCATTTCAACGCGTCACCTCTTAGAAGGCTAAGAGCGTAGACGATTTTGTCGTTGTTGTACTCGAATTCCGATCCCACTCCTTTGAAGTAGACTGACAGCTGGGCGAGCCAACCTCTGAGTTGGTCTCGTTCTCCGTGAAATGTACTGGGTTCTTTAATTTTAGGTTTCTTCGTGTTTCCAGATCCCCCTGTTAAGGCTCCAATGATCTGCTGTATTTGATTTGGCGTGAGGTTGGAAGGTAATGGCGGATCCGCTTCTTTTCCCCTCGTATCTGGGTTAGGTGTGGATGTGGATGCCATAGTGTTTCTTCTTGTTGGTACTGCGTCTGTTTCGTCCGAGTCGGAACTTTGTTCTGAACTATCGGTTGTGGCGCTCGCGGCTCGCGAGTGTTGAATCGACTCGGCTAATGCTTCTCCGAATCCTTCTAGGTCGATTTCCGTTTCGGTCAGGTCGATCTCCTGATCGACAGGTTGTTGGGTCGTTTTGTCGTTGGGTGTTGCGATGTGACGCAACCAAATGTAACAATCCTATTGTTGAGCGTATATGCAACAGGCAACAATAGTCGTCTCCCCCCTAAGGTAGTCTTGCTTTTCTTTACTAAGGCGTAGGAAGGTGCTATCTCTTCAGATAGTACGGAACTGGCTTGCTTGTCTCGTGCGATCCGTCGGAGACTACTATCTCTTCAGATAGTAAGATGGGTAGATTGTCGTGTTGGATAGAACTCTCACAATAGTCCTATGTTCGGGCGACCCATGGAGACTTATCACAATAGTCTCCGGGTTCTTTAGAGCGTAAGCTCTCTTAGGGGAGGAATATATGTAAAGAGAATAAAGCGTAATCGTATTGCAATATCTGAAGTATAGAAAGGTACTTAGATGGTTGCGTGAAGATCCTATCTCTTGGTCGTTCTTTTTTCTTTTTTTTTTCTTTTCGTAATCATGCGTTCATTGTTTTAAGGTACAAAAAGCCTCATGCAGCGCTAGCTATGGAGAAAACAAAACCTATAAATCAAAAACTAATAACAAAGGAAAGTCACGGCACCAGTTAAATATCCACTATCGCGAAGGTTTCTCCTCCGCCGGGCCTTTGGCCACGTAAAAAAGGAAAGCTACAAACTAACCAAAGTTCAATCAAAAAGGAAAGCACACATAGCGACGTAGGAAAGAAATACCAACAGGCCTTTAAACCTCAGCTAACGAAAAAACGCGAAACGCCGGGGGGGGTACTGCTAGGGGCGAGAGGGGCAAAGGGGGTGAGGAGGGGGGAGTGTCTGGCGGAAACATTGTGGGGGGGAATCCAGTGGAGGTGACGCTGATGAAGGTAGCGAGCCTTTTGAGTAGTGGCAGGGAGGACCAGAGGGGAGCGTCCTGACCAACGCTCGAAACGCTGTGGAGCAGGCGTGAGCGAGCGCCCTGTCTGGATGGGCATGTGAGGATGGCGTGCTCGAACGTCTCGGGTTCAAGACCACAGAGGGGGCAGGAGGTGGCGGCATCGGGGGACCTCCATGTCGGGTGTGCGGCCAGGTAGCTTTTCCCGGCTCTTATCTGGTGGATTCTTCCTGCTATGAACTTGCCCAGGCCCATGAAGGGCCGCGGGTGCAGGGCGGGGAGGTGGTGGTAATACCCTGGTGTCGGGAGGAGGCCTGGCCATTCAGCGAGGAGGGCCTCCCTGACCCACCTTTTAAGGGCGGAGTAGGTGTTGTCCATCAGGGAACGAGGAAGGGCGGGGGGGCCGAGTACACAAGGTGCGAGTTGATCATGGGCATCCTGGACAGCCCGTGGGTAAAGGGGAGGGTTCTGTGGGCCACCGCGTCTATCGGGAGATGATTCCTTAGGGGGGGGACGGGTCGCGGGGTTTTCCAGTGGAGGGGGAGGTACACGGACGAGACCCCTCTTGTCAGGGCTCTTGAGGAGTCGGGTGCCCGGTAGGCAGAGAGGGAGGGAAAGGATTTGTGGAGGCGTGCAGTTGCTGGGTTCAACTCCGGCAGGGAGCAGACAACCCGAAGCGCCGCCAATCTTTGTCGCTGGGAAATCAGGAGGGCAACCGGGGGGAGGCATGATTCTACTACGAGAATCCCGGTAGGCGTGGCAGAAAAGCAGTTCGTTGCCTATCTCTGGACTTTGTGCCAAAAGGTGTTCAGGCGCGCCATAGTGCCTGCGCTGGGCTTGAAGAGGTCTGCTCCGTATAGCAAGAGGGGGGCGACCAAGGATGTTGCGAGCCTGTGGCAAAGGTAGGGGGCGAGGCCAGCTCCAGGGGGGCTAAGGTGTCTGATGAGGGAGAAGGCACCCTGGGCGAGGCCCAGCCGGCGAGAGAAGTGGGTGGAGGAGTCAAGAGCAGGGGTGAACCAGTATCCAAGCCATCTGAGCGTGTCGCGGGGCCGGAAAGGTTCTCCTTTGATCTGGATGGGGGAGAGGCATCTTGGTGAGTTCCTCTGGCTGGGGGTCCTCCAATGTATCAGCTCTGTTTTGGCGACCGAGAAGGAGACCCCTATGCGGAGGGCCTTAGCTTCTAGCTTTTCGAACTGTTTCTGGAGGCGGCGGATGTTGCCCCTGTATGAGGGCGATGCGGCCGTGAGGGCGAAGTCATCAACATACGAGATCATCAGACCTCGACGGATTTTGAAGTGGAGCGGCGAGACGTAGAGGAGGAGGAGAAGGGCGGAGATTGGTGAGCCCTGAGGGGCTCCGACATTGACCGGGGCGGGGGTCCCTGGGGGCCCCTGGAAGACTAGGGTGCAGCTCCGTTCCCCCAAGAAGGACGAGACTCAGGAGACCAGATAACGGGGAATCCCGCCTTCCCTCAGGATGCGGGCGAGAGTGGAGTTGTCGACATTGTAGAACCCTGCCTTGATGTCCAAGAACAAGGACGAGACCTTGAGGCGGGGCCTCTGGAGGGTCCTCACATCGTTGAAGAGGGTTAGGACCACATCATAGGTGCTCAGTCCAGGGAGGGAGCCGCATTGGTTGGGGCTCAGCATGCCTTTCGATCGGGCTGCCAGGAGGAGGCGGGACGCTATTATCCTCTCGTGGATCTTGGAGACTGTCCTAATTAGGACGATTATCCTGAAGGAGGCGGGGGACTCGTAGGATGGTTTTCCCGGCTTGTCAAGCACTATCCCATTCGACCCCTTCAGGGAGGCGGGGTGGTATCCCAGGCTGACAAGGGGGGAGAGGATCTGGAGGAGGACAGAGGGGTTTTCTTCGTTAACCCGTTTCCAGGTGGAGTAACGGATCCCATCGGGTCCCAGCGCTGACGTGGGTGAGCACTTGGAGCGAGCCGTCGCTACCTCCTCACCCGTTAGTGGTGGCGCCTTCTTATCAGGCCACAGTCTGTGGGGAGGGGAGAATGGTTCCTTTGGGGGAAACAAGTGGTCCAACAAGACTTTGTTCATCTGTTGCGGGGTCTCAGCCCCGGGGAGGGAGGGAAAGCGCGGAGGGGCTCTGCCGTAGGCAAACCTTTTGGCCGTCCACAGGGCCTGGAGGGTGGCGTTTAGCAAGAAAGAGGACCAATGTTTGTTCTTGGCCGCCTTTATCGCCTTGAAGTACCCCGACTTGGAAATGCGTGCCAAATCCCGCAGGGTTGAGGTGCCGTGCTTCCTAGCCGTCCTTGACGCTTTATGGAATTCTCGACGGAGGGTTGTCAGGTGGGGCGTCCACCAAGGCTTGGAGGGGTGGGAAGGTCTCGAGACGGGGGTGTGTTCCTTGAGCAGGGCAGTGAGCCTATCCAACGCCCGGGTCAACCACTCGTCCAGGTCGGCCGGTGAGGGGCAGGTAGGGGCGGGGGGTATCCGGAAGTTCTTGATGAGGGGGGACAGCGTTACCCAATCCGTGTCTGCCCACCTGGGGCGTCTGGGGCTCCGGATCATAGTAGGGGAGGACAGATTGATCGTTATTGGCACATGGTCGGAGCTAGTCGAAGGGAGGGAGACTTCCCATGATTTGAACAACGGGAGTAGGAGGGGGTTTGCGAAAGCTAGATCGATAACCGAGGGGTGAGCCCCACCGACCAAGGGGAACCTGGTATATTCCCCGGGTGGGTTGAGGAGGGCGAAGCCAGCCTCGGCTGCTTTTTCGAAGTAGGGGGTCGAGGATCCAATTTCCCGAGGGGAACAGGACCTCAGGGGGTCAGAAAGAGGGTTGTGTATGTTGAGGTCCACAACTACCAGGAGGGGTATGTCCAAGGACGGAAATAGGGTGTCGGGGGAGACGGAGTGGAGGCGGTGGTCGCGTGTGTTGGTCGAGTAGGCGTTTATTAGCCGGAAGGAATGAAAGTTGGTCCCGAAGAGAGGTTACTGGGAGGAGACATCGAGGGCGAGGACATCATCCACCCCCTTGAACCTTGGGAGCACCGAAAAAGAAGCAAGGAAAGACAGGTGAACGTAAGCCGCCACGCGAGGCTTTCTAACTGGGGGGAAAAAGGACTTAAAACCGTTAAAGGAAGGAAGGTGGGCCTTGTTGACAGGCGGATCCTGAAGGAAAACTAAAGAGGGGTAGGTCGTCGCTCCTCGGAACGACTCGAATATAGAAAGAAAAACATCCCAGCTCCCAAGGCAGTTATATTGAACGATGGAGAGTAGTGTGGTGATCGGGGCGGGCCCTTTCCCGTTGGGGAAGGAGTTGTTAATCATTACCGAGACGAGCCTGACGATCGGAGCCAGCGGGGGAAGGGCTTTGGGCCTCCAGCGTGAGAGGGCCATCAAAGGCTTGAGTGGTACCTGGACGCGGGGGTCCGGCCGGAGGAGGTTGCCTAGGGGTCACGAGGTCCACCGCAGTGGGACGCGCCCTGGCCGGGGGAGTAGAGGGTGCTGGGCCGCCATCGACCGCCATATCCATGGGGTCTTGACCAGGCGGGACAGTGGAGGTAGGTCTGGTGGGGCTAGTTGGGCTAGGTCGAGCCGGACACTCCCTGAAGGTGGCAGTGTGGTTGTTACCGCAGTTACAGCAATGGGGGGGCGAGGTCGGACAACAGGACGGGACTGGCTTATTGTTCCCGTTCCCGGGGCAGGTGGGATTCTGGCATCTGTGAGACACGCGAGTATGGTGAAGCGCACAAATGGGGCACGTCGGGTGGGGGGCGGGGCATTGTTGATGGGCGTGTCAGTATCTCCAGCAGTTTCTACACTGGGAGGTTCGGTTGGCGGAGTAGGCAAGTTTGACCTTGCGTTTCTGCGAGAGGATGAAGACCCCGGAAGTGAGGGTCGATACGTGCTCAGGGTCGACGGTGACAACCACCGAAGTCGCCTGCTTGGTGCTCCGAGAACCTCGGTCAGGGTTAAGGTACCTGGCTGAGAGAACCGGGGTCGCTTTGTCGTTGAGGATTGCTTGCCGGATATATGGGAAGAGTTCCTCTTCATCGTGGGGGAGGAAGCGTAGGGGGAGTCCGTGAATGGCCAGTTGGACCGCAGTTGGGGCGAGGACAAGAGAGCACCAGGGGTTGTCGCCCACCGGGAATGACTGGTTGAGGGCCCTGGTGAGGGACTCGAAATACGGGGCGTAAGACGCGGCGGGAGTTGCTTTGTCAGTTACGGTGAGAGAGATGGCACCACGCGGGTTAACGGTGGCTGAGACGCCAAGAGGGAGGAGGCAGTTTGATTCGCGAAGGACGCGGGCAGCTATGTCAGGGAAGGTTGCTGCAATGGATGGAGCGTCTGGGTGAGGGGCAGGGGACTGGCGAGGGGCGAAAAATCGACGTTGGGCACCTGGGAGGGAGGGAGGCCCCTTTTTAACAGGAGGGGCGACCGCGCTCGCAACTTGCTGGGGGGAGGGCTGCTTGCCGACATTTTTCTTGCCCTTGCCGCCTGAGCCGGAGCCAGAGGTGGCTTGAGCGTAGGAGGGGGAGGGTTTGTTGTCAGGGTGGAGGTGGCCGGGGGGGAAAGAGGACACGTCATATGCACCTCTCCGGTATTCACCGGCCTCGTAGCTGTGGGGGTACAGCCTAGCGTACTTCTCGGGGTCACCGAAAGCCTTGCCAAGCTTGGTGTCGTAGAAAGGTATAAGGTATTTAGGGTCCTCAGCCGAAGTGGGGGACGGTGTGGGTGGTGCTCGGGCCTTCTCCTTGCCCTTCCTGGAGGGGCCTGGGCCTTGTGCGACAGCAGGGGTGTGGGTGGTACGGGTGGGGGCCGGCGCTTGGGGGAGGGCAGGGACAGGGGCTGACACACGATGTGACAGGTCGCGAATAGATGCCTGGAGGTCTGCCAGGGCTTGGGGCGGGGTTTGGTCTTGGGCGGGGGGGAGATTGGCCAGTTGCGAGAAGACATCATGGAGCTCCTCCCGGATGGCGTCATTCTCCTGGGAGATGTTCGCGAGCGTCTGGGTTCATCAGCAAAAAAAGCGTTTGCTCCAGACGGATAGGCATTGCGTCCGGACGCAGGAAATCCACCTGGAGCATCCTGTCCGCCCAGCGCAGCCTCAGATGGCCCCAGCAGAATGGTTGCATCCTAGTCCGTTGGGTGCAATACAACCCGCATCCTGTCCGCCCAGTGCACCCGGATGGGCCATTTCACACCCTAATCTTCCGAAGAACACTAAGGTAAGCGACCAGTGGGGGTTTGCATTGGGGATCTCTCCCTTCCCCTGATCGCCTCTACTTACAACTGACTACTTCATCACCAGACAAAGGCTCTTCAGACGAAAAGGAGCTTAACATAGGATGACTAACCAGCTATTGTCCCGGTAACGACCCAAAACATACCCCTTATTTAATCACCACTAAGAAGGCTCGCAAAAGGCTTCTAAGTTCTTTCACACCTCGCATCAGGCTTCATGATCGAATCAGTGGAACTATTGAATAATATCAACCTTGAGAGAGGGGCATGCTCTTCAATCCAGGTTGACACTATTCATGACCGCTAAGCGAGCGGGTTCCAATGAGGCCCTTCCTGACTCTAGCGGATTCCCATGAGGCCCTTCCTGACTCTAGCGGACATCTGCTAGTGCCCGGTGAGGTATCTGCCTTTGTCTGCCTGCTGACCACTATAGCTTTACGGACTCTTGGAAACCGACACCATTCGATTCCCCTCTACATGCAGATTCCAACGCACCCTGTCCCGACGCTGTCCGACCACTGGTTGAATGGGTATCCATACATTGGTACTTTAGTTCTCCGGGTAAGTGCCCTCAAAGTGTTGGCTACTGTGTGCCACAGGCATGCGGACGCTTCAGGGCCTATACCATTCGATTCCCCTCGGTGAGCGGACTCCGATGAGACCCTTCCCGACTCTGGCGGACATCTGCCTACTGATGTATCCCCCTTTTTCTCCCTGCTGACCTCTACAGCGATGCGGACTCTTTGAACCCTACACCAGTCGATTCACCTGGACCGGCGGATTCCAACGCACCCTGTCCCGACGCTGTCCGACCACTGGTTGCAGGGTTATCCATTCTTTTGGACTTGAGTTTCCCGGGCAAGTATTTTCAAATTGTTGGCTACTGAGTGCTACAGGCATGCAGACGCTTCGAGACCTATACCTTTCGATTCCCCTCGGCGAGCGGACTGCAATGAGACCCTCCCCGACTCTGGCGGACATCTGCCCGCTGAGATATCAGCCCTTTTCATCCTGCCCACCGCTATAGCCATCCGGATGCTATGAAACCTATACCATTCGATTCCCCTCGACCGGCGGATTCCAACCAACCCTGTCCCGATGATGTCCGACCGCTGGTTGTGGAGTTATCCAAACATTTGTACTTGAGTTCCCCGGGCAAGTACTTTTAAATTGTTGGCCACTGAGTGCTACAGGCATGCGGACGCTTCGAGACCTATACCATTCAATTCCCCTCGGCGAGCGGACTCCCATGAGACCCTTCCAGACTCTGCCGGACATCTGCCCCCTGATATATCTGCCTTTTACGTCCTGCTGACCTGTATAGCCATGCGGACGCTTCGAAACCTATACCATTCGATTCCCCTCGACCGGCAGATTTCAACGCAAACCATCCCGATGCTGTCTGACCACTGGCTGAATGGCTATGCATACTTGTGTACTTGAGTTTCACGGGCAAGTACTTTCAAATTGGTGGCTACTGGGTGCTACAGGCATGCGGACGCTTCGGGGCCTATACCATTCGATTCCCCTTGGTGAGCGGACTCCAATGAGGCCCTTCCTGACTGTGGCGGACATCTGCCCGCTGAGGTGTCCCCCTTTCTCTCCCTGCTGACCTCTACAGCCATGCAGACTCTTCGAAACCTATACCATTCGATTCCCCCCAACCGGCGGATTCGAACGCACCCTGTCCCGATGCTGTCCGACCACTGGTTGCAGGGTTATCTATTCTTTTATAATTCAGTTCCCCGGGTAAGTATCTTCAAATTGTTGGCCACTGAGTGCTACAGGCATGCGGACGCTTCGAGACCTATACCTTTCGATTCCCCTCGGCGAGCGGACTCCAATGAGACCCTCCCCGACTCTGGCGGACATCTGCCCGCTGAGATATCAGCCTTTTTCATCCAGCTGACCGCTATAGCCATGCCGAGGCTGCGAAACCTATAGCATTCGACTCCCCTCGACCGGCGGATTACAATGAACCCTGTCCCGATGCTGTCCGACCGCTGGTTGAAGAGTTATCCACCAATTTGTACTTGAGTTCCCCGGGCAAGTATTTTCAAATTGTTGGCTACTGAGTGCTACAGGCATGCGGACGCTTCGAGACCTATACTGTTCAATTCCCCTCGGCAAGCGGACTCCAATGAGACCCTTCCCGACTATGCTGGACATCTGCCCCCTGAGATATCTGCCTTTCACATCCTGCTGACCTGTATAGCCATGCGGACGCTTCGAAACCTATACCATTCGATTCCCCTCGGCGAGCGGACCCCAATGGGACCCTCCCTGACTCTGCCGGACATCTCCCCGCTGAGATATCATCCTTTTCCATCCCGCTGACAGCTATAGTCATGCGAACGCTTCGAGTCCTACACCATTCGATTCCCCTCGACCGGCGGATTCCAACAAACCCTGTCCCGATGCTGTCCGACGGCTGGTTGAAGGGTTATCCACCCATTTGTACTTGAGTTCCCCGGGCAAGTATTTTCAAATTGTTGGCTACTAAGTGCTACAGGTATGCGGACGCTTCGAGACCTATACCATTCAATTCCCCTCGGTGAGCGGACTCCAATGAGCCCCTTGCCGATTCTGCCGGACATCTGCCCTCCCAGCTATCTGCCTTTTTCATACTGCTGACTGCTATAGCTATGCGGACACTCCGAAACCTATACCATTCGATTCCCCTCGACCGGCGGATTCCAACGCACCCTGTCCCGACGCTGTCCGACCGCTGGTTGAAATGCTATCCAAACTTTTGTACTTGCGTTCCCCGGGCAAGTATTTTCAAATTGTCGGCTACTGGGTGCTACAGGCATGCGGCCACTCAGAGCCCGATACCTTTCGATTCCCCTCGGCGACGGGCATCCAACACACTCTGTCCGGACACTGTCCGACCGCTGGTTTAAGGGTTATCTATACTTTCGTACTTTTGTTCTCCGGGCAAGGACTTTCAAATTGTTAGCTACCGAGTGCTACTGTTTTCTAAACTAGCCTTAATAAATTTATTCCTATTTTAGTATCTAAATGACTCAAATAAGTAAACATGAGTAATACTGGATGGATCTTTCCCGACAATTTGGATATTCTCCACAGTTTTCACTAACTCATTCAAAGTCCCTGAAGGTAGAGTTGTTGACTTAGGAGGTATCCGATGATAGCCAGTTACACCTGAGTACTTCCACTATTCTACTCTCCTATAGGGTTGCGTCCGGAGAACCTTTTTGCGTCTGGAGAACCTGTCTGCGTCGGGTACCATCTGAGTCCTTGGTTCCGTCTGGTGCGTCCGGGCGGTATGGACCCCGTCCACCAGCACCCAATAAAAGACAGCACACCCAGGACGCGAGTTTACGTTCTATGCGCCTGGACCGCCGGACACACAGGGAGCCCGGGGTGCGTCCGTGTGTAACCATTTTCTTTTGCTGATGTTACCCCACTCAGCTCATGTGAGACGGTGACTAGCCCCTTGACAAGCTGGGCCAGAAGGGAGATGGTAGTGGATTCTGGGAGGAGGGTGCCGGACAGCGTTTCCGCGTCGAAGTCCGGGAGGTCTTGTGCCGAGAGGCGGAGGGCGCTCCTTGCGTGAGCGAGTTGTTGCGCCATGAAGGCCAGAGGATGTTCGATCGAGGGAGTTCCTGACCGTGACGGGAGGGGGGAGTTGAGGGCTGACATCCTACCGAAGGCAGGGTTCCCTGGGGGGATGTGATGGGGATCCGCCATGAGGGCGAGCGAGCGAGGAAAAGTGGGAGGAGGGTTTGATCCGGACGCAAAGCGGGGTAAGGTTGATAAGTATGTGAAATGTAGGGGGGGGGGGGGAAGTTTGCGAGAAGGGTGTCCTATCTCTTGGTCGTTTTTTTTTTTATTATTTTTTTTTTTTTGTAATCAATTCGTTATTATGTTTAAAGGTACAAAAGACTCATGCAGCGTTAGCTATGGAGATAAAAAACCTGTAAGCAAACGTCATCCCGCCCGCTTCACCTCGTCATAGGAAAAATCAAACCCCCCGAGACCATAGAAGAAACTTCCCCCACCTAGCACCTAAGACTCGCACCTCAGACACGTAGGGAAACAACTCATAGAAACGTACAGGAGAGAGACCCAAA
>Ga0307513_10006467_pt1 | contig 15301 bp, 18 predicted proteins | sample 15_EM_MG_FD_202174 | JGI IMG/M metagenome (GOLD analysis project Ga0307513, IMG submission 202174) | Populus trichocarpa ectomycorrhiza microbial communities from riparian zone in the Pacific Northwest, United States - 15_EM | ecosystem: Host-associated > Plants > Roots > Unclassified | place... | reverse complement strand
ACCGTGATGTTACTAACCGAAGCTTTCCCCATCAGAGGTACAAGCCCAGCAGAACCGAAGTCTTACTTCGACCGAGAGTCCGGACGCCGTATCGCCGACCGTGAACGAAGCGAGAAGCTTTCCGACCATGCAAAATGCTAAGCGAGGTGCAAAGCAAGTGCTGGGTAAGGGGGAGAACTGAACTTCATGAGCGGGTGTCAACGAAGAACAGGAACGAGAACCCCAAGGAGGAGAGGCATGCGCGCCCCAGGAGAGGAGGGCAGATGGCTTAACGTCAACCCCTAGGCAGTAGCCATGATGGGGGAAGAGAGGTGGGTGGGGGAAAGTGACGATGATTTCCCGTGGTGTTGAGATTTCAATCGCCGGAGGTGGAGGAGAGATCGTTCGTGGTCCTATCCCTTGGTCGTTTTTCTTCTTTCTTTTTTTTTTTGTAATCATGCGTTCATTGTTTTAAGGTACAAAAAGCCTCATGCAGCGCTAGCTATGGAGAGAACAAAACCTATAAATCAAAAACATATAACAAAAGAAAGTCACGGCACCAGTAAGTATCCACTATCGCGTAGGTTTCTCCTCCGCCGGGCCATCGGCCACATATAACAAGGAAAGTACAACCAACAACTTAGTCGTCTAGCAAGGAAAGCCTACATAAAGCAAAGTAAGGAAAAATAACCCAACGACCCTATACCTCAGCCAACGAAAAAACACGAAAGACCGGGGGGGGCACCCTGGGGGGTGAGAGAGAGAGCGGGGGGGACGAGGAGGGGGTGGTGGGCGGGAACATAGAGGGGGGAAATCCCGTGGAGGTGACGCCTATGAAGGTGGCGAGTCTTTTTAGCAGTGGGAGGGAAGACCAGAGTGGGGCTTCGGGACCGACATCAGCAACGCCGTGGAGGAGGCGTGACCTGCTGTGTTGTCTCGCGGGGCAGGAGAGGATGGCGTGCTCGAAGGTTTCGGGCTCCAAGCCGCAGCTGGGGCAGGAGGTGTCGGCATCGGGGGACCTCCAGGTCGGGTGGGCTGCCAGGTAACTCTTACCGGCTCTCATCTGGTGAATTCTTCCGGCAACAAACTTGCCCAAACCCATGAAGGGCCTTGGCTGCAGTGCCGGAGGGTGAAGGTAGTACCCTGGGGTCGGGAAAAGGGAGGTCCATTCCTCTAGGAGTGCGTCTCTCACCCTCTTCTTCAGGGCTGAGTACGTATTGTCCATCAGGGGCTGGGGTGGGAGGTTGGGCGCCGGGCACACGAGATGGGAGTTGATCATGGGCATCCTGGACAGCCCGAGGGTGAAGGGTATTGTTCGGTGAGCCACCGCGTCCACCTGGAGGTGTCCTATCCCTTGGTCGGAACCAAGCCCCTTATATAGGCATCTTCCCACAACTCTAACCCTGGTGATTCATTACCTCGCGCTACATAAACCTCTATGACTCGTATTGAGTCATAGCGCGAAATCCATCAATGACTCATGTGAGTCATCGCACAATATTCCGTTAACCAATCAAAACTCATAAACCAAGTCATGTGCTCAAACGAGTCACATGCGTGAAACCCATGACTCATAATATGAGTCATGTGCGAACGTCATTTCATCGTGTGATGTCACAATCGTGAGTCATGAAACAATCAACCAATCATAATATAACAATGACTCGCGAGTGCGTAGTCATGTGAGAACTATGAGTCAAGTGACGTCATAGTGTGAAATCCAACATACCTTATGACTCATAAGTATGAGTCATGTGAAATCTGCCTTGCTTAGTCACAATTTGTGACAGTTGCGTCTTGTTTGTCTGATACTTTCTAAGTTTAGTTGCAACCTCCATATGCCTCACATTCTTCCTGAGTTTGTCGCCAATCGTAACGGGAGTACCCTGTAGGATGACAGATTCTAACATTGCGACCGTACAGGAGCCTAAAAGTCGAAGTTTTTGATAAGGGAATGTGCTTTGTAAGGTCAGATCCGCTGTTAATCCCAGACCAAAGGGACATGGGATGGCTTGTTTTTCCCTCTACTTGCAGGTAAGGTTTTTGACCACGATACTTCAGGGTAAAAATAGGGGCTTAGGCTTCTAACGCAGAGGTTTCCACCTCAAGGAAGTAAATTCCAGGATTTTACAAAAAAAGAAATCCACAACTGTTGGTGTACTTAAACACTCTAGAGTAGCATATATAAGTGAAATGGAAAATGTTTATATATAAAAAAATATTTTCAGACAGCTAACGCCAAGCACTTAACTGAATGAGAGCAAGAGAAGACAAAATAGTGAATGGTAAAACATTAGACATAAAACAATGGACATAGGACTTAAAGGCTGAACAGGAGTTCACTTTTTTTTATATATTTATATATATTTATAACTTATCCTTATATGTTTCCTCTCTTTCTCCTATTTTTCACTTTTTTTTCTTAGTATTCTTACCATTTATTTTGTTTTCTGCTTGTTTTCTGATATTTTTCTATTCAAGCAAATCTATGTTTTAGGCCACCCCTGTATTTGTTGGACTGTATGAAAACTTTTTCTTTTTTTTATAAACTTCTTCCTTCTCACCTATGTATGTTACTCTAAAGCGTTTAAATGTTCTGACAGTCATGAACACTACATATGCTATATAAAGGATAACATTCAATGGCACACTCTAGTATGACTCTCCCATGACCCACCCGGCCTCAGCAAAACCTCTTTCCTTATTCCACAACACCCCCATACTGTCCTCCCAAGCTCTGCAATGGCAGCAATCCTACACTAACCCGCACACCTCGCCCTTGACCCAAACTTACTTTCCCCACAATCAAATCCCCTATCAGTACCTCTAATGAGTGCGGTGGACCTATACGATCTGCTTGCCCATGCCCAAAAACACAAGAAAGACTCCTTAATCACATACCTGACCGGGTGAAACCATCACTTAACATGTAAGATAACCCTGGCCACACCCAAACACCAATCTCCCTCTACCTCTGACCTCTGCCTGACCCTTTCCCTAGTATCCGACCAGCTGTACTGGCAATAAAACCCAGCTTCTATGCTCTAACTGAGCCTGTCGAATATTGTTTGCCAAAGGACCTGGCACGTACCTACTCATTGGCACAACCATTCCCCCAACCACTATATCCTCATCTCAAAACTCTGAACGGTTGTCCATCACCTATAGAACATCCTTCTCCACCCTCACACAACTCCCATAATCCAATACTTCGACAGGCTCACCGTCACCACAACTCTCAGGCTCCTTGCTCTTAGTAGTCAAAGCCATTGTCAAAGCCACATTCCCAGTACCCTCATCCTCTGCCATAGATGTACAAGCCACCCCTGCCTTGAACTCATCAGCCTGACCCCTCCTTACAGGTTCAGCCTTCTCCTCTTCCTCAACACACATCTTTTTCTCCTTTTTTTCCTCAACACCGTGAACCGCCTTTATTATTTCACTTGTGGTCTCAGTTGGGTTCACGAAGCCTGACTCACTACCAGTCAATCCACAACCATCCTCCTGCTCTCGCTTTTCTGCCCAATGCATTTGGCGAGAAAGAACCAAAATGTGCTGCCGCAAATGAAATATTTCAGCCTTTTGGGCAAAAAGCTCCTTGAGCAGCAAGGTGAAGGCAAGTCCAGTCTCAGCAACCTTCTTCACCACAACTCTTGAGGAACTTCACCCAGCCATCAGACATGATAAATAACCTTAAAAATTGATGGATAGGTTAAAATAATCTTTCCTAACGATGAAATTAGAATCAAGAAAGGACTTGAGACTAAAGACTCAAAGCTATCATGAGATAAAAATCAAGAAATGCCATTGGTCAAAACCAAAAATGTGACAATTCAACTGAGTTGAAATTTCAATCACTGCGGTTATAGGAGACGTGGTGGTTGCTGTACACAAACATTTTTTATTTTATTTTTTATAAACATATTTTCATTTCGGGTTTTCGGTGGCCTCAACAGCCTGAGGCTCGTCTACCCTACCACAACTACATACAAAATAACAATAACCACTACATTAACCAAACAACCCCAGTCCTGAAGGCTTCCATTCCATCCCCGGCATAAACACCAACACTCTCTGCCTTTCTTCCTTCTTCTCCTCCTTCAAAATCTCCACCTCCTCCTCTACCGCCCTCTTTTTCACCTCCTCATCATCCCGCCTCGTCCAATCACCCTTCTTCCTAGCCAACTCCTTACCCAAACCCAAAACCAACTTCTCCAATTTCTCCATCTTCCCGCCCAGGGGCACTAATTCTTCCATCTTCATATCCCTATCTCCAAAAGCAATACCCTTCCCTTTTTCCCTCTCCTTCTCCTTCCCCCTCTTCTCCTCCTTCTTTTCCAACCTATCAGTCACAAATTCCACATGTGACTTAATTCCATCCATCACCTTCATCCACCCCGCCTCCTTTCTCCTTGGCTGCACCGCCACAAACCTCTTAACCAAGCACCAATAACCCCCGACCCAAATGCCTGCTCTCCCTAATTGGCGCACCACCTCATCCCCCACAACCCTAACCACCACCGTGGATGCCAAGCTTCTACCTTTCCTCCTCTTATCCAATTCCTCTTCCCCCACCAACCACCTCATTCCCTCACAAAATCCCACACCCGCCTCACGCAACGCAGCCTCCACTCCACCAATCCCCTCATTCCACCTCACACCCCCAATCTTTATCATCCTCGGTATGCTTTTTCCCACCTCTTTTTCAGGGTCAAATGACCCGCCCACTTTCCTCTTCTTCCCTCCATCCACCACCTGGGCGACCATATCATCTAAACTCCTCTTAGAAGTTTCCCTTGGAAACCTCTCTTCCTCTGGTGAGAGCGTCCTCCAGGGATTCCTTCGGGCTTCCTCCACTTTCTCTTCACCTCTCCACAACCGATTTTTCCCTCATCCTAATTCTCATATTCCTCAACTCTTCCTCCACCTCTCTCAACCTTCCCCTTAAAAACTTATTCTCTCTTGCGAGAGCTTCTTTCGTAGGCAGACTCAATCGTAAACTCGAAGCTGTGGAGCTTGAAGCCATCGTGGTTGGCCTGAGATCGTTTTTTACTGGTCAAAAACCCAAAGCGGGGCTTGTGTGACAAGGTGAAATTTCAATCACTGGAATTGTAACCGCGACAGAGCATGTACACAAACATCCCTCCTGGTACTTGTACCAACTCATGTCTACCAGTTATATACTAAGTATACCGGCCTAGTCTCACTCTGGTTACCTCTTGGTATACCATACGGGCTTGAGCCTAGTCCACTGTAGCTACCTATCTATAGACTCGTTACAGGGATATGGGGAGAATGGAATCGGGCACCCAGTAAGGCTCCCAGCCACGACCAATAGAGTGTCAGTTTGTTTTACAAGATTTACGATCATTATTGTAAACTATTATCACCTCTCCCATGTCACATTTCAGATATCCACTTTATGCGTAGACCTTTCCTTGATCATACAACCCTTCAGATGGTCTCTCGCCTTGCGGTATTTTACAGAACTCCCCGGGCGAAAGTAATCTGAGCCTCTCTTACTTTATTAACCTTTAGAATCAGGGGTAAAGAGGAGAGTAATGCGAACCCTGGCTGCTCTAGATCCATTTCTCCATTACTGGAAGTCATACCCTGATCAGAGTGGCTTTAAGCGAGTAACTAAAAGTGATCTTCGTGTTTGAAAAGGCGCAATTTTCAAAACTGACGATAGTCAAGCGGAAGCCTGTTCTTGCACCATTGTTGCCCGTTTATTTATTTATAATGATTCACCCTCCAAACACCTACCTATTCCGAAATCCCTCAGGTCCTCGCCGTACATGTAGTAGGAACGGGGAGTAAAGAAAAGCAAAGATACCATTTAGAAGACATAGAATATGATTGAAAACAAAAAGGAAAAGAACTCCTTATTGACCTAACCGAGTCCCGTGCATCCCCCTAATCCTGTCCAAGTCCTTTGTGTCCGAAGGGCTCCTATCCCATCCCCTTCCCACCAGTTAAGAGAAAAAAACAATACTCCAGGAGCCGGACAAGAAAGCACAGAGAAACAAAGCAAGAGGCAAATGAAAGAAAAAACAAGATCCTAACTAATCACATACATGAACAATAAATTCAGAAGGCCCGTCGAAGTCCACACTGTTTCCCCCCCTTCCAATTCATAGAAAGCTGGAGGGAGAAATATTGAGACACAGGACATAAAATAAAGGAAAACAGAAGGACCGACCAACTAACCATACGAATGATATCGAAAAGCCAAGCCACTTATCGGCCTAGCCATCCAGCTCGCTTTGCCTCCTCTTTCTTTGGGGAAAGCTTCCCGGTTTCCTTCTCCCAGACAATCTTGGCCTGTCTTTGTGCTTTTTGCACGTATTCTGATTTCCCGACCGAGGGGAAGTATTGCTTTAGACTGATAGACTTGGTTCCATGGTAGAATTTCGAAACACCCTTTGTAATCTCCTTCGCCTTAGCCACCATAGCTTCCTTCGCCTCCAGAGCCTGCTTCCCTGCAATGTCGGTCAAGTCGTTTGCAATTTTGTCCGCCTCGATCATGGTCTGCTCCATTATGATCTGGATCTCCGCCTTTTTCTGTTCTACCGCCTTGAGCCATCCCGAAAGCTTCAACCAAGGTGACCCAAAGTCAACTTCCAATGTCTCGCTGATCAAGGGCGCGCTCCTGGTCGAAATCGAAATCTTCACCAATCCCCAAGCCTCCTCACTATCCAGCTCCAGTGTATACACACCCTCCAGAGGCTTTGAGAGTTCGGAAGATATCCCCTCTCCACCACGGGTGACCTCGACGAATAAAGTAGGTGGCTTTCGGAGTAGTAGGTACTTTTGTGGAGGACGTATGATAAGGTGGTTATCTCCAATAACATGAACAGTGAATTGATCGGATTGATTCAATGTCAAAGAGTTTGGGTCGAAGACAAGACTAGATATATCGTTCTTTGGGCCACACGACGATGTTGTAGTGATACTCGACGAATGTTGTACTGCGGTGGAGAGTGAGGTAATAACGGAGACCGCAGTAGGGGATACTACGGTCGAGGTTGTTATCTGTGAAACGGCTTTTACGACTGGAGCAAGAGCTTCATCGGTGGGAATCGGCGACTTGAACTTCACACACGCAATGGCAAAGGTTGCTCCAGCGAGACCACACACGAATATCCAGCCCACGAGGAAGACTTTCCACAGGTCTTCGCGCTTCTGGTCACGGACCCAATACAGACTGCTCGAGGCGTTTAGGGTTGGCCGTTGGGGTGCCTTTTCTACATCTCTCAACAACGTGTTAGTGGAAACAATGGAGGACACAGATGTTCGTAATCCGCCAACTGGGATTGGCGCATTCTCCCTATCGGATTTTGGAGAGATACCGGTAACGCAGGCCAGGTTGCGGTTCATCTGGCGAACATCAAGATTGAGGAAGGTATTTAGATCAATAGGCAACCGCTTATGGACGAGGTAGCCATATTTCGAATCAGATTGCGACTCAAGACACATGTGCACACTTCGTGTATCGAGGGTGTAATTTTCTGTGACTTTGTGATAGAGCGGATCCTGAGAAATAACAAGAGTTGGAACGGAGTGACGAGCCATGAAAGCTCTTGCGTATACTCGAGTCAACTTCCTCTGATTACTATCGTCTTCTGAACAGAAGACAACCGCCAGGTGAGGCAATTTCCAGCCAGGACTTTCAAGCTGAGGACCGTTATCACCGTAAGAGGACGACACGGATTGGTTACCATTTAGCCACAAGGATAAAGTGTCTGGCCGACCTTCTCTCTTGGAGGCTCTCGCCGCGGTGCATACGTCAACGGCCATCTCTACGCCAAAGGACTCCACAAGCTCGACTTCGGGTGAACAGCTGCGAGCCCCAAAAGATGAAACGGGTATGACATTAAAACGTGAGCCCTTGGAGCTTTCCCATGAGCAGGAAGAGCTAGTTGATTCGGTGACAGGGACAGCTAATGCACCACCTAATTTCGTAGTTATCTCATCCTTCGCAGACGTAGCTCCGACATACAGGATGCGGAAAGGCTCTTCCATAACAAGTTGATGCTTGCTCATAGTTTGCCGCACTGTAGCGAAGAGTTTGGCAGGAGGAGGTTCGTCAACTCTTAGGTGCTGGCTGATGTCCATGGAATCGGCTTCGTTGAATTCAATTACACGTGAGCTCACGGAAATCTGTTCACCGACGAAGTCTTCTGGTTCCTCGAAAACCACTTGTTCCGAGCCAAAACGCTCGTCTTTGAGGGTCATCCGGCTTTTGTCGAGGTGCTGTTCATCATGGAAACCGTATGCAGGAATGCCAGAGGTAGGATCGGAACGAGGCGAGTCGTCAGGAAATTCAGCAAGAGACTCGCCATCCTCAATAGACATATTATCTTCGCTAATATTGTCTCTAAGCGAGGTTACGGATGAAGTATCGTCCTCGTCGTCAGAAGTCTCAGTAGACCTAGAGAGGATGTCATAGTCCTCCTCTAGTGGGACGCTGCCGCCATCTTCCGAGTGGGTCGGCATTTTTATTGTCGAAGGCTCAACCGAACCGAAGGTTCCGTACAGGATGAGGTTTAAGTAGGGGACGTGGGAGCTCAGACGAGGTTACGGGGGTGTAGTGTAGCAAGACGGAGGAAAAAGTGGCGCCTTGTTTTGGTCAGCAAAAATGAATGGCAACTCTGAGTGTGCAGCGTATTCCAGAAGTGGAGTGAACGGAGGGGAACGCAAGGGATTAGGGTGGAGTACCTTTTCTGTAACGCAACAAACAGGAGAATAGTAAAAAAAGTGAAAGTGAGAGAAGCTGAGAAGGGGGTTGAGGTTGCGGTTGTATTAGGGTAGGAGAGAAATGGAGGGTTGAGTTGGTTGAGGAGGGAGAGGAGGAGGAGGGGCTTGCCTGTCTGGGTATGTGAATCTCTGGATTGATTGGTACGAGGTTTTCGCCCACCTGCAAGGTTCCTCGGGCTCAGTAGAGACGAGCGCACAAAGGACTGCAACAATGCTCGCTTCGTTGAGTCAACCAATATTTAGAGAGGGAAAAATTGGCAGAATATTTGTAGCGCACAGGGGGGTTCTGCTCATGTGTTTTGTCCGACTGCAGGAGACGCTGGGCAAGGCAGTCAGGCACCGGGCAAAACAAAACGGGGACTATCGCTTTATTCGTTTTTTTCTTTCTCCTGAGTCAGGAGAATAATTCGATGAAAGGCCGGACAATGAGGAGAGTTACTCCAAGATAGTAGCAAACCCACAGCAGCAGCAGTAATAGCAGATTTCAGAGAAGGCCAGTAGATGAGCGGGGGAGTATTCTGTGGTTGCTATTTTGTGATTATGGTGGGGTGGAGAGCGGTGGTGAGTGGGGAGTTTGGGGAGGTAAATAAGAGGAGCAGAGGCGGGGTGGTTATGGTGGGATGGGTGGATGGATGTGGATGTGGATGGCGTTCAGAGCCAGTTTCCCAACCCTGTTGTAGTACCGTATATGTACCGCACTGGAAAGGCAAGTCCACCGCTTTATCGATCACTGTCCCTTCCAATCCTCAGCTCCGTGAGTTGCAATACCGCTATGATAAAGGAGAGTGAGGCCTCCAGTCTGGTCTGCTGTTCTTTTGTTGCATACAGACCCAGCTCTCTTTCTCTCTTGCACTACGGTAGGTCCTCCAGTGGGCTTTGGAGGGGTAAAAAGTGACCTATTCGAGTTGTATAGCGTGTCTCACCTTCCCCTATATGGCTAGTATCTCGGGCCTCATGGATAAGGGTTACTCGAGCACTGTAACTCTCTGGGATGTCGGTATGACACGGTACGGTATTTCTCACTTCCTTCGCTGTAGGCGTGAACACGTTTCCTCCTTCAAGGGACTCGAGAGAATTCCGGGTGACAAAACGGTTCATGGAAATGGAAGGACAGCTCGCTAAGTTGACTTATATAGCAATGGCCCATGAGTCCATGACTCTATGACTCCTCTCTTGTTTATTGTCCTTAAATTAAAATGTAACCGGGTGATGCCACCAGCCAACCATTCACCTTGCCTCCACTCCAGTCAGAAGCAAACCCCAACCATGTGACGGAAAACACTAGGCAGACTTGAGGCTCTTAGGGTCAGGGGTTGAAGGTTGATTTGTCAGCAAATAATATCTTTTGTATGATATGATACCGGTACGAGATGTACTCGTACCAGCACTGCACAGTGCATTCAAGCATCGCAATGTCACAGCCATACCATCGAAGCCGAGATCCTACTGTAACCCAAAAAAGATATTTCTTCAGTGCTATTATGCCCCCTCATTCCACCCCAGCCCTCGGATCCAATGCACCACAAAGCTTTGATCACAATACGTGCCATACATATTCACTCAGCACGGGATAATACTTGAATCCATTTTTATACCATCCGTGAACCTTCAAAGCGCTACGGTTTACATTCATGTCATGTGTGTTTTGTTGATGAGATCAAAGCCTATTATCTTTATTTGAATTCACCAGCCTTGCTTGTGCTGGCGATTTAGACGCAGTATTATACAGTACAAGATCGCCCAACATCGCCCCCACGAAGAAGAAGAAATGAACACCCATAATCGCTAGCTATACCAACCCGTTCCAATTCCACCTCTATAAAGCTCTCGTGACTACCCCATTGTTTCCCCTCTCAAACCTGCCAGAAGATAAACCCTCCACTCCTTGTCCCAGCTGTAAAAACCTACCCAAGAGAATTGAGAAAGCCCAAGGCTCCCTCCGCTCTCCCCCCACCGCACCGCCAAGTTTAAAATATGAGAAAAGAAGTGGAAATAAAGACCCGAAGGAGAAGAAATGGGAAAATCAAGGATATCCCTGCAGACATCAGCAACCCCGCTAAGATCCACAGAACGGAATATGACACCAACGTCGGGATAGAAAACAGAGCAGGGTTGACACTTCCACCACTATACATATAAGGGAGAAGAGAATTCGTGCAGCGATTCTTACAACAACTGGAAGCACAATTGAACGGAAATTATTTAGAAAGTGGGCATGGGTAAAGAGGGGGAAAGAAATATAAAGAAATACCGAAAGAAGGAAGCAAAGGAAATCGTCGTAGACAACACTTGACAAAACCAAAAAGAAAAAAGGGCAATACACAGACTCCGGATGCAGTTGTAATCCCGATTTTAGCTCTCCACGTGCACCTAGTGGCAAGATGCGGCTTGGGCCATTTCATCGTTTTTCCATCATTCGGAAATCCATCCGCCAGCAACATTAACCCACTCAGCCAGACAACTACCCTGTTTGCCCTCAACATCGACAATGTCGGTGTCGCATCTACATCGGCACCCAACACCGTTCTTCTTCTCTGAGTCCCAGTTTTCCCAATAATCGTCTTCCTCCTTTGCTTTTTTGGGATCAGTAGTTGTCTTTTCGAGCCACTTGGGTCTTGCAAGTTGCCCCCCTGGGGCGTTAGCCGGGCAATGCTGAATTGTAGTGTGTCGGTATCCAAAGTCACGGAAATAGTGAATATCGGACGGCTCAAGAAGGACGCCGGTTGCTAGAGAATGGATAGGAGCATCTCCCCACTGTAAAGATAGTCAGCATAAGGGAAGCTAAATTTGTAAAACTACTGGCGAACATACCCTTTCGGTCCAGAAACCGCCGCTTCTATCCATAGTCTCGAAGAACTTCTCGTACTTCTCGCTCCGGAAGAAGTCTAGTCTAGCAATTTCAAAATTGCTCCAGAAATGGCACATATTGTAGGCCTCTCCCTCCATTGCATCACCATCAACAATAGGCCATTTCTCACCAGCAGTGTTGACATTATCAATTGTGGGCTCTTCTCTGTTCTCCTCCGGTGGTTGGTGAGGGTCTTGCCTCGGTTCTGCGAACATTGACCAAAGACCCGTGGTTGGAAGGTTGTTGTTCCTCTTGTACGCAGATGCATATCGGAAAATGTTAGGGACAGTCTCCTTCAACTCTTTGACAGCAATGGTAAATCCGTATGTCTTATTATGTCGTTGCATGTGGAGAAATGGGTCGCTAACGGTCCTGGTCAGTACCGAGTGGTTAAGCCGGGGAGGTTATTACATACTAGGTAATATCGCAGAAGTACTTGATCTCTGGCTCCAATCTCCAGTACCATTCGTACTTGGCAAGTAGCTCATGCTTGTAGAAGAAGCTAGTACGGAATAAACGTCAGAATAATGCGGGTGGAAATTTCGAGGCACATCGAAGAGGAATTATCTATACCCGGAATAAAAACGACACATGTGATGGTAACTAGCCATACCACCGTACATGATAGCAGCATCTCCTTGTTTCGCGATCGACTCGGTGGCCTCATCTTTATCAACCCAATCCGGGAAACCCCACATTGTCTTCGGGATTGATCCAAATTCTACTTTTCCGCTGGTGTAATTGACGATGGTCAACTTGAAGGTCTCGTTGAACTCCTCATCGTTGAGAAATACATAAGGATAGTTGTACCAGCGGTTGAAATGACGTTCTATCGATTTTACCGATTGGATAACGCCCTCCAACTCGCTATTTCTAGCCAACACAACGAATGCTGCATTCACTCGAGGAGTATCCGTTACTAGTTCTAAACATCCCTCAACGAAGGGCTTATCATAAGCTTCCGAAATTTTCCTGCAAAGATAGTTAGACTCAGAGCGCATACTACTAGTCAATTGTCTCCTAACGATGAAATCAGAACGAAATATTACCTTATCGCAGGAGGAGAGCTCGAAGGGATCAAGATTGAAGTACGATTGTCCGGATGTCGGGAAAACAAAAGCATTATGAGTAGGACTACCGTTACCGGAAACAACAACACAACTCCCAGCGGTATGGATATCGATGAATTTCCTTTTAACCGTATACGTCGCCGCAGAAATGATAGCCGGGGCGGAAGATGGCCCTTAGATATACCTTCAAGTGAAGGAATGGCAGCTTTCGAGGGAATCCGCCGAACGAGTTGGCTTACCAACCCCATAGCGGGCAATCGGTGAAAAAGGGGAAGGGGAAAGATTGATGGTAATGGAAATTATATATGGCGGGGAAATCGGCGGTAAGTTATCGAATAAAAGATAGCCGTCCCTGATGAGATGGTGCGGTAAGAAACAAAGGTGATTTGTGGTATAGATAGGCCTATTCGAAAGAAAAGCGCTCATGAAAAAAAATCTTACCGAGCCTTCGTAACTCCTGCTATGAACGGGAGCAAAACCAACACTTCACCGGGTATAAAGTGTGGATTCCTCAGAAGGCTGGCAGGGGACAGCAAAAGAAGGTGGAAAAAGACCAGCGCCCCAGACTGGTTGAAGGAGAAAATGCCCGATAGTTCTGGAGAGAGAATGGGGGAAAGGAGAAAGACTGCAATTTGAGCAGGAAAAAAAATCCAGCGCTGCCGGTCTTTAGGGGAAAGGAGCGAAGGTGTTGAGGCGACAGGCAAGCAAAATCTTACGGAGGACGAATCGAGTTAGCCGGCTCAAGCTTCTCCGTTGCCGCCAAGACCTGCAAGGTATGCACGGTAGGAAAAGGAATGTATCTTAAAAAAGAACTGGAAGACTAAAGATATTTGCCACTTCTCTTTGAAAAATGTAAATTTAATCTGAGAAGACTTTAGCAGACGGGAAAATCAAGAGAAGTCTGAGGCGTATGTTTCCTTGTTTTTGCCTCCGTTTTGTACTGCGCCTCGTCGCCAGAAAGAGAGAAAAAGTAAATGAGGAGCCTGTGCAGTCAACACATATTATCACTCGGTCTTGGCTTGGGCCACTAAAATCTGACCCTGCCGACTACAGCTTTAAGCAGTGCCATACTATCTAGATCTCAACGGAAAAGGGCGCTGACGGATAGTTAGGCTTTTTCTAAATCTATCTTAACTGCTTGATTTTGCTATGGAAGCTCCTGGACCCTCCTAACAGCACGGCAACATCACACACTCCACACAAAGAACGAGATACCGCTAGCTATTGGCAAGGTGTAGGTGGTCTGGGGATATAAACTGAAATTGAAACTAGCTACAGTGTAAAGAGCAAAAGCATGGGTCGACACAAATTTCCCATCGTAGCCACATTGGAAGAAGATTTTTTCCCCCTTTGTGAGTACTAGACATAACATCTTATGCCTCTGGTTCTCCAAGGTCGATGCATGCCTCCGGTGGTGATCCTTTTGGCTGGACAATCATGTTAGCCTTAGATTGAGAGCCGCTACAAACGAAAAATCGAAGGAACAACCTACAAGACTTAGCGGACCCCATGATATACAGCGGCGCTCCATAATCCTGGGCATTGGGCTTATCATTTCCCGGGGAGGGCTATCCATGACAGGACTGAGCGCAATTCGGGCAGGTATCGTGGGTGGATTCGCAACTCTCTCGTAGTTACCAGCAGCATCAATACTTCCACCTCGCTTTCCTGGGAAACTAGCAGCCCTCCTTCTAACAGGAAGTGAGGTCTCAGGTACATGGTCACTCAATTCGAGCAATTCCATTACTCCAGGGCTCAAAGGAACAGATTCCCATTCCGGCTTAACCGCTGCTCTTTCTCCAGGATCCTCGTACAAGTCGAAAGTGCTAGTTGTAAACCGGTCGGGAAGTTTGCTGCGCTGGCGGGGGCGGGTGTTTGGAACTGTTGCGGCGTGGGGAGTGCCTCCGCGGCCATACATACTTAGGCGAGAGAGGGCCTCGGTGAGTTCAGGGTCGCTCTTTTTAAGAGTCCCAGTTTGCTTCGGTTCTCCAGTGGGACGGGTGCGAACAGTTACTCCGTCTGAAGTAATGAAGAAGTCGGTTTGACCGCTCTGCCAGAGAGGCGTCGAGGCCTCGACTAGCCAGAGGGGAAGGTTTTCTTTATTTCCCTCTGAGACGTCTTGTATCGGAGGGTTTGGCATGCCGGGCATTATGATACTTTGGTTGCTATTGAACCTTAGATGTGGTGTGGAAGGAAGAAAAACGGAGGGGGATGGGTAAACGGGAAGGTTACCTGGCGAAGGAAAGGCTACTAACATAATAATTATGTGGTGGTTGCAGGTGTGGCTGAGAGATTGTGCGGGAGATAACTTGGGACGTAGGGTAGGTTATGTTTGTTGCGCTGATCGATTTGATATCATATCTTGGGTCGGAGGGGTGGAGGGGAGGTGAGGGCTAAAGAATTGGGGTTTCGTCAAGAGTAAACAATGTCAGGTCGATAATTAATTAGAAGTAAATATTATCATGGAAGTTGGAGATGCGTTACCTTTTACGGTTGAGCAATGTGCTAGTTTTCGTTTTATGGTTCATGCCATTCAAAACGTACACGAGGCTTTAAAATTAGTGTTACATGTGGCTATGCTAGTTTTAATGCCAAGCCAAATATTGAACCTGTATTTGAGGTAAAGGGTTTAAATAACAATAGG
>Ga0307513_10006466_pt1 | contig 15305 bp, 20 predicted proteins | sample 15_EM_MG_FD_202174 | JGI IMG/M metagenome (GOLD analysis project Ga0307513, IMG submission 202174) | Populus trichocarpa ectomycorrhiza microbial communities from riparian zone in the Pacific Northwest, United States - 15_EM | ecosystem: Host-associated > Plants > Roots > Unclassified | place... | reverse complement strand
GTCGGTATAGAGGTCGTTCCGTTGGAACATCCAAACTCGACGACGAATCGGATGTACAAAAGGTCGGCGGGGGCTCAACGAAAGGCGATGACATGGCCATCGACACATCTCCCCCGTCGTTAACAGTGATGGCGGCTCATCAACAGAACGAGAAGCCGATGTCGTCTCATAGTTCATTTCCATCCGCGCAGGTTCAGGCTCAGAGAATGGGGTAGGTGATATGTCTTCGGCAGGCAACACCCCCCTAAGAGGGCTCCATCTTTGCCTGAGCCTGGACCATAACCATCTTTGAGGTCGGCGAAGAAGTCTCGCGGGGTGGGTGTTATTGTACTCCAGGATAGTTGGACACAAGCGACATGATAGCGGGGGGGAAGCTCTCGCAAATCTCGTAAGAGGGGAGATGGAAGGAACTGCAACCGCGGTTGATGCTGTCAATGACAATGCTGTGCTGGGCACAAAAGGCGGAGAATGCAGGAGATGTCGTTCATCTACATCAACAATTGGCATGAGCCCCAGAGCGCAAATCGTGAAGAAAAAAAAACATACCCAACTGATCTGAACCCCCCAACCCCTTCTCCAAGCAAATTCCCCATCCCAGGATGCTCCTCCAACTCTAGAGGAAGGGAACGTGCGGAGGAGAGGTAGTGGTAACAATCGAATTCAAGGTTGCAGACGAGGTAACCGCAGGCCTGATCCTCGAGCTCGACGACGACGTTGTTGGGGAGCTAGTATTATGCGGGCGATCGTGATGTTGCAGGTGTCAATTCTGGTGCTCGTCCTGATGAAAATGAACGTGGTTGTGGGCAGATCCCGCTGATAACAACCCCAACACCGCCTCCTGGGCATCCACGTTCATGGTTTCCCATTGTCATCGTTTCTCCTTCTCCCTTCGCATATCGTTTGTGTCCAGTACAGCGCTCACAGCACCTTCATCCGTCGGTGGGGGCGAGTAGGTCTTTTGTCTGGGAAAGCAGAGGAAATTGAAAAGAGGGGCGAGAGTGAGCAGTGGCAGGAAGTCGAATGGAAATTTCCCGCAAGACACTGGTAAGGTCTGCGCTGGTAAGGATGACGAAGGTGTTGGTTTTGGAGGCGGACTGTGGTTGTGCTGCAAGTAGGGTGGCACGACGCGGAGGAGGCTGTAGCCATTCAAACATTAGGATTAAAATAGTACTCGAAAGTAAATAATACGTGCCTGTAATTTGCGAAGAGCAGTCTATGTCCAGCGTAAGCCGTCGAGGTCGCATCATCATCACCTACACGGCACATCGAACTCCCGCAACATCAACGCGTATCAGCTAACCTCAAGGCACAAGTACATATCGACACGAATAACGAGGGCCGCCACAATCGTGTGCAACAAGGGGGGGCGAAAGAGCGGTGGCGATGACGACGAGGGCTATGAGAAGTATTGTGAGTCCAGAAATATCAACCAAATCCGGAGCATGTGCTTACCATTATCCACTTTCATTTCGTTAGGCCTATTCATACTCTCTATCTTATGTTCCTGGAGGCGGTCAGAATCGAGCGAGCTATAGGTGCATCAGCAGACATTTTCACACCTTTTCAGGTAATGACCCACTCGCTTAAGCCAGTTCGTCAGCACAACGTGTTGAGGAGCTTTGGCAAACGACAGAAAAAAGAACTTGCGGTAGGGACAATCTTTGGGCGACCGATGTCCATGGAACCAGATGTACGTATCGTGACGTGGCCGTGGTAGGAGACAAAAAGAGCGATTTTTTTCGTCGCTGGCCGTCTTGATAGAACTGGGTAGGTGATTTTCGTGAATGTGGGTGGTAGACTGATGTTGGGTACGACAACCTGGCGTTGTCATCACGTGCCTCTGATTGCCCAAAAACGTCCCTGGGAGTGCATTCGTGAATTGAAAATTGTGGCGAAAAGTGCGGCGATCGTGTGCGGCGGGCTTTGCACGACACGACTGCTTTCCCGAGTCCCTTCTGACATCCTCCTGCAATAGTATGTACCTGCCAATCACTCCGTGGACGCTTCTCGCGATTGAATAAAAACCGTTCTATTAGGGAGTTAGGGTACGGGTTTCCGCAAAGGCGGATACATCATGGTGGGCACGATTACATGGCTTGTCTCTTTCTCTACCTTGAAGCTCGATGGACTACTGATTTCGTTACTTCATACTTACTTGCAACTTGCTTGACACATTTGATGTCAGCCATATGACGCAGCTTACAAGGCGCAACCATGCCATGTAAGGTAGGCTTCTCAAATATAGCCACAGCGTTCATTCTCGTTTAATATTTCAATATAAATCTACTCCTTAGTTTGCGAGACGCGTCGAATTGGAAGTCATGAGACTTGGTAAAATTGGTCACGTGATTGCCTGGCGGATTTCGCCGCCGCGCACAATCGTCGCACTTTCCAATTCCCGGATTTACTGCGGTGCTTGCAGATTTTTGGAAATTACTGTACTCCTACGACCGATCGTTCAGTCATACATATGTCATGAGGCATCGTGAACTGAACAATTTTGCAAGTTGTCATATGTCATTTGAACATCTTTCCAAACGAGCTAAAAAGTCGCCAAAATTTGATTTCCCCCCCTGATTACGAATGGGGGTATCGGCGTCACCAAAAATCCTAAAAATTCCATATTTGGTATGTATCTCCGGTCCGAAATGACCGCCGGTTGAAACCGGATTTCTGCATAAGGAATGTTTTCAACATCCTGGGTTTCTCATTAGCATAATCCTTACCGTAATCACATAAAACAAACGAACAAATCGGCCCAATTGTCATCGAGAAATTACCACGACCTAAGTGCCTGATTATGCTCACTATCCAGCCATCATTCTCAATCGCATCTGCCATCAGCGAGCCTGAGAGTCCCAAGTGTGCCTGAATCTTACGACAAGACGCATCGAACGATACCCCGCCCAAGGGCCAAGAGCAGCCTCAATTGACATCTCGATCTTAAAATAACCAATTCTGCGCCCTTACTAATGGATGTGCCCTATCTGATATCATTCTAAATGAAACTTTAAAGGATGGCTAGAGCAGTGGGACCTGGGTAGCAAATCTCCCTCGACTTTTCTAGATCAAACGGCCCCAGCATCAGCTAGACCAAAGCTAGACGCAGATCACTTGGCTATACCTCTTCGAAGAGGTGGCTTATCAGATGACAGCATCAACACATATTCTCGCTGGAACACTTGCAGTGAGCAATTCTCTCTTTCATAACAGCCGGGTACGTCGTGTCCGATGGTGGCTAAGCATTCATTGATGCTAGATCATGTGCTGGGATATATTGAATAATCTCAACAACGACTATAAGCTCTTATTCAAGTATCACGTCGGCCTGCCAACTGTTACATACTTTGTATCAAGGTGAGTAGGTTTATTAACATTCAACGGGGGATATTTATACTCCCGACAGGCTTGTGACGCTGGCCTATATTTTAACCGGTCTCATGCTTCAAGTTGCAGGTAAACCTCTTTGGCAGAAACCTTGGGTGCATACTCCAACTCACCTCACTTATAAACCTCAGTTGCACCAATCGGAGGTTGCAAGGGGCTCCAACGAGCGACCGCCTGGACATATGTCATATGCACCTCCGCTACAACCCTCCTCTTCTTCTTCCGCGTGCGCGGTGTATTCAGCAGGAATAAATACGTCATTTGGTTCTTCAGCTTTATGTGGCTCGCAGTCGTTGGAGCAGCCCTCACGGCGCCGCAAACTGTCGTTTCGATGAGCATAAGCTCGACGGGGAATTGTATAAGCAGGACAGTGAAATCGTTCGCCGTGGTGTGTATAATCGTCCCGTTGGTCAACGACACATTGGTCTTGCTGGCCGTTACGGTCGGGTTGGTAATGAATACACAAGTTGAGCCGACTTTGAAGCAGGGGATTAGGACGGTGATGTATGGCGATTATTTGCCTGCGTTCTCCAGAGCGATGTTAAGGGATAATCAGATGTATTATCTGTGAGCGGCGTGCATAACATCTTGATATCCTTCGGCATGCTAATTTAGTTCTCCATTATAGTGTTACAGTCGGATGCAACCTCCTCACATTGGTGACGTTCTGCACCAAATCTTTACCCATCCTCTACCGTACCATGTTCCTAGTGCCGAATACCATGTTGATGAACGTCATGGCTTGCCGGGTATTCCGCAACACAAAATTTGGCAACCAAAGGATGGACCCAACTACAGCTATTCCATCCATCGCATTTCAAGAACCCGAACCCAATTCCTCAGAAACCCATGCACCTGACCTTATTTCGGACATTGACAATCGGTGTCGCGGGGGGGTCGGAGGCCCCGTTGCGGGCAGAAAACTCGAACATGGGGACGTGATTGAGATTTATTCATCCCACAAAAATTATATCTATACAGGAGAACTGTAACCAAGGATGCAGCGAGGTGTAATGAATCGAGGAAGAGCCAGGAAATGCTCACGAGCGCCAGGGGGATTGGAAAATTACCAAGGCCAAGGACGGGAGGTAATACCAGTATAATACTGGAATAGCCAGCCGGTAGGTAGTGACCACACATATATATATATAAGTAGTAGTAGCTACATTACAACGGAAGTACCAATAGAGTTTTAAAGTCCAATTCAGAAGATCTAACACAGTCCGCGCACTTCAGAAAAAATATTTCTGCATTAGAAAAATTTACATACCAACTCCTAAACGCAATACGACCCGAAGAGAGGTGCGTCGGTCGGTTCCAAACCCACCCGCGATCCCTAAATGTCAGTCAGGTGAACAAGACCGTTGTATGTGCGAGTAAACGCCAAAGACTTGCATGCCAAGTACGCCTCATGAGACGCCAAAGTTCAGAAGAAATGGGCCTTCCAAATTACGGTGTGCAGTCTCATTCATTCACACATAACGACCTTAGAGCTTGTCGTAGAAGGTGTCCAGAGCCGGAATTTCGGGCTACCGGACTCTCTTTATCATCCAATCCATCAGGAAACCAGAATCGACATACCTTGAGACCTTTGCGGACACGGATCTTTCGCACCAATTCCTCCATCTTACTGCCCTTCTCGAGAGGGGCTGTAAAAATCAAATCAGTTATATGCACGCATATACAACAGCACACTTACATCCATTCATGGACTCCCAGTGGTCGAACATGCACTGGGGGGTAGCCTTGCCGCCAGTGTGCTTGCTCAACTCTGCATTGAATCCGAAAGACTCCGCGACGGGTAGGAAGGCCTTGACGGTGAACATGGGTGCTGGATGTTGCTCCGCGCTGAACACCTGTCCGCGGCGCTTGTTGAGCGAGCTGTAAACGCCGCCAATGGCGTCTTCAGAGCAGCGAATTTCGACTGTGATAGTTTCTAAGTCATGGACTACACGTAGCTGAGTGACTTGTATTCTTACCTTGGAATACTGGCTCTTGAAGCGTTGGTGTGGCAAGTAGGCAGGCAGCGTAGGTAGCCCGACGCATAGTGGGAATGATCTGGCCTCCTCCGCGATGGATGGCATCGGTGTGGAGCTGGAAAAACGTTTTTGGCAAGCGTCAGCTCTGAATATGAGGCGAAAAATGAATCCTTACGACGACGTCAAGCATATTGACGCGGACACCGCGCATGTTCTCCTCGCAAATAACGCCTTCCTTTGTTGCCCATTGGAAAGCAGCAACGCAAGAATCCTTGATTTCGTTGAGGTATTGCACACCCTTGGTCGCATCGATCAATAGATTGGGTCCAGTAGTGTCGGGACCGAAACACCAGATCTTGCGGGCATCAGCGACATCCCACCCGAATTCATCAGCGAGGACACGAGCCCGCAGCTTGACATCGTCGCGCGGGGTGACTTTACCGGTCTCGATAGCATTGACGAGTTCCTCGTCGATGGGCGCAGCCTTGACAAACAGGCGATTATGCTTGTTCGGCGATTTCGAAAGAGCAACAATGGTAGACTCGGCTAGGACGGTCTCGCGGTAGGGTACAATGGGGTCGGAGAACTTGAGAGGCACACCAGCGTGATCCTCTTCAAGGTCCTAATTTGAGTACCTGTCAGCGCGAACCTTTATCGCAAAATAAGAAAACAACAACCTTCTTGCAAATTTCGAGATGCAGTTCACCAGCACCGGCAATAATGTGTTCACCGGATTCGGAAACCGAGGCTTGCACACAAGGATCGGATTTGGAAAGGCGTTTGAGACCTTCGACCAGTTTAGGGAGATCGATGGGGTTCTTGACTTGAACAGCGATTTGCACGACGGGAGAGACAGAGAACTTCATGACCCTCATGTTATGGGCACTTTCCGAGGTGGTAAGGGTACCGGTCTTCAACAAGAACTGATCGATACCGACGAGACCGACGATGTTACCGGCAGGACAATCCTCAATGGGATCGATGGAGCGACCCATCATGAGCACAGTGCGTTGGATGGACTTGATGAAGAGATCGTCCTTTTTTCCAGGGACGTAGTTGGGACCTTGGATGCGGATTTTGGGACCAGACTTGACAGTTCCAGAAAAGACACGGCCTAACGCATAGAAACGTCCTTTATCGGCACTAGGCACCATCTTGGAAACGTAGAGAACAAGGGGACCGTTAGGGTTGCAATCACGAATACCAATCGCTGACTCGTCGTCCATGGGGCCTTCGTAGAGGGTCTCGACACGGTAACGTTGAGCGGTAGCAGGGGATGGAAGGTGGATGGCGATCATCTCCAGAAGGGAATCACCAGCGGGCAAGTATTGACGCATGATAGCCTTGAAGAGGGCCTTCTCTTCGAGATCACGCTCCTGCGAGTCGAGTTTGACGCCGATTTTCTCCAGTACATCGGGGATAGAGTCCTTGTGTTTCATGACAGCATCGCGTATCTTGAAGATAGGGTCGAGAACGAACATGTTGAAAGCACGTTCGAGGGGTTGGCCATTGGCGTCCGTGCCGACGTTGGTCCACTTGCGGGTGGCAGGATCGAAGTAGTTATCACCCCAGAGCTTACGCATCAGCCTATCCTTGTCTGTACCGAACTTCCTAGCGTATTGGGTGGCGAATTGTCGAAGCGTGAAGCCCCATCCCTGGTAACCAGATCCGAAAGCGACGGTTCCTTGATCAGGGTAAACCTGGACATCACCCAGGGTACTATCCTGGTAGGTGGAGATCACGACGTTCGCCTTCTCTATGGTGCGTTGGAAGGATTGGTAGAGGGGTTCCTTGCCGAGTTGGAGGTCAAAGAGGCCGCGATCGACTTTGTTGAGGATCACAACAGGCTTGATACGCTCGGCGAGGGCTTGACGGAGCACGGTTTCAGTTTGTACGCAAACACCCTCTACGAAATCGACGACGACGAGGGCACCGTCCGTAACACGGAGAGCAGCAGTGACTTCTGACGAGAAATCAACGTGTCCAGGGGAATCGATTAAGTTGATCAAGAACTCGTTTCCTGAACGGTGGCAATGAGACAAAGAAGTATTAGCTCACTGAACACGCCGTGGCGGAAGCAACGCACCGACTGTCTCCTGCTTGATAGCGGGGAGATCTTCTTTATCGACCTCAAAGTACATAGAAATAGCCGTTGACTTGATAGTAATGCCACGCTCCTTCTCGTCCGGTCTTGTATCCGTAAGCATCGCCTCGCCGGCTTTCGACGACGCAATAATGCCGGCTTTTGAGACTAGAGAGTCAGTCAGCGTGGTCTTTCCGTGATCGACTACGGGATGGGGGTGTTGTCAGAAAATTTTCAGGGACACAAGACTAGACAGACCATGAGCGATAACAGTCATGTTGCGGATGTTGGTGGGCTTGTCCATGAGACCACGGATCTGGTCTTAGTACCAGGAAGGGAAGGGAAAATTAACTCGAGGTCGCGAATATGCGAGCTATCGACTACTACTGACCTATTGTGAAATTACTGGAGGGAATGCTGGTCAGTCCATAGATCTCGAAAAAGACGGTAGAGTCTTACACCATGGCGACTGTGTTTTATGAACGCAGAAGAAAAGGAGTCAAGGAAGAACAATTTCAGTTATGGAGACTGCTTTTGAACAGGGTTGAGGAGGGAGGATGAGATTTGCGAGCAGTGGTTCTCGCATATTCATAGTCGAACATTCGGTGCCGCCAGAGTCGAATATGATTCATCGAGGTCCTGAGTTTCGGTAATTATGTATAAGACAGGTCAAAAAGAGACGAGACGAGACCATAAATGCAACCATATTGAGCATACTTACAAGACCAAAAGCTTGCCAAGCTCGGGATAGGAGTATTGGTCACCATAAACGAAAAAACTTCAGGACGAAAATCTCTCTTCGTGATTGATCTTTGGATTTTGCTTGCGGTGGGCTTGCACTATTAGGCTTAGCTGAATGACTGACTATAATTAGTGGTTACCTATTGCCGAGTACAGCGCAACAATAGGTGCGGAAGCGTGAGGTGACTCCAGTTATGACTTGGTTCAAAAAATTGTCCTGGAACCCACAGACAAACAACATCAAATATTACTAAATATTCATGGTTGGTGTCAACCAAAGGTCCAACTATTTTCTTCCGAGTCGCTGCCTCTTGCCAGCGCCCACTAAGTACATACTCTTCAAGTTCTCTTCAAGGTGCTTTTATCCTATTACTTAAACGGCACCTGTCTCCAAAATACCAACGAAGCGCTCCATTTTAGTGAGTGGGATTTACTTCGGCGTTTCGCGGGCCTGAACTACGTAGTACGCAGAAGTTTCCCCCGAAGGGCGGCTCGAAATGGATACGGTTTGCGTAACCTTACAATAGTCCTTCGGGCGGCGTACTTCTAGAGGTGTCAGCATGTTTTCATAATTGTCGCTTGTACTGGTGGGCCTGTACTTACTCAGGGATCCATTGCCCAAGGGAAGGAGGATGACGCCGAAATGTTCGAAAAGATTAATTTCTTAGCCATATCAATGAACATGGCCACTGTCTCTTTCGCTCTCAAGATTTGCCGATGATATTCCAAAATTATGGATGGCATCATACCTGCGGTTAAAGCTTGTGAACGCGGTGCTATTGGCATTCCAGTAAACGACATACTCTCAAGCCAGGGTATTTGGGATTTCAACAAGACACTTCTTTTTCCCAGTCTGCTGTACCTATTCTTAACTCCTGGCCGAGTCTACGAATAGGATGGCCCGCCGAGACTGCCCTGTCTCCGCACAACCTCAACCGAATCTGAAGCCTCAATGGAGCTAGAACCATCTCCGTGTCATGGAAGCTCACCTCTCTTAAATATTCACTTTACAAGCCACATCGGTGTCCGTGATTTTCGTAGTTCCCACCCCAAGTACTTTGGAGCTTGACCATCGACACTGGAGGCTATGGGGTCATCAACGGGAATTTTTCGCAATATTCGAGTTTACTGTGCGCCTTTTCCATAAACTCGTAACTTGATACCCATTTCCCTCCAGGGCTCGCCTTCATCGTTTACTGGGGTATCCTTCTGTTCGGATATGACACGTAAGCAGTTTCATTGTGGTTTTTGGGGTTACCAACCAACCTCGTACTTCTCTAGCGGGATCGCTGGCGGGGTGGTATCGCAAGAGTACTTCAAGCGACATTTTGGGCTTGTTAACGACGATAATACCATTAATATCCACCGGTCAAACGAAGTTTCGTCGAATGTCGTCTCTGTGCTTCAAGGTGGAGCATTCTTCGGTGCACTTGGTAGTGCCAAAGTCTCTTGTAAGTCCCCTCCTATATCGGACCATGATTCTTTTCATCAAGGTGCTTTCAGCTAAGCTTGGTCGGAAGATGACACTTATCGTGTTCAGTGTTATCTTCACCATTGGCGCGGTATGCCACGTTATTCACATTTCTCGAGCGAGCTGATAATACGGATAGATTTTAACCACTGTCGCGAAAGAACCTCATAATGGTTTGCAAATGATTTATGCAGGACGGGTTATCTCTGGATTTGGCATAGGAGGAATATCTGCAGTAGCCCCAGCATATGTGTCGGAATGTTCGCCTAAAGAGGTTCGTGGAAGGATCACTGGAACTTTCCAGGTCATGGTAAGGGCTTTGTTTATTTTCTCCTTACTGGGACTGACGGGACTGACCATTCCAAACAGGTTTCCACTGGTGTCATGATTTCGTACTTCATCAATTGTAAGACCATGCTACCCACCCAGAGATCGCCCCCTCATTCGTTTTCCCATGTAGATGGTATCAGTTTAAGTCCCAAGTTAAAGAATAGGCCCGACGTATGGCGCATTCCATTCGGGTTCCAGCTCGTTCCAGCTGGAATTATGCTATTTGGCCTGTTCACTGTCAAAGTAAGGCTTCCAAGTACATTTCTGAATACTAGCCTTTCTTACACTAGAATTCAGGAATCCCCCCGTTGGCTCGCTTCAGTAGGTAGACGAGATGAAGCACTCCAGAACTTGGCCTACTTGAGAAGAGATCACGAAAGTTCCGTTCATGTGCTTTCCGAAATTGCGGAAATCGAGGCGGCTATAGAAGAAGAGCGCATCGCCCGTGAAGATCTTGGATGGCAGGAAGCATTCTTTGGGAAGGGGAACTTCGTGCGATTTGTCATTGCATTCGTGATATTCCTTCTGCAACAATGGTCTGGGCAGAACTCTGTTGGGTATGTCATCTCGGGAGTTCCACCCTTCATATCTGACGCCCATTCCGTTAGTTATTACGCCCCACAAATCTTCGCCTCTGTAAGTCTTTCTCGCTGGACGTTTTCTGGATAACCCTTTAACGGACTGTCTAGATTGGCTATGACGGCCCTACAAGCTCCTTGCTTGCATCGGGTATCTACGGGGTCATAAAAGTGCGAAAACTTCCTATTTATATTGGTGTCCCCTGACGCGCTACATCTAAGGTTATCGCTACGACTATCTTCATTTTTGGATTCGTCGATTTACTTGGGCGTAAATTGTCACTTTTTATCTCAGCCATGGGCATGGGCTCGCTATTCTTCATAATTGGGGCTATTCTGAAAACCCATCCCCCTCCTCAAATTCTCGCTGGTCAACCGCTCCCGAATCCGCCACCCGCTTCAAAAGCAATGGCCGCGATGTTGTACATTTATGTTTGCTTTTACTCGATGGGTTGCGGTAAGCTTTTATGCATTCTTAGCTGGACCCCTGCTTGAATACATCCTAGGTCCCGTTCCATGGCTTTATGTTGCTGAAATTTTCCCTACACGCACGAGGCATTATGGCGTCGCGCTTGCGAGCTCCTCGCAGTGGTTGTGGAGTAAGTTCTATTATCTTCTGCTAATATCAATCTTAATATTGGATTGGAAGATTTCGTGGTCTCCAAAATCACGCCCACGATGATCACAAATCTCGGGTACAAAATATTTTTCCAATTTGGAACGATTAACATTGTGGGCATGGGCATTTTCGCGCTGTATGTTGGAGGCACATTTTCCGTATTCCTTCTCTGACGGCTCCTTTTCCGTTCTCAGACTCATTCCTGAAACTAAAGGTCGTAGCTTGGAGGACATGGATGTTATATTTGGCTCGATATCTGCAGAGGAACGTCAAGCCGACATCGAGAAGCACGAACAACAAGGTACGCTTCTGTTCAGAGCACCCTCACGATCGCGCCCTGATTACGTATGATGAGTTAGTTCAAGATCAGAGTGGAGATTCAAGCCACTCCTTGCACGATGAAAAGGCTTAGAATCCTTGCGTTAATAACGCGGGAATGATCGCTAAAGTTTACAACACTCTCTTCCATTCCTTGATATCGCCACGTTGTCCAGCCAAGCTCTTATTTCGTATACCTTCGTGAATTCTCTTGAAAGTCTCGTCAGTCCATCCTTTGTATCCAGACGATGAATCAAATTGGTCAAAGTGCTTTCAAATGCGACAATTATGACACTGAAATTAGAAATATCCCCAACCAGGTACCCGTCTTCCTTGTTTCTTATGAGCTTCCAAGCCGGCTTCTGGCGGCCATTCAGGACTGTCAGGAGAGGGCAGCGTAGGAAACACATCACATCATTCTCTGCTCATCTGAATCACGTGTGTGATCAACCGTGGGGGCACGTGAGACTACTCTCGCCTTTCCAATTATGTAAATACTTACTAGTACTCGCCCGGTTCGCAGGTCAGAGTGCAAGTTAGAGTGATATCCATATATGAAGGGCCAAGCTGGAAAATATATCATTTTGTTTCCTCCTTCGCGATATTTCCGGTTGCGTTGTCGCGCTCATCAGCTTAGCAACAACTTTGCCCATTGCAGATGGCGCCTTCAAAGCGCCCGGATTTGCATCATCTTCCGCTTTTCTGATCTAGGGATCGATCATCCTGGTTTGGACAGGGGCTCGCCTTTCCGGGGTACTGTTCTTGTATCTGTACTCCCTTTTTGTTTTATTCCGCTTTTACAACGAGATAATCATGATGATTCCATTTTCGAATGTCACAACCGAACCGACTTGTTCCTATCTAATTTATTCGGGGCTCGTACAAGACTCCTCTGCACCTGAGCGGTACATTTGACGCAAATTTCATAGTGATTATATTCTGGCGTTTCATTTGTCTTCTCCCCAACATAATTCAGATTTATTTTTGAAAAGGCCTATTATTAGAATCTCTGGATCTGATGATTGGCAACGAAATTCAGAAATATTCTAGGGAATCTCTTGGAACCACCCAACGAATTTAAGAAATCAGCAACCGGCACTATCTCATGCGACGACGTCTGCATCAAGTGGCAACGACCATGGGTCCGTGGGGCTTGATTTTACGCTGGGGTGCCTGCTTCAATTAACGGATTCTCTCAGCCCGTCATCGTTTTCGCAGGTTTAATTATGCCCTAATAATTTCGCCTAGTCTAATCTTCGAGACCCTCAATCCATCACAATATTTGTAGCCTTCCGCCACGGACATATAAGTTCGCTCTGAGTCTGAGACTTTCTAAAATTTTGTGATTTTGATGGCAGGAACTATGTGTTTGATCATCAAGCGACATGTCAGGTAAACTGAATGGTGGCATCGTCAGTTTCAACTTTCAAGTTCGTTGTCCAGTGATGTCTAATGCTAATTATAACTTTACCGGTACTCAATCACCCACCGAGACGGAGTATATAAGGGGGCCCAAAGAGAATAGCTGCGATCCACTGTTCTTCAAACTTTCAATTCCCTCTTCTCTCGGGCCAGGAGTCCACTACCAACGTTGTAACATCCTTTGATTCAGCTCTATTTCTTGCTTCAAAAAAATTTCAGAAATGCTTTATATTCCCGCTCTCGCCCTGACATTCGCCGTATTGGCTAGGTTTTCCCTTGCGGCGCCAATTCCAGGACAAATCGAGAGACGTATTGACCAAATCATCTCTGATTCAACGAAACTTTGGCAACAGGCTTGCGTAGGTCAATTCGGACTTTCTATATTGTGTCGATATTGAGTGGGAAACCCATCTTGACCAGGTGACTGCTGGGGGAACGCAGGACAAGTGCAGCGGCATTGCGGTGCCGGCTTTCACGAGCCTGCTGGCAGATGGAGGCGTTTGCGATCAACAAAACGCTGCAGATTCCATGATCGACCTTGCGAAGCAATTAGGAAATGATCCAGAGATGATCAGACTTGCACAGCTGTTCGTTCAGCAGCCGAGAAACTCGGTGAGTCTGATCATTCAGTCCCTACCCAGAAACTGGAAGCTAAAAGGTACCATTTCCAGCCGACAAAACTGCAGGTTCCATATTGTCAAGTTGCCCCAAAGAACGTGGAGCTCAATGGATTATTCCATTGTCAATTCGCTGGCTCGGATTTCACAACGTTTAGCGGAGACCAGAGTGGAAATATTCCTTTGGGGTTAACCACGCTGAATCCAGCGGGTTCCTGCCCTGCGAACCCGGATGGTCCAGTCCCCGATGGCGTTCAGCTTAACACACTGGTACACGACCCGATTGCCGCAGGGTGGGTAAAGCATCTACTAATTTCGGTCTTGCAAGACGCTTACTTATGTCTTTATAGTTCGACTTAAGGGAAGACAGCTGCGGTTTCGCGGGCCGCTCTACGGTAGCGCCCGTTCCTAGCAGTATATGGGCCTTTAAAGAACTGTACTTGTGTAGTTTCAGTAAATTTCTGGGCACAAGAATTGAAATAAAAATGACAGTTACACAAAACATCCTCGAACACTTTGTCCCAAACTCCCATATGAAAATGAGTTTAAACCGGTTCCTACAGAACCCCACTAGAACGCAGTCCCGACTCTTGGGTATCCCTGATTCAGACAATACGAATGTAGCATACTATAATAGATTATGCCATATTTAAAATATACAACCACCGGTCGCAGAGATGAAAATAAAATAAAATCTGGGCTGGTCGCCAATTCATGTCTAGATCACCAATGATCCAAGGGCTCAAGTGGACCCTAAAATTTCGTACAAAGCATTCCTGAACACGCTATTTCGACAGATTAACGACCCCTACTCTTCACACCGAAAATATCCTTGAACTTCTGAGTAAACCCTTCAATGATAACGTTGAAAGAGTGATGAGTTTTTATCATAAAATTGGTGGGAAGCAAAGGGAAGACCTACTCTTGAATTTCTTCCCACCGCGGGCAGACGCTTGATTTACGTCCGCTTCGTTGGTACTGGGCTCTGCGGAATAAGCACTGAACGACTCTGGTGTTGTATTGGCCGTTGTATTCCCCACCTCATCCATACGAGAATAAGCGCTGAGGGTGGGTTCCATAGTGCTTGCGAGCATGCTCTCTGCTTCTGTGTGAGAGGGTGAAATCGGATTGGAGATCGATTGGCGTAGGGGCGGGGCTTCAAGGAATAACCCGGTGACTCCAGGAGCCTCCAGCATCGGCGCAGGCTCTGATCTGGATTCGAGCAAAAATGGACGTGAGATGGCAGAGGGACCTGGGGCTATTCGAGTCAGGCACACATCCAAGATCGGATGATAGATATGGATCATCTACGCACTTAGATTCGGCGTCAAGATCTCAGTCTCCACTTCAACCGGTGGTTGGTCATAAGATCGACCACCAATCTTCAGTTTCGACTCACGGAGAGCAACGTTTTCCGCATCCTTGAACATTTCGGAATTGTTCCTCGCATTAGCAGTTATATTTTCAAATTTAGAGTCTTTGAGATTCCTGAACATCCGAGGGCCGTTCCCTGAAGTCGGAAATGCCACGAGGTTAGGAGATCCACGAAGGCGCTACATCATTCATGCACTCACCTTTCTTGGAAGGTTCACATTCATCCACGCACGATTCAGAGCCAGTAGTGAAAGTGGTTCTGGAAACACCCACGTGAGCATCACGTGGGCGTGCCTTCTTGGGGACAGCAGGTCGCAACGAGTTCACTCACTTACTTATATTCTTATTAGATTTCTTATCGCTGAAGCTCCTGTTCCGCGGCCCTC
>Ga0307513_10006465_pt1 | contig 15309 bp, 12 predicted proteins | sample 15_EM_MG_FD_202174 | JGI IMG/M metagenome (GOLD analysis project Ga0307513, IMG submission 202174) | Populus trichocarpa ectomycorrhiza microbial communities from riparian zone in the Pacific Northwest, United States - 15_EM | ecosystem: Host-associated > Plants > Roots > Unclassified | place... | reverse complement strand
ATCCTCTCTGCATTACCTTTTAAATTTACATGGGTTTTTGAATTTTCCTGAATGTGTTCGAGAGTGCAAAATTATGCAACACACCTGCCTCTCTCACGAAATGTTTCCTTACAAAAACTGTGTGATAAAAAATATTGGCCTTCTCTTCCATGCTTGGTACAGCTCGACAATGCGACCACTGGAACACATCGGCCACACCAGGGACATTTTCATCTGCGAACGTTTTGGGACACTGTATTGGAAAAAGCCCTTTTCAGGGGAAACAGAAACACGTTGGTGTGTGGCAGACAACAACAAAATTATTATCCACCCCTGTGAACCACATCTATATCTAACTGTAATAGAATGTGAAGATGGGAAGCTTTACATTGCATGGCAAGAAGAGGGAGCCAAAAAATGTGCAAATTTTATGGAAGCTTATGCTGCTATGAAAGCAGACATCCTGGAAGATAGTTTCAAGGTGGGGACAGTGGAAAACCCAATGGAAATCAACTGAAGAATCAGAATGTAATGCACGAGAACTATGTATACAAAATAAATGTAACTTATAGGGGGTAGTGGGCTTTGCCGCGTAGTCGGCCCTACAGTACTTATATAATATTTTGAATTCAGAATATGTCAGAGAGGACCAAAGACTTCCAAAGACTCCCAAAGCATTGTGATGTGTCCTAGGTGTGACACTAGAGCTTTGGCATTGTTGTGTTTACCTAAGTTTAGCCAGGATACACCACATTACACACCCGATTATGCACCACTGCCCATTTAAGTGTGCCCAGCTAACTGGGTACACCGCATATCTGTTTTTAATATCTTCGTGTGGCTGCTTATCCTATGCTTTATAAGGCTTTACATTGATGAAAAAGATCCAGGATGTGGCACCCATGCATAACAACAGGATTTTGGCATTCCGAATTTTTGAACCAATGATTCCTTTTGAGTTAGTTTCTCAATGGTGAGCTGCAGTGGAGTTGTGGGAGACAGATTCCAATGCAACCAATCCCTTAGAGGTGGAGAAGCAATGTAAAAACGGCCTTCCTCTATCAATTCCTGACAGTGACTAGTGTTTGAAGGTCCAGTCTCAAGACTGGAAAAAGACCAAGACCAGACCGGACCAAGACCGATCAAGACCGGAAATTCTCAGGACCGATCAAGACTGTAACCACGGTCCAGTCTTTGGTCCATCACCATTCTCAAAAATTAAAGACCAGGCAAAGACCGGTCTTAGCAGTTTCAACCAGTTTTTCAGCCTTAAAATCTGGTAGGTCTCAGGCCAGAATATTTCTATTTCAAAGTCCAAAATATTACTTGCATGCATTAATTTTTGATTGATTTTCGACGTAAACCAAGTGTGTGACACATGCTGTGATCGACAACAATCAACAACCAATGTTGTAACTCGACCTTCACCATCTTCCGTCCCTCCCTCGCCTCTCCCGACCTCAAACCCTTTGTAAATCAAGTTCTAGGTCAGTGATTCATTGTGTTTCTATAAACTAACAGTATTTGTATGTCATTAGGTCTAACGAGCCCCGCCACATCGCATGCCCCTCCTCATCTAGAGATGTGGGTGGATCCTACTTGTCGTGAAGCCATTGCCCACGTTGGGCCGAGCCAGGGTGAGGTTAACAACTACAACTGCACTGACACCATGTACCGAATGATGCCACATCATCGCCCACCCACATCGATTCTTGTCGACCAGCCAAGTCGACAACCACCAATGTTGATGCCAGTTATGCCACCTACAAATGCCATGTAGACGCCTGCATTGAACAACACATCAACACTCATGTCAAACCCCACCAATGTTGAAGCCCCCCATGTAGACCACCCATGTCAATGTCTATGCCACCTCACCCATCCACGTCAATGCCCATGTTGAAGCCCATGCACGCCACCTAAAGCAACAAGGGCAGCCATAGCTGCCACTGACAAGGAGGGAGGGAGGACAGGCAGGCTGCAGGTTTCGACCCACAAGGTGCGTTACAGAATGAGTCGAGCCAATGACTTATTCTGCAATTCATTTCTCAATTCTCCTTCGTTAATGCTTCCACCCACAGGTCATGGAGAGCTGATGTTGATTCGCCAATGCATTATTGGTACTGCCCTCTCATTCGATAATGCCCCCCAATTCATTTGTCCCCCTCGTTTGTTGGAAACTGCCCCCTCGTTCGCTGGTACCGGCGCTTGCCAAAACTCTGCACCTGTCGTCCTTGTGAGCTCGTCTAAGTGACACCCACCACCCATTCCCCCATTCACATGTCAACCAGTGCATTGACCACCAGATCAATTGGCGTAACGTTGCTGCATGATGACGACAACAAGCCTACAAGTCCTTATAGTACATAGTTAAAATAAATTATTTTCATATATACAAGTAGACAAAACTACCCAAAAGACTGGTCTAGACCAGTTACAGACCAGTTAAGACTGTAACTGGTTGAGACCAGTCTTGTAACTGCTGAAAAACCAAGACCAACCACTGAAGACTGGTCTTTGGTGGTTCGGTCTGATCTTTTATGGTTTCAAGATTTGCAAGGACCGGTCTCAGTCTCGGTCCAAGCCTTTCGAAGGCAAAAGACCAGACCAGACCAGACCTTCAAACACTAACAGTGACGTGGCATTTTGCAGTGGTTTCGGAGATTTGGTTCAGCTGAAGCTGGTGGAAGAGGTTGAGGAGGAACAGGAAGTGAACTGGGATAAACGCTTTGTCTAGAGACCTCAGACGATTATCCACCTGTGGTAATCCTGCATGGGCTTCACCTCAAAGATGAACGGTACATGTGCCTATTTCTCAATATGTGGATATATATTGACTGGATGCACTGGCAGTGACTTTCAAAGGATTTTAAGGCTCGGCCTGCATCCAACCTCCAAGCAGATAGCAAAGGTGGATAGAGCACCCGAGAAGTATCATGCATCTTACGACACGATGCTAACACTTTCAGAGCCATCAGTAATCCCTGACTGGAACAATGCCCCACCTGTCTCAAGGTCAAAGATGTTCGCGGGCTATTGGAGGCATTAATGGGAGATTTGGAGGGGAGGCAGCACCCATTGTGGGTTTGGACTAGAAACATGGGCATTGGGGAAGGCAGTGTGGATGTAGCAGGAGACAAGGTACATGTGTCTCAAGCCACCCATTTGCAGGAGCTAAATAGACAACACAGCTCTAAGGGTCGAGTGGTGTCACTGTCATGCACGGGCAATGCGGTATGCAGAAGAGGTAGAACTACTTGAAGAGATGCACTGAGTCCTTGCATTCCTCAAGTAGGACTGGGATCAGTGGAAGAAGCATGCGCTCTGTTCGTCCAAGTGCTACCAGCATTATTGACTATGTTCGGTTTGCCAGTGCCTGCTCGATAAATTCACACAGCAATGGCATGACATGCCCACATTCATTGCATTAACTGACTGAGAGCTCGCTGATGAAGGAACAGTAGCAATAAATAACACTATGTAGCTGCTATGTAGTACATGTGGTAGTCTACAGGCCACGAAAATATTTTATTGCTTATTAATGAGTGGATTTACCAATGAATGAGGAATTGAGGTGGGTGGTTCCTAATCGGGATTTGGGGCAGGTTCACCAAGGGTCTTGAGACCATATACAGACCCCAGGAACAACACTGGTGATGGCTGTAGGCTGAGTTTAAATAGATATACACAGTGCTAAGGGATAGAGGATGCCTGCATGTATGTAATGCAATATATCAGAAATTATTTGTGCTTAGATTGATTATTGTATCACACTTGTGATCTAATTACATACATGTGATATATCAGCCTGCCAGTTAGTGGTGAGTCGTCACCTTCTCAAAACTATTCCCCCAACAATTCACAGATCTTATTGTTAAGGCCATCCACAGTTAGGAGTTCACCTTGAGGTGTTGAACAAATATTATTGTGGATGCGTCGACAAGACGGCGATCGCTCGTACGCCTCAAAGGCGTCTTTTAGCTCTTTCCAGGTTGTCACTAAACCCTCAGGTTTGAGTGTGATATCGAAGAGTTCTCTCAGAACACTGATGAGATCCACGATGTAAGCGATTAAAAAACGTTGAACTTCGGGTCTGGCCATCGTCAATAAGCATCAGATCTCATAGATGGGCAAGGAAACATACACGTTTTCCAGAACAGCTGTCGAAAGCCATTGAACAAAATCATAATTCAAGCCTAGGATGGCGACGGGTGGTGCAATAGGAACGGCGGCTGCAGTGACGAGGCTCACAAACTGAGCGATTTTATCAACGTCGGGACGGCTGGGAGAAAAATCAAAAGAGAAAAGTTAAAACTCAAAAACTCATCAGGCAATACGAATCAAGACACACCTCGGGACATCGCGTTTGACTACAACATCTTGGACAAGATGGAGCATCAATTGGTCAAATTCGAAGCTCCAGAGAACCTAATGATCTGGATTTAAGTCGAGAAGAGTGTAACATAAAATGGGGATAAGTGTACTTCGCCCTCAAAATTCCAGCAAGTGATGATACCACTGCGGATTGTCTCGATGCAGTCGCGGAGTAGTTTTGGTCTTAATCCAGGAACTGTACCGGTCAGGGCACGTTTGTAGTCTGAGATACTGTTAAACAAGTGGACGGATGCAGAAACAGGCTGGAGTACGCACAAGTCAGGCCCTTGCTTTCAAGAGGGAAATGGACTTGCATAAATATTACGACTTTAAAAGGTGGCATGTAACGTACGTGATACAGGCTTCGATTTTAACCCGTTGTGCTATCGCCCACATTATCCGAGCATCACACTTGAGTCGTTGTTTGACAATATCCCGTGGGGATTCCACGAGGGCTGAAACATTCTCCTGATAGCCTGGTCGAACTAGTGAGTAATCAATATCATACAAGTAGAATTGTACGAATATACCTGAAACTTTGACATAAGGAAACACCGGAATCCTGGGGCGATGCATCATAAGGCTCGGCCGTTGAGCTATCGCCCACGTTATCCAAGCATCTCCCTTGAGTCGTTGTTTGACAATATCCCGGGTGTTTTCCACGAGGGTTGAAACACCCTCCTGATAGCCTGGTCGAACTAGCGAGTAATCAATACTATCATACAAGTAGAATTGCACGAATATACCTGAAACTTTGACATGAGGTGGCACCGGGATCCTGAGGCGATTCACCGTACGCTGGAGAGACTGCACACAGATATTAAACGCTTTCTGAGCCTCTTCCTCACTCCGATCATTCAGTTGAGTTGCGTCCAGATTTCCGTACTCCACTTTCAACTTGGCTTTCTTCGTCCTTACCAGTCGGTCGTACTGAGTGAATACGATAACAACCGGAACTACTTGCAAGCGGATCAGAGCGAGATATAATAAAAAGGGTCGTCGAGAACACACTTTGGGTTTTATCGGCAAGGAGGAGTACCTTCTCGTCCCCTGCCTCGATGACTCGACACCCGGCCGTCGGTGTCACTACACAGAGCCTGACCACCTTGAAAGAAACGCCGGGATCGAATAGAAATTTACTCACCATAGACCATGGATTCGGTCCTTCAGGGGTAGTTGCGATCGCAGCTGAATATATTCGCGTACTATCTCAAAATTCGTGACGTCTCCTGGCTCGAAACCTTTAGTATCGTGAACAACAAAATATGAGTTGTCACGTCGCGAGACAAAGACAAATTCTCGCTGGATATCCGACTCTCCAGGTTTGGTATGCTCAACGTGCTATAACAGAAGCCAGTTAGTTAACACATTCGTTCAATATAACAACCTCTTACCGCATAAGTGATACCGAATATGCAGTTAATCAGAGATGACTTCCCAACACCAGACTGTGGTGAGCAGTGACTCGGATAATAAGTTGATTGTACGTAGGTCCTAGGAGAAAAAACGACAGAGCAACTTGAACTGACCTGACCGACCATTAGGATATGAGAGCTAAATCAACTAGATGAGTAGAAACGATTCGAGAGAAGGAAGGTATACTAACCGCTCAACCGTCTTGATGATATCATCGATTGTGGACTCGCTTTCCATGGCGAGGAGTATTGACTTCAGCCTTCAAGTCGAAACCTCCCTCGCGTTATGAATGCTCAGCGGCAGGAAATTGCCATTGGTCGATAGGGATTGTCTATACTTAGTTAGGTTGACGTGAATGGAATGATGTATTAGCTAACTACGTTACATAAGTAACTCAGGTAACCGTAGCGACCTCGTTAGCTGAAGTGGAAATGGAAATGGCAAGGGGGTGTCAGTAAAAAAATCTGAGATATCATGTTGGTTAGTTAGTCCAGCCTGGATGGCCCTAAAAAAATTTTGGACCTGCTAAAAAAATTGCAGAAATAATCAATTTCAGAGCTATTTCTGATCTATATAGGCTGGATTTTTGTTTTAACAAGCTTAAAATTTGGCTAAAATCTGCCAAACCTGTATTTTAGGTGCCAAGGAGGAATGACATACATAGTGAATTATAATAACAATCTGTGAATTGAGGTTTCGCCAAAGTTAAGTGCAAGTGCAGAAAAAATAAAAATACACCATAATAAATAGAAGAAATGACAATAGAAAAGAGTCTAAGAAGTCAGAAAGAAAGTCAGAAAGTAAGAATTTAAATTATCTAGATTAGATTAGATTAAGAAATTACTATATCTGGAAGGTTATTCCCACAATCAGTTAGTTAGTCCACCAAATTGTCCATTAAAAAAAATTTCGACGTGATATCCTTAATTTTTTTTCTGACACCCCCTTGGGAAATGGAAATATTTATTAGCTAACTACGTTGCATAATCAACTCAGGTAACTATCGAAATAGCGACTTCGTTAGCTACTAATGAGAAATATATTAGGAAAATGTGAGGGTGAAGGAAGGATACGAAAGGTTATGGAACAAGAGAGAAAGGTGATTAGGGAGTGAAAGTAGGGTGCGGTCTCGCAGTTGCTTGTGAAGACTGCCGGATCGTTATCAGCAGCCCACATGTGACTATGTGGTGTATGTAATCGCCAAAAGTTGTGACGAACACTACCAAAGGAATTCAATCTGCAACAATACCTACTTACTTATACTAGTTATAGACCTTAGCGGCACTTTGCGCCGGGTCCCCGACTCGGTTTTTGAGCAGAAAAAAATAATTTGTTATACAATGATATAAGTACGCGGTTGAGATGAATAGTGGGAGTTATGGACACAGCAATAAGGGGAGGGAATAGCGTTAGAGCCTAGCCCATTTCGATGTCAGAGACAAGTCGTTTTTCAGCAGACAATTATGACATTGTTCTTACAAGGTGGACATAAATATTTGGTCCCCAGACCGTACTCGGCAACAGATTGAACACCGTACTGGACTTTATCCTGGTAGCGCTTGTTTGCTCCTTGGTAGAGCCCAGTTGTACCTTGGTGTGGAGCCACTACAATGGCTCCACCCTTGATTTTGAGTTGGTAAAGCCTTGGTTAGGCATATTCGTGGACTTGTAGTTCGGGAGCGTTGTGGGCAGCGGGTAGATAATGACAGCCCGGGTTGGCGGGTTAGCCCGAAGGTTCAAACTCCGCTCGGAAATGTGATCAACCACGTTCAAGCCTGTCAATTGTTGCTCTCGACCTTCATCGCTGCCCATCGTGTTGCCCCGGAGCCCCCAGAAGGTGAGTAAGGTCCCTGATTAACTGTGTTCTGCAAGTGGCTAATGTATTTTAATGTATTTACAGCAAATCTTCAGCACACTTACCCAAGGATCCTAGCACCCACGCCGCCCATCACCACCACATTGCCTCTCCCCTCCAACGAGGGATGCAGGCATTGTTTATCATTGTCGAAGGAATTTAGGCAGGTGCGGGGATGGCATAAAAGCACAAAGGGCCATGGAAATGGGATACTTATTAGGTGTGTTGAACAAACTTTTCTTTGTTGTACTGATGATGTCCCCCCTGCTGCCACCCTCGTCGTCGACCCCATTGTGCCTCGTCGCTATCGCCAATTCCACGTCAATGCCCGTGACGGGCGAACCGTGGGTAGGGTCAAGCACCGCCAGCAACAGCACCCACCCCACAACAATCGTCGATACCTCACGATGACCGGCCATCCGCCACGTTGATCAGCCCCAGTATCCACGTCCATGACCGCCAACTGGCAGTGCTACGACCCCGACGACCACCTTTGACTCCGACAAGCCCCGCATTCACAGAGTTGCACGGTGTCAACGCCGCATCAACGAGCGTGTTCAACGAGCCCTATGTCGACGAGTCACCAAGCCCGTCAGACACGACCTTCCTAACCTCGCAGGTCTGCACGGCAGTGTCAATTGACACTCGCACTGCACCTGCGAGGTTTATTGGTCAATTTTGTGAGGATACCCGTGAATGGGTTTATGTACCCCCGGGTTTTTTAAAACCCCCCACCCGCACCCGTCGAAACCCGTACCCCTGGGTGCGGGTGCGGGTTGACGCGGGTAGGGATACGGGTAGCGCTGGAAAACCCCAGGGTTACCCGTGCCAATCCCTAGTCCAGCCCCAGCAGTGCATGAGCCCTTGAAGGGCTCAAGAAAGCCCATAAAAATTGGATCAAGCAAGCCGCCCTAGACATTCAACAAACTCCCCATTTAAATATATTCATACAATTCCCGACGGCCAACATGGCCAATACACCAAAAATGGAATCAGCAAAGTCAGCGTGGAGAGGGATATCACTATTACTCTAAGTATTATGGTGCAGTCTGACCCCAGTTAGCTCAAGAAGCCTGATTAGTTCTACCACGAACCAAGTAGTAATGGCGGAGGAGGGTGGATATAACTATGTATGTGTCAAATCGCTTTTTGTTGTGGAATTTTCACTACGTGGAGAAGACTCCAATGATTTTGAACGAAGGTACACCCGTCCCTTCCTCTCCGTGAAGTAGGCATTCAACGAAATGTGAGCCTCGAGACACAAAGTGGTCGATGATTTGCAGGCTGAAGAAATAAAACAAAGTAAGCCAAAGAATATTGAGAGACTAAGGGAAGACGTACGCAGGGGTTGGTTCGCCTACGTCTGCAGCATTCTCGATAACCTTGGCACCTCCGTAATTATCGTCAACCCAGCATTCGACCGAACTTCCCTCTCCAACGGCAGAAACAGGTTCCTTGAGATAATAAATACCAATATCACCTGCCCCGACCTGGAGGGGTATCCTGAGTTTACTCGTTGGAAGAGTCGAGTACCAGTAGTGAGCGGCTGTCTGGAGCGAACTTCCTGCCGATGACGAAGGATGATACGCGAACCATCCAGAGCCATAAAACAATGAAGGTGGAAGAGGGTTGATCAAGTCGTTGGCGGAAACGCAGAATGGGGCTACTTCTTCGTATGCCCTGCCCGAGTTGGGACGGGTGTTGATTCGGCCTGGAGGGACGTTGATCAGACCATGATGGGGATCCTTCATTGGCTTCTTGTCGACATCAATTTCTTTGCCGTTCTTCGCGTTGGGCTCTGGAACGCCTTTTCGTTGCCCAACACCACCGAATAAAGCATGGCCATCTCCTGAATCTCCTGGCGTATGCACGGGAACAGAATCAAAGGCGTTTCCGTGAGCGATAGACCAAGCTGTACAAATCTGTGTTTGCATATAGGCAACGAGTATTTCGGTGATAAGGTCGTGACCTGTCACGCTGGCGAGAACGGGGTCGACGTAGTACTTGTTGATGGAGTGGGGGTTTTGCATGTATTCCGGGAAGACGGCGGATTTGATGCTGACGTGGGGTACATCATAGAACTGGGCGACGATGCTGTGCCAGTGGTCCGGTCCTGCGAAGCCATGGGTCTGGTGCACCTGTGGGCTGAAATGGCCGAGAAGGAGGACAGCTGGCTGGTCTGGGCGGATGAGGATGGAGCGAACGAGGATTTCAAAGTTTTCCATCATTTCCTGGCCTCTGAGATGAAGTCAGGACATCAGGTCAATCGTAAATAAAGATATACACGCACGGTGGGTCTTCGGTGTCAAGCTCTATAATGACGAGATCTGTAACATCTGGGAGGTGGTGTGAATTGCAGAAACCAAAGTAACCGGCGTTGGTGCGGCGCATGGCACCATTCGTAAGTTCTGACGCAGGATGGGGAAAGACAGAGTTCCACCATTGGAAAAATTTGGATGGGTAGCATTTAGGTGATATGGGGTCATCTCCAGCGCCGTGACATGCAGATACTGCATTTGGTTGTTAGTGCTCAGGGAATAACGACCACGTAGACAGGAACGTACCTGAGCCGCCGAGGATGCTTATCGTGACTGGCTGCCCAGCGAGCGCCTGGTTGAGCACTCGCTGTATCCTCGCGCCACTCCCCAAATGGAGTCTACTCTTCGACAATGCCAACGCCCCGTACTTTGCTCCTAGCTCGTCACCTGGACCATAGATGGGACAGAACTCGAATGGGTTCGGTCCTGCTTCTGTCGCGTTGAAGTAATTCTTCGCCTTCAAGTCGGCGTTGGAGTAGAGCTCGACGACTGTCGACGTTCCAATGGATGGCCAAATGAAATGAGTGAATGATAAGACAAAAATGAGAAGAACGAGAAGCATCCAAATGCGATTCGTGACGCCCAAGCTGCGTTGGTTGAAGCGGGAAGGTTTTTCTGAATCTGAACCCATGCCGAGGTTATCTTGGGGTGGCAGCGATATGTTAGCTGGACCTCTAACAGTTCGCCGTTGCATGCGACAAAATAGGTGCGGTGATTGAGCGCAGAGCTTGAATGGAATGATGGAACAACGGGAACAGAGAATTCATCACGGGCCTATTTAGTTTTTTTTCCCATACTCCCCTTGCTTGTTCCTGCTTTCCACACCCAACCTTGATCTTGGAAAAAAGGCGTTTTTGACCATCCCCGTCGACGAGGAAGGCGTGAAGGTCCAGCTACCATCATGAATGCGCGTCTTACACATCAGCTGAGTCGGGTACCAACTCCGATTGCCTTGGCGGTTGGCATTCTCTTTGGGTTTCTGTTTGCGAGGCTACTGCCGTGGACCACGGTAAGCAACTGCATTCTGCATTCATGGGTTGGCGAAGGATGTCGAGGCCAACGGTTGCTATTGCTGCAATGATAACTTCCCCTCTTTTTTTCTCCTTTATTTTTGACTTGCCTGAGAACGAAACACTCACTATATTGGCTCTTATTTAGTCGACAACACCCATTTGGCGAAGTGGGCATATACCTTCAAAAGCACGCCAGCAGAGTCGACAGCCTATCCAACTACCGACACTTGACCAGCGCGCCCGAATTCTCGAGCTGCTGACGACATTATCTCCTCACTATACCAAGGAGTGCACACGGAATTCCCAACCACTATACGCCCAACAAGCCCTTGAACGATACGCTCCTCTAGTGGGCCACAATCCACCTTCCAGCGGCTCCTGGATCTCAGGTCTCCTTGGTGGCGAGACCGATCACGCTCAAACAGTTCGTCGGGATCTTGCTGCCAGCGAACATAAATATTTCTTCGCTATCAATCTCTACAACTCCTTCGATGTCATCCCAGACCTATTCGCTGCCCTGTTTCGAGTTGCAGCCATCCTGGGGTACCACAACGTGTTCGTCTCAATATACGAGAACGGTTCGAGCGACCAGACCAAAGCCCTCCTTCGTATTTTCGACGCGCTCACTCGAAGTGTCGGAATGCGTGTCATGATACGCACCTCTATGCGTACCCGCGGCGCGTTCAACCACCGTATCGAATACCTCGCCGAGGTTCGCAACTCTGCCTTTGTGCCTCTACACGAATTACGCGACTCGGAGGGCGAATATTTCGACTCCATCATCTTCATGAACGACATCCTCCCATGTGTTGATGACCTCCTCGAGCTCATTTGGCAGAGCAGGCGCAACAATGCTGGTATTACATGTGCGGCCGACTACATGTACCACGAAGAGATCCAGTCGCCTGTCTTTTACGACAACTGGGTCGCACGGGATATCAACGGCACCGCACTCGAAAATGCCCCATTCGAGCGGATTTTCCACCACCTCGAATCTTCGCAGCGCTGGCAACGACATCTACCCATCCAAGTGCAATCATGCTGGAACGGTATTGCCGTACTCGACCCAGCACCCTTCTATTCCCCGCCACACGTCCGCTTCCGGATGGCCAAAATTACCGAGGGCGAGTGCAGTGCTAGCGAATGTAGTTTGATCTGCAACGATTATTGGGAGGCTGGGTATGGGAGGATCATGATGGTGCCTAGAGTCAAGTTGGCATATGACAGCGTGCGCACACCCCCTTTTTCTTTTATCATCGTTAAGTATCTCACCATTTCTACAGAAAGTATTCAATATTGTCCACCCTTCGCGGCGAAACCTTACTGCTATTCGAGGCTACGTCCGCCTAGGAGGCTTGCCTGACGATCCTCGCACAGACCCTCAAGATAGAACATGGTTCGGGCCCCACGATCGTCTCTTCACAGAAGAAGAGAGCGAGCCACTTGGCTTCATGCCCGGTCCTTCGCATGGTGAGTTTCCCAGATTTCCTTCTATTCCATTACCCATTGTGATTTTTGATCATTTAGTCTGGTGTTGGGGTTGGGATGGAGCCGGAGATCTGGAAGGACCAGACGTCGATCCTATCTGGGAACGCATGGCTAACAAATCCACTCGCGAAGATTCTGTTGTTGTGCGGCACGACCGATCTATATTGCTATGATGGACATTTGAACATATACATACTTCCGAGTGCGTAAGTATTGTACATTATAATACTTAGAGACGCGAGGGCGCGGTAGTTATTATTTAATGTGTGCGTGGCCCTTGCTCGTATAAAGGATGGTAGCTGTTTTCGAGCGAAAGTTAGCTGCAAACGAGATTTATTAGTTGGATATGTGATTCGAACTAAATCGCAAAACGAATCCTTCGAACCTCCTTCCGTTCGATAGAGCGCCTGTTGGGATCCTGAACGCAAGATAAGATAAGACGATAATTGTGATGCGACCAATGAGATTTCGCTTCTTTTTTTTTTTCCCACCCCATCGTTACATATGATGGTGGCTGTAAGTAGCGTCATCCTGTTCAGCTTTTCAATAGCCGGCTCTGTCGTCATAGCAAGTTTTTTAGTTCTCTCACGGATCCTTTTTTCCCAAATCGTTCGGTTCTGGTTGCTGTACTTCCGCCAGCTCGTAGCTTCAACAACGCGAACGGATTTACATGTAGCACCTTCCAACGTCCATTCTTGAAGCGATGAAGTGGGGTAATGGAGTATAGGATGGGGATACCAAATATTTCAACCACCACCTCGGAATGGCGAGGGATTTTCACTTAGAAAACGAGGGTTATCCCCGGTATCGTCGAACGCGCGTTTGTCGCGTCGTCCAGTGCTGCAAACATTTTCGTGACGCTTCCCACCCCACGGGACTATAAGTAGGCTCTAAGTCTTGGGAACACAGATCTTAACCTGTACGTCTTCGCCCAATCGGTCTGTCAAGTTTTCTCACATGTGCGAAGTGCATTGTATAGTTATAGGAACACAGCCCTCCCGCGAGGACCTGCCACTGACAAACACAGCTGTCGGCTCAGAGGAGCCTTGTGCAATTATGTCACGAAAATCTTGTATCAACCTTGAAACTAAGTCAAACATTACCTCTACCTTCAAGATGTCGACAACTCAAGAATCCATTGACGAAAGACCTCCTTCAGGAAACACATGTCCATCTACTCTTTCAGAACTGAGGAGGCGTATTGCGTACCGGCTCTGTGATAATAGCCAGCACTCCAAGTGCTGCCTTAATCGGGCAGAAAAGTCAAGGAAAAAGGGCAAGGAATACTTGAACATCGACCCCGAGCGTGCTTTTGTTGCCTTCGCCGGTGCTGGCTATCTTTTGCTGGTGAAGCTCCCGATGCACCCACACTACAGGTTACTGCTAAGCGACGAGCAGCGGCGAAATATGTTGCATGTCCGTTATTTTAATCCTTTAGATTTGCTCCTCCTGACAAGACATTCAAGCACGGTCAGGATATCCTGCGAACGCTTATCGTCCTGAAACGAGGGATCATCGATCGTCAAATCGAATGGGCTATCTCAGATGCATATCCCCAATCTCTCATTATACGCTCCCTCTCTTCATTGTCTCGCCCAGCTGCAGGAATTACACCACGTTTGCGGGACGTTTTTAGAGAGAAGACAGACTATCGCGCCGAATTGGAGCAACTTCTTGGGGGCAAGGTCGAGAATACCGCACCAAAATTACGCCCCAGGAATATTCCTTTGCCCCGGACGTCTCCTGTCCGGATGCAAAGCGACGAAAACGGCCTCAAAATGGAAGGAATTAAGTTCAAGGCTCCTACATAAGAGACTCATGTCCCATTTACCCAGGTAAGTAATGAGCTTTATTTGGCGAATTCCCGCCCTCACAAGGGTCTACTCTATATTATAGGGTTCTACAGCCGTTGTCTTCGAGCTACTCGACGAATCCGGCAGGTGAGCGATCAATGCTTACGAGTTCGCAAAAACTAAGTATCCTCCAGTGTTAGCCCTCAACTGGGCTTCTCTCCATCGAGAGCTCCATCGAGAGGCGGTTAATTATGATCAAACCGAGTCATCGTCGTGGGAGGGATTCACGCCTCCTCAATTACTACACCGATCCCCATCTGTCTCTTCGCTTCCCGCAATCCCAATCATCACCAAGAAGGCTTGGAGGCAGCGGCACAACGACCATTATTATCACTTCCTCGGGTTTGATTCAAACTCCAAAAGCGCCAATCCAATCAATTTTGAAATAAAACGGTGGATGAAATCGAGGAGGCAAGCCCACTATGTCAACTCAACGTCTGAGTCGTCGACGAAATTCGACTTGGAGAGTTTCTAGTTGAGTTTTGCTTCCGAGTAATCTTCTTCTTGACCCGGTGGCGCCCTCTCTATGGTATGTGGGCTTTGTGCTTGCATCGCTACCAGTGGTTGATCATTAATTGGCATATCTAGCCCATTGGCCTTACAACGGCGGGATTTCGATTGGGTTATTGACGCTTCAAGTTCCCTCCAAAAGTAAAATTCCTTCCTGTATACAATCGACATTAATATTTCTTGTGTCCCGCCCCATGCCCCTCCCGTTTGTAGCTCGTGGACTCAAAATTTTCGGGAACGATTTTGTACTTTGCGCCCGAGCATTTTTTTGATGGTAAAGCTGCAGTGTTTTTCCATTCTATACATATATCGTCTTCGCAGATGTCAATTTGCAAAACACTCAAAATCTGGCGATCCTGCTGGTCAATATGGTTACACTTTCGAACCGAGAACCACGACAGTAGCCATTCCGATCCCATGCGACGCCCTCAAGCGGCGGCAGGAATACGACCATCCAAATTCGAACGTCACTCCGATCAACTTCGTGATTAAAAAAAGAAGAT
>Ga0307513_10006464_pt1 | contig 15309 bp, 18 predicted proteins | sample 15_EM_MG_FD_202174 | JGI IMG/M metagenome (GOLD analysis project Ga0307513, IMG submission 202174) | Populus trichocarpa ectomycorrhiza microbial communities from riparian zone in the Pacific Northwest, United States - 15_EM | ecosystem: Host-associated > Plants > Roots > Unclassified | place... | reverse complement strand
GTCCCTTCTCTGCTACCTGGTCCGGGATGTGTAACATCGATACCAACCATCATGGTCTTCTTCTTGGTCAACCATTTCATAGCCCGCTCATCGAGCTGTCAGGCGTTCAATAAGTCAAGGTAATATCGTGACGAAAAGCGAACTACTTACGAGATGGTTCATACCACCAAGCTTCGTATTTACTTTCAACGCAACGTTCGAGAAGTACTGATCCTGCTTGTTCGGAGGTCCGAAAGCCTTTTCGAGCTGCATGTGAATGGTGTTGATACCCAGTTCGACGTCACCAATTCGCTGTTCATGGACGACGTGGTCAGTGACGTAACGTCAACAAAGTGCGTAGCGACTACCTTGATGCCCGGATAAATGTAATTATCCCTATTTTCCAGAAGAACAAGGATAAAGCTTGGTTTTGTCTTGTAGGTGGACAGCGCCGTCCTGAGGGTTTGTCGAATCGTGTTCAGTGCATTTGTCCTCTCCGGATCGGTGTGGGGGTTGGGCAAAACGGCGGGGGGTAGAAGAACTGGCCTCCCAGGGGGTATGGTGATTCCGCTGTTACTCAATTTCGTAGAAAAACCTTGAATAAGGCCTATCAAATTCTGATCTTGAGGGCCTTGGATGGTCTTTCGTCCGTCTTGGACAACGAGGACCCACCAGCTCGAAACGATCGCCCCACGATGGAACTTGACATCGAGGATGTTCCAGCTGCCGTCTCGAGGCCTAGCCTGCCCGACTTTGTAGCTGAGACCCGGAGGAGGGAGTTCGCGACCGGGAATATCGGCGAGTTTGTTGTCAATCTGGACGCCAAATCCTGGAATCGGGGATTGAGCGGGGTTGACGATGCCCAAGGAAGGCAAACCCCTATTGATAATGGCCTCCGCGTTGACTTTCGGAGGGTTGCACGCATATCTGATCATCTGAGCAGTTTCTTTGTCGCTGAGCTTTCCTCGGAAGACGTTCCCTGGTTCGATTTCACAAAGCTCGGCCGGAATCCAGTTCGGCTTCTTTGCGGTCCCCACGTCGACCACCGGAAGGTTGTTTGGATATATAAGCGTTTTCCCATATTCTGCATCCAGTGGATATTAGCTAAATGATTCCGACCGATTCATTCAGGCTTACTCTTTTGAAAATAGCTTTCGACAGTAATTCTGCCACCAAACTCTTCACAGTTGAAAGAAGTATTTCTCGCGGTATTAGTACCAATGGCGTTGAGTTTTTTCTTGTAGCCAAGGTGGAGTGTCTTGACCTTGATACTCTTTACCATCGCTTTCGGGAGGGTAGGCATGCTACCCCTTGAATTAGTCGAAAACTCAAGAAGCCTCTGCGCCAGATTTCCTGGAACGATGAAGGCCGTCATGCAGACGTTCCTGGTGGGAAGGAGGTTAATTTAAAGGGAACATGGCGTTACGAACTTTAACTTACACGTTGACCATGAGCTGTTTATACGCTGGTCGAACCGACGCGTAAAACCCTTGAACCGCTTCCATGCCGGGACCAAGGCTATAGCGCTCCTGCGAAGTTGGGATGAAGTAACGGCTCTTCCCAACCCGGACCGCAACACGACTAACGTGTTGCTGTACAACTAAATTGAGGGCGGAAATGAGGGGAAGGGTATCGTAGTCCCGAGAGCCTGCATGGCCGTCCATATATCTATGCACAGCCCGGGTGAGAAAAAAGGTTTTCTGAATACTCAACGCAGATATTACACACTTGGTCAATTGGCGGGGATCGAGCTCTCGATCAAACTTGATCGAAACCGTATAAACCGTTGCATTCGCGGGCGGACCTGTTTGGTTATCTTCGTAGAAGGGAACAGGAATATCCAAGGGCTGAGGAAGTTTCTTCGCCGATACGAGCCTTTGGCTACGATCATGTGCGATGTGAGGAAGAAATGGTCGGCACAGAGGGCTGAGTTCCAGCAACTGGAAAATACGAATTTTCAGCCTATTGATGTCCGTCTTGGGACTAATTTCCACGACATAGTCATAGATCGGTCCTTGTGGAACCTTCATCGCAAAAAAGTTTGCTCGAAGCGTAACCGGCGCGCCAACAGTACCGTATCCTGGGCGCAATGGCCTCTCAGGTTTGATTTTAATCGATTTGAAACCATCAATCAGTTTTTGGAGCTCGGCGCCCAAGAGTCGAGATGGTATTTGGGGTTGAACATTTTCCGCGAAGATGCCAGCGGAACCAGGGGCACCACCGCGATGACCACCACCACCGCCTCCTCCACGGAACCCACCACCTCCTGGACCACCTCTGTGCTGGTCATATCCACGGGGTGGCCCTCCGCCGCTTCCGCCTCTACCTCTGTGGTCACCTGGGGTAGTGCTCCTGCTGTCGCGGCTGCCGGAAGGAGCTGGGCTCCCTCGTCCTCGAGACCTATCCGCTGGGCCACCACGGCCGCGAGAGGGGCCTCTGCCTCTGTAGTTGCCTCTATCGCTCATGGTGGTTCAAGTCAGAGATGGTACAAAGGGTGACGTGGCCCTGGGTCCCTGAGAACCATCACCGCCGGGCCCCGGCCTCGAGGTCCTTAAGCGCCCACTCTTACTGCTGCGGTCATGAGAACAATGAAATGACTCGATTCTGGTACCCCAGACCTTTTATTTGCTGCGCAGAAGGAGCCGCCATTTTTCCTGATTTTATTTAGCAAAAGATTGAAATCGTCCCTTGTCCGTGACTTTCAGAGATAAGCGGATCCGGACGGAGAATGCGTCAAACCTGACAACGTGTCCCCGAAGTCAACGGCCTATTCTTACCCGCAATCAAGTGCGCCTGATTACGAGGGAAAGACGATTTTGGAGACGAGTGACATGCCGACATGCCTGAAAATATTCAAGTTTCCGCTTTTACTCCACACCACGTCAAGGGCAAAATAATATATTCTGAATCCGGCTAAAGGCTCTGTAAACTACTTCAAAATTAGGGAAGGAGAAATGGAATGGAGGTTACGGAAATTGGGTGAGAGTGAAGCAAGAAGACCAAAAGCCCAATCCAGAGAAAATAAAGTTGGAACCAGAAGAAAAAAAACGAAAGAAGTCGAAGAATGGAGGAGAGCTTGGGGTATAGAGGTTCAAAGGGAGGATGGCAAAAGACCGAAAGAGGTAAAAAGATAAAGAAAAGAGAAAAGGAGTCAGAGGAATGAAAGGATGATGAAAAGAGGAAAAAATGAGGGTGGATGGATGGAAGATACGAATAAATATGAAGGTATGATTGGGACCAGAAAGATTGACGCTGGAGTTCGCCAAGTTCGTGAGTACTGAAGCTTGAAGCCGAGGTTGACAATTAAGTGGAATAATCGTCCAACTCGAGGATATCACTCCAGTGGTCGGACTCGCCTCCACTCGAAGTTTCCCGCTCATCGTCGTCATCGTCCTCCCCGTCATCGCTGAAACCCCATGTGCGAGGGACAACTCCATCGACTCCACCGTCCTCGTTCACGTCACTATACTCAGAGACAGAGCTATCATCGTCCTTCGTATCCTCCTGCTGTCTGAGATCCTTGACAACCCCAGCACCAGAACGCGAGACGCTAGCCGTCTCCTCCAACTTGAGCGTAACATCACCGTCGTACATCTGGTCCAGGTCGGCCAAAATCTGCTCCATCGACCTCTCGAGGCTCTCGAAACTCTCATCCAGGCGCTTGAGGCGTTCGGGATCGTAGAAGCCGTCAGAGCTAGCATCGGAATATTGTCTGTCGTGAAGAACATTTTTGACCACGCAGGAGCTCTCGGAGAAGTACGAAGAATCCCTGTAGAAGAGCTCTCGGAAGTCCTCGTCCTCCGCTTCTGCCTCGCGGAACGCCTTGAGCGCGTTTACCATGTTTTCCTCCCAAGGACCGCTTATAACTTGCTGGACTGCTTTTTCTTGCGCACAGTTGACAGGTACAACCTCTTCTTTCTCAACAACGACTGGTAGAAGGGGATTAGGCTTGTTCTTCTTGACAATGCGGAGGGGCGCGACGGATGGGAGAGTTCGTGCAGCAGCCACGGGTGGAAAATCGTAAAATCCATACCCAACCTCACGATCGAAGCCCTGCGCAGCATACCAGTCGAGAGCGCGCTCGCACGCAGAGCCCTCCTTCTCATCCAGCTCGAACGAAGTCTCCAACTGGGACAACAAAGAGTCCACGATTGCCTCTTCGCTAGGAGAAATATCGAGCATATCCCGGACAGGCTGGTCCTCCGAACCCCGATCAAATTCCTGCTCCTCAGGGACTTTTCCACCGAGGTTAGCTAAGCTAGCGCAGGCATAAGCAGCGACATTGCGGTCGTGAAATTTGACTAGGGAGTCATAATCGGAGGCAGATGCAAAAAATTCGGGACAGATGTATTGAGTGAGATCCTCGTTCTCGTTCTTGTCTAGGTCGGCGGCGGAGGACGAGCTAGAGACCGCATAGTGTTTGGAAGCGGCAGAAGCGGTGGCCTCGTCGGCGGCGGCATGCTCTTGAAGAGCGAGAGCATATTCAACCGAGAGAGAAAACGGATCGACCTCCGTTGGTTCACGGAGGGTGCGCAGTTCGCCCTCACACATGCTCTCAGCAGGCCAGAGCAAGATCTCGACTTTAGGGGCGACAGAGAACCCGTAGGTATCATCCTCGTAGCCGTCAATCTCAGCGAAGGTAGGTTCGACAGGCGAGAAAGGTGATTGGGAAAAGTTAAGAGTACCGGAGTGGCCATCGATCTCAGCGAAGGTGGGTTCAAGAGGCGAGAAAGGTGATCGGGCAGAGCTAGGAGTATCGGGGACCGCAGGGAATCCGCAATTGTCACCCTCGTGTAGGTCGATCTCAGCGAAAGTGGATTCAACAGGCGAGAAAGGCGATCGGGCAGAGTTAGGAGTACTGGGAGGCGAAGTTTGAGTGGTGTCGCAAGAAGCCGAGCCAGAAAACATAGAAGAGGTCGTGCTCTCACAACTAGAACTAGAAGAAGGCCTGTTGACAGTAGAAAAGGAGGGTCGACGACGAGCATCCTTTAGAATCACCTCGTCGAGGAGTTCCCGGGTAGCGTTAGGAAGAGGGGGAAGAGGGGGGATATAGGAAGGTGGGAGAGGGAAAATGTCGAGAAGGTTATCGATAGAGTTCCTCCGTTTTTTGTGACCACGTTCCTCGTAGCCACGGGCAGCGTTATTGGGAACCTCATCTATGTTACCAGACGGAGTAGCTTCAGTAAAGAGTCGATTATTAAAAACTTCACGAGGAAAAAAACAACCCACCGAACTTGAATTCCCGATTCGCGGTTCTTGCTCTCTTGGGTGCCGTCTGAGCACCGTCCTCGGGAATCTCGAAGTACTCGATCTTAGCACTACAAGGAACCACGATAACAGTGTTGTGCGTGACAACGACGGACTTCACAACGTCTACAACAAACGGAAACAAATCAAAATCAGAAAATGCGACCAGAAGGGAGGATAAGGGTAGTTACTAAAGGTTTTATCCTGAACTTTGTTGAAAGTAGAGTCGACGATACGAGACTTGACGCGGTCGACGGCGGATGCTCGACTCGGACGACCACTGGTATCGGAGCAAACGGACTCGGTGTGGTCAGTGTCCCTGTCCGTACACTCGGTGGCTTGAGACTGTCCATGTGAAGAGATGAGACCATCAGTGCCCAGTTCGACGACTGTGTGTGTGGTTCGGGTTGATCATTGGCGTCGAAAATAAAACAAACAGTATCGTGCTTACCGTTGACTGGCTCCGAAGGCTGGATAACATCGAGAGGCACAATGCCAGCCTCAATATCGGGGGCAGCGTCCTTGCGATAAAAGAAGAATAGAGCGACGACATAAGCCCATACAGCCCGGAAGAACTCCAGGATCGAGACGATAAACGAGTGCATTGCGACCGATGAAATTGAGAAATAACCAGAGGCAAAAATAGAAGCAGATATTGAAGAGAACGATGTAGGTCGTTCTGTTGGAAGTGTCCAAGAGGCGAGAGATGTGTTTATACCTCCGGACAAGAGGCTGACGAGGTTCGCAGGAAAGCGTCAACCATCGTTTGCTTCAAAAGTTAACTATCCTAGGAGGGAGACGTACTCCTATAGGGCTGTAGATCTAGGCCGGAGAGAGCGCACTGTTGCTGACATTAGCCTGGCGAAGTTCGACAGATTTCAAATTGTTGTAGCCAGCCGCTCGTCCAGGTCAGGTGCGTCTGGAATCGGAGAATCAATGCAGAGTTCGAGGCTACCATATCCACAATTCATGTGAGGGCGCTTGAATTTTTTATCTGGTTAGAATGTGAAGTCAACACGAGAGTTCGACAAGAATTTTCAATGGTGAGGCTGTGCTCATCTGCTTGGTCCAGTGTACCTAACCAAACAAATACCACGTTCGCCCCTATTCGCACAAATTAGAACGATGTGTCCCAGGTACACCAGGATCCAGTAAGGAGATCAGAAGATAGGAATATATATTTCCCTTTTACGAGAGGTGGGAGGCCAACTATCAAAGAAAAATATGGGTATGGAGGATCTAGAAAGCTAAAAGTAAGTATTGAGTAAGTACTAAGTATTGTTTCTGATCTAGTACTAAGTAGTAGGACCCTAATGAATGGGGGAAAGCGTTCACTGTCGTACTAAGCTGGTACATCTAATTGGTTCTGACATTGCTTGGATTAATGTAGCAAGGGGGTCGTTGTGGCAAGATTGGATGGACTTCCTCCATCACTTGTCGCAAGAACTAGATGAATCCCGCGAACTAGAACTCTGCTCATCTTCTTCCATGGGATAACAGAATAAGTGGTCAGGTCGTTCGAAAGTTGGGTTTGGGTTTGGGGAGGGTAATGGATGCTCGGGTAATGGATGCTCGGGGATGGGGATCCTTGCATTGTTGATAATGTTGAAGATCTGTCCTATTTGATTGTCTGCATCAGTAAGAAACACAAGCGCTTCATCTGCGGCATCTTGTAAGACGACGAGCTCTTTCTGGCAAGCACTGAGCTTGGAGAGGATAAGGTCGCGCTCGCTGGCTAACGTTTCTCGTGCCAGCCTGGCGAGGGTGAGGGCTGTGGCGGGGTCAAGTTGGGTGGTATCTCGTCCACTCTCTCCAATGTTCAGGAGAAGGCGATATTCGTAAAATCTCTGCTGAATTGCCTTATTGGCCGCAATATTAACCTTGGATTGGGCAGCTGCAACTGAAATCCGAGTCTGAGCCAAATAGTCCTCTGCTGCCAAGGGGAGCTTAACATAACCATAAGAACAAGTCTAATTTTTTCAATTCAACAGTAACAGTACGGAGGGTAAAAGCGTACTGACTTGATTTCGAAACCTGCTAAGGGGCGATTTGATGTCTCCTGAGTGGTATGTGCGGATTTGCATATGGGCTGGCGGGTGGTTGTTTCGGAGTGGAAGTTGAAAGCCAGATTCTTTGAATGGGGCGCTCTGAATGAGTTTCCGTTGTCGCTGTACTTATATAACATGAAGGTTTGCAAATGATATGGCATCATAAGTTGCGAAAATTTCCTTTTTCATCACACTGAAATTTGGGCGTCGGGCTCCTGAAAGGAGGACATCTCGATATTGGAATTTCCGGTGTCCGGTGTCTGGTGTCTGGTGTCCGGATTCCGATATTTTTGGGAATAAGCGCTTTTTTTTTCGCTGTGCACAAACCAAGCAACTATATGACATATCCTACATACATTTATTTATTCAAATACGGGTAGCGCAACCCAATGAACCAACAATTTTGAAGGACACTTTTGAGGGGCCGGACAATTCTCCATCATGTGCTGACATGTATTAACGCGTAATTTTGGTTTCAAAATTACTTTCGCATCCCAGAATACCTACAGGATTAGGGGGATGGATATTGGTAAAATTGTATACCTGAATAACGGTTTAATTGCAACGCGTTTCCGTTATTGGGGGGAAGAAAGTGTGGTGATGCCGGCCACGGCAGTATGTTATGTAATCTTCCTCGCAAAATACATACCCACGTCTGTACTCAGGCAATGGCCAATTTTCTGGGTGCGAATGGAAAGAATACATGTTGTTTATGTGAGATAGAGGGATGGAAGCCATTCCAGGCCAAAATTCTCCTTTAAAGCCCCAAATACAAAAAACCGGACACCGGACAGTAGACACCGGACACCGGAAATTCCAAATCCGAGATTTTCTGCCTGAAATCACCCTCTCGTAACTTGAGCTGAATCGGGGATACTAGGGGGTCAGGTGACTCCATGGAGCTCCATCGATTTTTGATTCCCACTCGGATGCACACTTTCAGCATGGCATCATGTTGCTTGCGTGCTGCAACTAGCTTTTCTTTGAGTTCTGCGTATTGGATTATGGGCAACATCTACGTCAGTTTACGATACGAGATGCATATGAGTTATCTATGTTTATAATATTCAATTTCTAACGATAGTAAAGCTACATGGAAAGTCAACGACATAAGCATAACAGGGAAAAAAAGCAGGAGTTTGATCACGAGCTGGCGATGGAATAAATAACAATAACGATGGGTGGGTAATCCAGTCCAGGGCTCGTTTAAGTCAGAGGACGACAGAGAAATACCAGGAACCAGGAATCCGGAAAAAAGCATTAATGAAGAAAGCAATGAAGCAGGACATGCAGGACATAAGAGATGAAAAAAAAAAAACAACCTTAACATTTGCCCCCACTAAACTCCCATTCCCTTCTCAGCTGGTCCGCCCACGCCATCACGAAATACACAACCCCAGCAGGCAAAACACATTTCACCCCGACCTCTTTCCAATCCCAGCGCCGGCCACCCCATTTCCCGCCCCCACCCCACCGCTTCCAATACGCCCGCCGATTCTCCTCCACCGCCGTCGCGTTTATCGCGTCGAGCGCCAGCGAGGACGAGCTAACACCCCCACCAACCACACCGCTACTCGAGCCGGCAATCTCCCCACCCGTCGTATCAACGCGGCTCGGCGGCTCCGGACGTTTTTCCCACCACAGATTACTCGTCACCCAAATTTGCACACTGCGGCTCATACACGTTGTCGTGCCGATAACCGCCCAGCATATCACGGGCCGCTTCTCGTGCTCGAGGATCGAGAGCGTGAGGTGGGTTGCGGGCCAACAGATGCCCTGCAGCGCGAGCAGACGCACGAGGGTAGACAGGGGCGGGTAATACAAACGCCATCTGGTCAGCAGACCGGTGGCGAGGCAGAGACATTGGTAGCCTGTGAGGAGTGCCTGTGGAAAGATGAATATGATGCGGTTAATCGACGATGGGCAGAGTTTAAGGGGAAGATAAGAAAGGGAATGCCATAAACCTGAGGCTTCGTTCATTCGAAATGGTTTAAGCGTGTTCGGAGGAAAAGAGAAGTTAATATAAAAGAAACGTGGTGCTTACCCAAAGGGCTGAGATGAAATGATCTACCCGTTCAGGTGGGGGTCGTGTATTAGGCGTGTGGTTATACGTCGGTGGGTTGTATATGTGGTATAAGTTATACATAATGCCGAAAATTGCTGGGACGATGGAAAGCAAGCGAGAAAATTCAAAGAGAAGTGGTGTTAGCCGTTGTTCGAAAGTGTTGGGAGGGATGAGAGGTCCGGAGGAAGGGATGATGCGGGCAGTAGGTAGATGACGCGACTAGAGTTGGGGAGGGTAGCGTTTAGCATATGTTTATCAAGGTATTTCAGAAAGATAGATAACGGAAAAGTCGTAACACAATGCAGTACACTATACTCACTGGTTCGTCTGTTTCTGTTTCTGTCTCCCCGGCACACATCACACCAGGAGTGGTGCTTATCGGCTTATCACGTACACGCGGCGTGGTCGATGCCAATCGAAATATTCGACTTCGCAGACCTTGGGACAGCCTCGTCTGGCTGCCGATCCGGGGGGAGGTGTAAATCATTCCGACGTCATCTCGATCATCCTCGGTATCAGAGCTCATATGGTGGAATGTTTGCTGCGTCAGAGAGTGTTGGGAATAGGGTGGAGGCGAAATGGCGTGCGGGTCAAAGAGAAGAGGCGAAGAAGCAGATTTGCGAGCTAAGAAAGCGGTGGTGGAACGTGAAGTGGTTATCGGGTAGACCTGGGCTGGTGTGAAGACAAGTTGTTTGGGTGACGTGAGTTCGTTGGAAGAAGAGCGCGTTCCACTAGGTCTAGGCTTCGCCTTCTGTAACGAAGGCGGTGCGGGTACGGTTTTTGTGCTCGAGCTGTGATGTTTGGCGCAAGTTGGCAGCCGTCCGCGTTCGAAATCAGGGGGCGATGGTTCTGCCAGGATGGTTGGAGGATCAAGGTCACCAGCGAAACGACAGTTCACGGGCACCTCGTATTGTTGGATGGTCCTTGCTTTCGAATCATGAGCAGCGAGGTTACTCGATTGCTTGTGAGGCCTCTGCAACATTGTCAGAATTTCAAATGCAAGGGAGAGGGCCCAATATGATTCAAGGGTAAATGCGTACCTGTCCAGACTTTGAATATGAGAGAATCAGCGAATGGTTGTAGGTATGTTTTACAAAACTTTTTCCTCGCACGCAATAAAGTCCCTGCAAAACCCAATTGGGCCTTCTTTTAAACTCCGACGTGCAGCCGGCATTCATGTCACACACATCGACTAAACGTGGGTGCAACAGCAACTCAAACTTGAACGATCCGTACTTTCGCCAATTCACATTTTCGCGACTACCCTGGTTCATTTCGAGGGTTTTTACTCGTTCCGGAGTCTTTGTTATTGTTGCTATTTATCTCCTAACTGGGTGCGCTCCTCTCATTCTCCGGTCTCAAAATGCACCCTTTTCCAGCGATACTCCATCGTACCAAAACTCCTGTGGCGCTTCCAAAAAATGCTTATCAGTCTCAGATCTTCAGACCTAGTCTCTTGCATTCAAAATTTCAAAGATCTGGTACAGATCCCTTTCTACCATAACACATCATTTGTACATGCGAGCCTCGAGATTTGCACCCTTGAATGTATGGCGTTCTAATGCAGCGCTTCCGCCAGCCACGCGCGCCACCTAGTCCAAACGAGCTCTATTTCTGATGCGTGTGCTGTGTCTGTTGCCACAGGATAAATTTCAGAATGTACAGGGCTCCGGCTGCGGGACTCCAGTGAAATCATGCCATCGCCTCATGCATTACGCTGTTTTTACTGGGCTTAGGAGCTATGGTAGATTGAAGTTTCTACCCTTGTTTCCCATCGGATAAGAACCAACACGACCATGGTTCACGATTCTCACAATTGAATATGTGGTTTTCAGGCATATGACAGTGCCAAAATGTCAATGACAGATGTTTCTCTGTCTGTCTGTCGCCAATTGAATCATGATTGACATGGCCCCGCGGATATGTCTTCTTGATTTCTGTTAGGCTGTGCATCGCTTTCACCCATCGCAAATTCCATTGCGTCATCGTTAACGTCAGTGGATCCTTGGATTCTTATTATCCGATGTTGCCTTGATTATCTCTCGGTTTCTCAGTGGCGTCAAGTAGGGCCCAACCCGCCGGTATCGTCAATGCTGCCAGTGCTCGGGCGATTTCCCATAACAAAAAGGGAATTCCGCTACGACCGACGCTCGCCTCGTCAAGACGCCAATCACGTCCCTCGCCAAGTTCTTACCCAGCGGCGAAATGAATATTCTCGGGATTCTCGGCTGCTTCGGTACGCATTCAAAGTTCTTATATCCTTCTGCATAATGTAGGATCGCCGGTCCTTGAGCATAGGCCATCAATACCCATCAACACCCCCCATTTGAATATTCCATCGATCGTTCCCTTAAGTTCATCGAACGTTCACGAGGAAAAAGTATCCTTATGTCCTGCAATTTGAAGACAAGCTGGTCCAATCCTTCCACTATCAACAGTAGGCGATAGGCGGACATAAGGCAGATCTGACATAGATTAAAGTTTTTGACTTATCAGGGTATACCTGCTCCTCATTGGCATGAACAAATTATGTAAGAAGTTCTTCCAAGGAATACCAAAATCACTTCAAACAGATCGAGAGCGAGAGAGAGAAGTGGTTGGTGGTTGTTATTTATGCGAGGGCCCAAAACGTCGACATCATGCAGCATCAAGTAAATACGATACGTAAATATGCGTGAAGAAAAGGGGCGGAGGACATCGAAGGGGTCCGGAAAGAGAAATGAGCAAACAGAATGAACACGGAACGATGGGCGCTGGCAGACAAGGGTCTGGCACAAATCTATACCCAGGTAATATGCACTACCATTAAATAAATAAGGGCAGAGCAAACAGACGATCGGATAATTGAAATTATAGCGGGATGGACAGCGGCGGGTAGAGGAGGTCGAACGTGGCGATGCAGTGCGTGCGTGCAAGCGAGTTGCGTGGATGGATGGGTGGAGGTGGATGGGTGAAGGTGGATGGAGTACGGGTTGTACTTTTGTTGCGTGTCAAGGACAGAGTCTTACTACGTGAGATAATAGTACGAGTGGATGAATAAATAAGGGTCAAAGATGATCGAAGGAGGGGTCAAGATGTTCAGTGGGGCATCATACCCGACGCAATTTGGTTCAGCTGAGCGGCCATATCCGGGTAGTTTTTGAGGAACTCGACTTGGGACGACGTCGCCTATAACAAACCATGTAAGCAACACAACCACAAAGGAAAGATGTTTCAACTCACAAACTGATACGTCAGCGCATTCACCAGCTCAGGCTCGCTCCTCGCCAATTCTGCTTGTCGCTCAAACATCTTCACCGCCTCGTCGATCTTGCTCTGCTGCAAGCTCAGCTGTGCGAGGGTCGCCACCGCCGCCTCGCACTCGTCATCAATCCGCAGAGCTTCATGACAGCATCGCTCGGCAGCTCCAATATCTTGCTTCCATTGATACAGGGCCAAACCCTTGTTCACGAGTGGGAGGACGTTGGGTGGGGATCTGAGGATAAAAAAGCAATGAGTAAGAAGAAATAAGGATGGATGGGTGACGAACTTTGTTTTTTCCAATTCGATAGCCTTCTCGAACTTCTCAACAGCGTCCTCAAATCGTGATTGATCTAAGAGCAACTCGCCGCTATGATGGAGACAATCAGATACAGTCCGGTCTCTATTATTAGGATACTCACTAGTAATTGCTCGGCTCGCTCCTGTTGGGGAATTGCCGCAGTGTCCTCCTAAACGTCGCCATGCTCTTTGCAAGGTCGCCCATCTTGTACTGGGCGACAGCCAGCTGGATATGGCTGAATACGAACTGGTCGTCCAGCTCCGAAGACTGAATGTAGTTTGATGCTGCCTCCTTGAATTGGTTCATGATGAAGAGAACTATGGTCAAAACATCAGATTTCAAAAAGAGCGGGAAGAATAAAAGAAGAAAAATGACAAACCTTGTCCACGATGATAGTAGATATCGGGGTTCTTACTGTCCACCTTGATCGCCTTGTCGAAGCACTCGAATGCAGCTTCGGGGTTACCTTGCTCCATGTGCACACTTGCGATCTTCACCAAACTCTGAGTGAACTCTGGCACAATCTTCACACTCTCTTCCAAGTCAGCTTTGGCACCCGCAACCTCACCCATCAGGAACCTACAAAGTGCGACGATGAATATGGATATTGAATCAAGGAAGAAAAAGATGCGTACTTGAATGTCCCCCTCAGGTTTAATGCCTCGGCGCGACCAGCGTCCCACGATACGCCCTGCTCAATTGCCTCGTTGATGAGAGTCACGGCGTGAATATAGTCTGCGGCATCCAGCGCTTGGAGACCGAGTAACAATGTTTCATCGCCAGTGCTGGGAATTTTGGGGAGAATAGGGTGGGGGCCTGTGCAGGAAGAGATGATGTCGAGTGTATATTTAGAAGATAAGTTCATCAGCTAATTTCATAAAGGATGCTAAGATAAAGCACTGACGCGGTCTGAACGCGGCGAAATATGCCGAGATAAATGTGAACGAGGGCAATCTCGGTTCTCGTTTCTGGATGTCAAAATATCACGTTAGTGTTCATTAGACAAGAATCGAAAAGACCTCAACAAGAAACTTACACTCAATAGGTCCTTTGCCCTTTGCGCTGACAACAGCTTCAACACTCTTTCTACCGCATTTGCCGTGGTCTGGTTTTGGAACCGGTCTAGAATGGTTGCCGCCGTAAAATCTGCGAATTTTTGCTGTATTAGTCTGTGTTTGGATGGACGAAAAAAAGGAAAAGCTGAGATAATGCTGCTTCTCGACGTATCCAATGGCGGACAAACGCCGAGTATCCAATGGCAGACAAACGCCGAAAAACAAAATTCACCCAACTGGAATGGACGTACCTCTGAGAGCCTCCTCCCACCGTAGTAAACCTTCGAGGGCCGTGGCTCTTCGGTTGAGCGCTTTGATATATTTGGGATCCAGAGCAAGCGCTGCATCACAATCTTGTATAACCAGGTCGAACTTGGGGGGTGTTACGTTGATATAACCTATTTCGAAATGCGTTAGCAATAATCAAAAGACGCGAATAGCAGACAACGACGAAATGAGAGGGAGGGAGAGTGATCGACGAACGAAATGAAGAAGTCCGAAATTTTATGCCCTCCCAGAGACGACATAAATATATGATGGACTTCGCCAAACTGGAAATAGATGCGCGAAACATTCCGAAATTGAAGGCAGGGAAGTTTCTTATTTCATAGAAAAAGAACCGGAAACCCACATGCAGCCCGATTACTGTAAAACACTGGTTCGCGGGGAGATACCTGGATGGCACGCGTGTAGAGGTCGGCGGCCGAGGTAAAGTCGCGCGCTTGATAGGCCGCATTGCCTTTGGTCTTGAAGGAGGTGGCAACTTTGGCGCGTTCCTGGACATGAGTTAGTGGGTTGTATAATGGAATAAAACACGCGAGGAGGAAAGAAGTTTACACACCTCGTCCGATAGAGCAGATACCTGTTCTGCTGTCAAATTCTCGTAGTCTTCAGCTTTCAATAAACCAAGTTAATGTAGAGTCTTTAGCATGGAAAAGCCACTCACTAGTATCCTCGACGGTGGGAGCCTTTGGTTTCCTCTCCTCCAAGATGGGACCATCAGCACTTCCAACCCTTTTTTCCTTGTCCTTCCCGCCCTTCTTCGCACCACGACTACCAGTTTTCTTCTTCTTCTTTCCACTGGTGTCACTCGAAGAATCCTTGGGAGGCTTTGAGGATGAAGTGGAGGCATAGTACGCCACGCCGAGTCCACCGGCTACGGCGGCTGCTGCAGCAGCGATGACGATGGCCTTTTTGTGCTCGCTGACAAAGTCCTGCATGCGATGGAGCAAAGTGGGAGCTACACTGTCCACCGCGGCTGCGGATGCGTCTGGGTTGTCCAGAGGAGCCATTTTCTGGGGTGGTGGAGAATGGTGTTGGTGGTGGGAGGGTGCCGCCGATTTCGCGCGTCAACGGCAAAATTTGTTTCGGTGA
>Ga0307513_10006463_pt1 | contig 15310 bp, 15 predicted proteins | sample 15_EM_MG_FD_202174 | JGI IMG/M metagenome (GOLD analysis project Ga0307513, IMG submission 202174) | Populus trichocarpa ectomycorrhiza microbial communities from riparian zone in the Pacific Northwest, United States - 15_EM | ecosystem: Host-associated > Plants > Roots > Unclassified | place... | reverse complement strand
GGCCAAACTCGGCGGTCGCACCCAGCAGCAAGAGCATGAGCGACATAACGAGCGCGAGTTCGACGAGTTGCGAGCCGCTTTCGTCGCGCCACGCGAAGGCGCGGCTGCGCACGCGTTTGAATTGTTGGTCGAGCTTCGCCTTGATACGCATCGGGGGAATCCTCTCAGCGATAAAGAACGGGGATGGTGAGTTCGGGACTGGTCGCGCCGCCCGACGGGTCGAAGCCGCCGCGACCGACGACGGTGCGAATGCCGATGTACTCGGCCTTGATGTCGCCGCCGTTACCGTTATCCACTTTCGTTTGCAGGAAGAAGGCCGCGAAGCGATCTATACGCACGTCGTCGCGCCCGTTGTCGAACTCGCTCTCGCGTATGATCGGGATGAGCACGACGCGGCGGCCACGCGTCGGCACTCCGCGATTGGGGGACTCGAACGTACCGGAGGCGGGAGTCTTGTCGGAGTCGATGGCCTGCTGCGCGTCGAGATATTGCTGGTAGTTGATGTCCTCCTGCACGTTCTCGTCGGGCGGATAGTCGTCGGCGTCGAGGCCGCCGCCGTAGTCGCCGAAGCGTGTGTTGAGTCCTTGTCTCACCGGCCCGGCGGTGACGCCCGGCTTCGTCGGAACGATAGACCCCGCGCCCACACAATTCTTCACACCGCCCGCCAGACTCTCGCGCACGTCTTTGCCGCCCGGTCCGTCAACCGCGAGAATCTGGTAGTTGCCCGGAGAAACCTTGTTGCCCGGCGCGGCACGGATCGTGTAGGTCTGCCCCGGCACGAAAAAGACGCCGTCGGAATCAATCGCCGAGAGCGGAATCCAGTCGCAGAACTTGTTGAGCGAGACGCTCATCCCGGCGGTGGCGTCGGCGGTGACGTTGCGCGCCGCGCCGAGGACCGGCGCGGCAAACGTCGTGCTCACAGCGGCGGGCGGTATCACCACCTGCACGAAGCGTATGTCTTTCGCCTGTCCCTTCGCCGTCGTCTCGCTGACGTAAGGACCGTTCAGATTTTTGGCGAACAACACGTTCGAGCGCGGAATGGTCACGCCCTTCTTGTTGAACTCGTACTTGTTCAGAGACTCGATGGCGTAGTCGGCGGCTTTCGTGATGCCGCCGTCGTCGGAGTTCAGGGCGGTCGCGCCCGCGAGCGCGGCGGCGTCGGCGGCGTTCTGCAACTCGCCGCGCACGAGATAGAAGTGGCTGATGTCTATGCACAGGCCGGTGGCGAGGAGAAAGGCGAGCATGCCGAAGGTGCTGATCGCCAACACCGAACCGCGCTCGCCACGACGCTCTTTTAAACTCTCCCTCTCACACGTTCTCTTCATCGCTGCTCTCCTCTCGTCCAACCCGTTCCCACGGCGAGGCGACTCACATTTGAGACATCACTACTTACTGTTTCGCAACCGCCTTCGCGGACGCCGCAGGCGCGCCCGGCAGTTGGCCGAAATAACTCGACAGAGCGAGGTGAGCCGCGTTGCCCGCAGGCGGCAACTCCGGCGACGTGTTCGCGGCCTGCTCCTTCAACGTCGCCTTCGCGGACTCTTTCGACGCGTCCTTTTCTTCGCGCACGGCGTCCTTTGCGGGCGTCGTCGCCGCCGGACTCGCGGGCGCAGCCGTCTGCGTCGCGGCGTTCGCATCGCTTGCCGCCGGGGTGGCGGTCGCGTTGCCGTCCTTCGCGCTGACGTTGGCGTCGGCGGCGTTCGTCACTTTCGCGCCTTCGGTTCCCGTCGAATAGCCGCTCGCGCCCTTGATGCCTTCGCCCTGCGGCTCGATGCCGAGGGGCGAGCCTTTCTTCAACCCGTCGAGGCCGCGCGTGGCGGGCAGGTCGTCGCGGTTGACGGGCTTGATGATGGTCGTCGTACAGAAGAAGACGAGTTCCGTCTCGCGCTTCTCGAACGATTTCGATCTAAAGAGCGCGCCGAGGATGGGGATGTCGCCGAGGCCGGGCACTTTCGAGAGCGTGCTCGACTCGCTGTTGTCCATCAGACCGGCGAGCACGAAGCTCTGGCCGTCGCGGAGTTCGATGCCCGTCTTGGCGCGGCGCGTCTTCAAGGCGGGGATCAGGAAGCCTTCAAACTTGACGCCGTTCTGAAAATCAATCGTCGAGACTTCGGGTTCGAGTTCCAACTGGATGTGGTCCTCGTCAATGATCGTCGGCTTGAAGTTCAAGCGCACGCCGTACTCTTTGAAAACTATCGTGACGTTTGTGCGCGCGCCGTCCGACTGGATGACCGGGATCGGAAACTCGCCGCCCGCCAGAAAACTGGCCTGTTGGCCGCTCATCGCGATCACGTTCGGTTCGGCCAGAGAGCGGATCGCGCCCGAAGTTTGCAGCGCGCGAATCGCCGCCGCCGAGCCGACGCCCGTGTTCGAGATGAACAAATTCGCCGTCTCGAACAGAGACGCGAGGCTGTTGGTCGCCGAGACGCTCGTGCCGTTGTTCGACGAAGCCCAGGACGAACCCAACTCGCGCAGCTTCGTGCGGCTCACTTCCGCCACCCTCACGGACAACTGCACCTGCGCCATGTTCTTCACCGGCGAGGCGAGCATGTTCACGGTCTGGAATCCGGCGGCCTTCACCACTGCCTCGACCTGCCCGGAGGTCTGCGGCTGCGCGACGCTGCCCGAAATGACGACCGACCCGTTGGCCTGACTCAGGCGGATGTCGTCTTTCGGAAAGAGCGCGCGAATCTGCGAATCGATCAGCGAGAGGTTGGCGCGCACGAACACGTCGAAGACGATGAACTTGCCCGAGTCCTTTTCCCACGCGATGAAGTTGACCTGCCCGAACGCCTTGCCGTTGACGAGCACCTGATCGGGCGCGACCAGCACGGCCTCGGCTACTTCCGGGTTCGACACCGAGAAGCGTCCGATCTTGCGGTCGAAATTGATCACGCGCGACTGGCCGACCAGCACGTTGATCGGCAGAGACTCTTTCTGCACGCCCTCGAACGACGCGCTCACGTTAGTCTCCTGCGCCTGCGCCGCGCCCGTGACGCCGAACATGAGCGAAGCGCACAGCATCGCGATGAAAAAGGGGATAAGACGACGGGTCTGCATGATTAGGACTCCTTTGGGTTAGCTCTCAGCTATCAGCGGTCAGCTTTCAGCAACTTTGCTATAGGTCATCAGCCTCAACGCTATGACGGGCAATCAACCTGCACCCTTGTGTTTCGGTTTGGCTGATTGCTGATAGCTGACGGCTGACAGCTATTCATGGGAAATCTACGTTTCGTTTCTTCGCGCCTTCGATCACTTCGACCGAGGAGCGCGGGGGCGCAGGAGCAGCAGCGGCAGCCGGGGGATTGGCCGCCTGCGGCGCGGGTGCGCTGTTGCTGCTCCTGCTGCTGTCTGCGGCGCGCGGGTAACGGCGGAAGACGGGCGCGCTCGGTTGCGTCTGCGTCGGCTGCTCGCTCTTGAGCGAACCGGCTTCGGGCACGGGCTTGGCGCGTTCGCCGCCCAGAAGCACGCGCTTGTCCACGCCGAGCGTCTGCTCGTCGCCTTGATCCACGGAGTTGCGCATAACGAGTTGGAGTTTGCCTTCGCTCGAAGCGAGGGCGAGTTTCTCGGCCTGTTCCGGTAGGACTTGCAGCGTCACGGCCTTGACGCTCTCGGCCTCGCGGTCGTTCTTCGGGCGGTCGATGTTCTGCCCGTTGGCGAGCACCTTGATGTTCTGCAAGACGATCTTCGAGATCGGGTTCTGCTGCCCGTTGTTCTCAACCGGATTGATCACGACCACCACATCGACGAGCGCGCCCGGCATGACGAAGCCGGAGATGCCCACCACGTCGTCAACCTTCACGGTCATCGCGCGATAGCCTTCGGGGATGACGGCGGAGAGGCCGCCCGCCGAACCTTCCGGCGCGAGTTTGTAATCGGTGACGGGTTCGCGCGCCGCGATCTGAACCACCGCCACGCGGCCAATCAGTTTATCGGCTGACTGGAACGTCCCGTCGGGCGTCGCGCCCGTCGGAAACTGCACGCTCTGGAGTTGCTCCGCGATGATCTTCTCGCCCGGCTGAATGTCCACTTTGGCGACGACTACCGAGTTGAGATTCTTCGCATAAGCCTGCGTGCCCGACAGGTAGCGGCTCACCGAGAAGGCCGCGACCAATCCGAACACCACCGCGCCGCACATCACAAAGACAAGACGTTTATTCCGCATGGTTTCATTCTCCGTTCGAGATCAAATTCCCGCGCGCGTGGCCGAAGACTTTTGGCGCATCGGCGCGCGGCGCGTGAGTTTCAGTTATCAAGCGCGAAAGAGCGCGAGGGAGATCAGGCTGCCGACCGTGATCGCGACGCCGTAAGGGATCGTGTAGCGGCGTTCCGCCGGGACAGAGAAGCGCGGCATCTCCCATCCGGGCAAAAACCCGACGAAGATTTGCACGACGCGCCACAAGGTTTCTTTAACCGTCCCGGCGCGCAACATCGTCACGACGGCGAGCGCGCCGCCCGTCAACACGACGACGAGAAACGTCGGCACGACGAGCGACGCGCCGAGCAGCGAGCCGATGGCCGCGAACAGCTTCACGTCGCCCGCGCCCATCGCGCCGAAGATGTGCAGCATGAACATCAATGCGAACGCGAACGCGCAGCCGCCGAGACTCGCGAGCGCGCCGCCCGTCCCGTTGATGATGGTGTTGACGGAAAGACCGGCGATGAGCGTGGCGAGCACGAACGCGTTCGGGATGCGGCGATAGCGCGCGTCGTAATAGGTGATGACGACCGCGAGCGGGATGAGCAGTGCGCTGCTGACGATTGTTAGAGTGCCTGACATGACTGTTTGTAAAAAATTACTTGAAGGTGAGTTTCCCGCTGCCTGTCGCGGCAGCTTTCAGACCGCTTGGTTCAAGCTACCTTGCTTGGATTTCAAATCTGAGATTTCAAATGCGAGAGTTCTAATTAACCGGCGTTGAAAAAATGGTTGGCGCGCTCCGGCTCTTTCGTGCGGGAAGCGGCGAGAGCGCGCCAGCCTGAGTGGAAGCCCGTGTCAGGGGGTTGCGGCGATGCTGGTTGCCAGATTGTTGATCTTGGCTCCGATGTTCGTGCCGAGCGTCGTGAAGGCCGTGATGACGGCGAGCGCGACGAGTGCGGCGGCGACGGCGTATTCGGAAAGTTCCAGCCCGGTTTCGTCTTGGAAGAATTTTTTGACCATTTCACCTGTTCCTCACTGTCGAGAGTTTTAAACTTGAAGCCTTACGGCGTGCCGATCTTGGCGGCCAGATTGTTGATCTTGGTTCCGATGTTCGTGCCGAGCGTCGTGAACGCGGTGATGACGGCGAGTGCGACGAGAGCGGCGGCGACGGCGTACTCCGAAAGTTCCAACCCGGTTTCGTCGCGCATGAATTTCTTGATCATTGTCTTTTGCTCCTGTGTCTGGAAGTGGAATTTGTAGCTGGGTTATTAGGGGGCGATCTTGGTGGCGAGATTGTTGATCTTCGCACCGATGTTCGTGCCGAGCGTGGTGAACGCGGTGATGACGGCGAGCGCGACCAGCGCGGCGGCGACGGCGTATTCGGAGAGTTCCAGACCGGTTTCGTCGCGGAGGAATTTCTTAATCATGTGTTTGCTCCTTCAATGCGGAAAATTTTTGAGTTTGTTGTTTCAGCCGCCGCGCGCTTAGACGCCGTGCGACCGACGTGACCATCACAGAACGGGATGCTTCGTCAGACCGTGCCACGAACCGACGAGCACGCCGCCAATCGCCAGAGCGACGACGAGCCAGTTGCCGTCTGCGCCCTGAGCGGCGACCGCTAACGCACGCTCGCCAGCCAGCAGCGCGATGGCTGCGAACGGCAAGACGAGTAATCCGGCGGCGACTGTCAAGAGCGTTTTATTGAGCACGGTTTTCATCATCGAGTTCCTTTGTGTCCGCCTCAAGATTCGAGTTGCCACACCTTTCATCGTTGCTTGCGGACGACAGAACCTATTTCAAGGCGCGTGCCACACGACCGAAACTCACATAACGTAGGCAAACACGGCTTTCCCACATCCCGCGCCTGCGCGCCCTGTGAACGCGCGGCGACAAATTCACGCGACACGCACGCACCCGCACGCCCCCCGCTTCCAACTGAAACTGAGCAACGAGAAGCACTTAACCCGTTGTCGCTTTCGGTTGACAAAGCGGCGCGCTAATTTCAACCGGCGGCGACGGATGTTGATTGAAATGAATGAGAGAAGTTGTCCGGAGGAACGCGTGCAGACGATCCGCGCAAAAATTAAGGGACGCCGCTCAAGCCGCGTCCCTCAAAATAAACCGGAATTGAATGTTGCTGTCAGGTGCTCACCACCGCAGACACAGAGAGCGCAGAGGAAGCACAGAGAAAGACAATTTCAAATCTCAAATCTCAAACTTGAAATTTCAAAGCGCCCTTCTCTGTGCTTTCACTGCGCCCTTCGCTATGCTTCCACTGCGCCCCTTCGGCGGCTTTGCTCCGCGTCTCTGCGGTGAAGTTTTTTTCTCTGCTACTGTCTGAAGAAGACGACCGCCTGTCGGTCTTCGTAAACGCTTCGCCAACCCGCGTCCAGCCGGAGCAGGCTCGCGAGAGGGGCGTTCGGCTTGGACATCACCGTCCGCACGCCGTAACGCTCCAGCGGCGCGCGCCACTCGCGCCCGCCCGCCATCGTGCTCAAGGCTTCTTCCATGAAGGCGTCGCCGTATACGTCCGCGCGCCCGTCGATGTAAACCTCACGCTGCGGGTAAAGTTTCCAGATCAGGTAGCCGCCCCAACCATACTCGTTATAGATTGCGCCCGACTCCGGGTGCGCGCGCAAAAATTCGACCGCCGCCGCCGGATACTTCTCTCCCTCGACTGACGCCTGACGCGCGATCACGTTCGCCACGTTCGCGACGCACAAGCCCACGGGTATGCAAATCAACAGCAGCACGTTGAGCGTCAACTGACCCCACGCCTTCGTCCCCGTCTCGCGCCGCTCCGCGACGGTCAACCAACGCCACCATACGCGGCTCGTCAACAGATGCCACGCGTGCTCCGCCAACAACGGCATCGCCACCAACGCGAACAGAGGGATGTTGCGCCACGCGCGCAACGCCGCGTAAGCTGCGACGCACAGCAGCAGCAACTCGCCCGCACGCGCCTTCTTCGGCGAGAATGCGAGCGCGGCGAACGTGGCGAATAGCAGCAGCGCGAACGGTTGGCTGATGATGAGGTGAAAATTGGGCGTGAACCACTCGTCAATGTACGCGTGCATCGCGTGCGAGTTGAGCGTCTCGAACGGATAGGAGAACATCCGCAGGCCGTTCGGATTCAGCGGCACGACCGACACGCACGCCGCGAACAGCAAGAGCAGCGGACGCAGTCTCGATAACAAACGCGTCAACAAACGCCGCTCCGGTTGCTCTCGCATCAACTCGTCGAGCACGACGCCCGCGCCCGTCAACCCGACGAGCGCCAGCCCCAACGCGTAGCCGCCGTGCATGTTCACCCACACGAGCATCAGCGGCACGAGCCGCCACAAATTTTTCGCACGACCACCGCGCGCGTAGTCGCCGAGCACGACGACGTAGATGCTCGTGAAGAGAAACGAGATCATCTGCGGGCGCACGCCCCACATCGGCGCGGTCGCCAGCGCACCGAGCAACACGGCTGCGCCCGCCACGTACGGGTGCGGCGCAACCGCCGCCGCGCGCCTGTATGCGATCCACAACGCGGCGGTCATCACGAACGAGAACGACACCACCAGCCCGCCCCATCCGGACCATTTATAAACCGCGTAGATCAAAACTTCCGCGAGCCATTCGTGCGTGACCCACTCTTTGCCCTGCGCCGTGAAAGAGAAGATGTCCGCGTGCGGGATCGCGCGCGTCTCGAAGATGAGTTGGCCGGTGCGCAGATGCCACCAGAAATCCGGGTCGGTGATCTGTCCCGCCGTCAGTGTGAAGATGGCGGCGAGGAGGACGAACACCAGCAGGCGACGCGTCGAGAGAAACGCCGCCCACGCGCCGACGCCGTTGCCCGCAGGAAGAGTCAACGGCCAAACCGCGTCGCCGACTTTTTCAAACTCTCTCATCGCCGCAAGGGTCCTCCGCGTCGCCAACTCAGCGCCGGTCTATTCGTCAGCGCGCCCGTTACTTTATAAGCCCTGCATCACCAGTGCGATTAACAACGCGAGGCTCGCGCCGCCGCCCGCGATGGTGAAGGTCCATTCGACGAGCGCGCTCCGCCGCTGCATCAACGCGCGCACCAACACCATGCCGCACTTCCAACCGTCCTGTTGATAAAACGGCAACAGGTTCGTCGCCGCCAGCAAGTAGTTCATCGCGCCGAAGATCGTCCCACTCGCGAGCGACGCGGCGCACAGGTTCACGATCACGCCCGCCAGCAACACCAGCACTTGCTGGCTGAGCGGCCTTACCTGCAACCCCGCCATGTCGAGACGGACGTATGCGCCAATCGGCAACGCGTGCAGTTTGTATTCAACTCCGCCGCGCTTGAAGCCATAAATTTTGCGTCCCCAGCCGAGTCCCAACTCCGTCGCGCCGACGCCGCACGCGCGCGCCGCCAACAGATGACCCAACTCGTGTATCAACATCGCGACGGCGAAACAGAGGATGTATGCGAGGAACATAGAATTTGTCAGTTGTCCGTGGTCAGTCGTCCGTAGTCAGTTGTTCGTTGTTCGCCGTTCATCGCGCGTGGTCATCTTCTTCAGGCGTTGAGTTGCCGGTCACATACGACTGACAACTGACCACGGACGACCGACTGCCTTTTAATTTCTCTCGGCGCGGAGTTGCAGGCCGGGCTGTTGTTCGTCCTGTAGGAAGTCGCCGACGTTGATGGCGAGGCGCTTGAGTTTTTTGTAGAGCGTCTGGCGCGAGCCGAGGCCGAGGGCGGTCGCGGCGCGCGCGACGTTGTAATCGTGCAGGCGGAGCGTTTCGGTAATGACGCGGCGCTCAAAATCGTCGAGCATGTTTTCGAGGTGGGCGGGTGCGCCAGCCGCGTCGGCAGGAGTTGACGCGCGCGGCGGGCTGATGCGCGGGCTGATGAGATCGGTGCTGATGGAAGTCCCCTCGTCGGTGTAGAGCACGAGCCGCTCGATCTCGGCGGCGAGTTCGCGCACGTTGCCGGGCCACGAATAATTTTGCAGCGTGTGGATCGCTTCGGCGGTGATACCGGCGACGGCGCGGTCGTTGCGGCGCGCGTAGTGCGTTAGGTAATGGGAGATGAGCGCGGCGATGTCTTCGGGTCGTTCGCGCAGGGGTGGCACTTCGAGCGTCAGCGCGGCGACGCGGTAATACAAATCTTCGCGGAAACGATCTTCGCTGACGGCGCGCGGCAGGTCCTTGTGCGTTGCGGCCACGACGCGCACGTTCACCTTGCGCGGCGACCGTTCGCCGAGCGTGTGGACTTCGCCTTCTTGCAGAAAGCGCAAAAGTTTCGGCTGCAAGGCGAGCGGCAAATCGCCGATCTCATCCAGAAAGAGCGTGCCGCCTTCAGCCGCGCGGATGAGTCCGTCGTGATCCGTGTGCGCGCCCGTGAACGCCCCCTTGCGATGGCCGAACAGCAAACTCTCGATCAACTCGGCGGGCGCAGCCGTGCAGTTGAACGGAATGAACGCAGACTGCGAGCGACGACTCAGGCGATGAATCGCGCGCGCGACGAGTTCCTTGCCCGTGCCCGATTCGCCCGTGACCAGCACGGTCGAGTCGGAATCCTTGACGCGCTCCACGGCACGCGCCAGTTCCGACATGCGGCGACTGACAAAGACCATCCCCGGCAATGTGGCCGTCGCGACCGAGGGCGCGTTCGTTGAAGGCTGTGGCCGGGGCTGCGCCGCTTCGCTGAGCAGGGCGTGCGCGTGCGCGAGTTGCGCCACGTCGCAGAGGATTTTGAGTTCCTTCGCCTGCCGCTCCGACAGAGGCCGCACGCAACGCCCGTAGATGGCGACGCCCTCGCGCCGCGCCGTGGGCACGGCCAGCACGAGACAGATGGAGCGGTCGCCCGCCTTCATCTCGGCAACGGCGGTCGTCCGCGCAAGCGTCTCCGCCACCTGCGACTCGGCCTCCGCGATCTCATCCTGATCGAGTCCCTCGACCCACTTGAGATGCGGACGCTCGCCCGATTTTTGCGCGAAGGTGGCTAACCCGTAGGTCTGCGCCGTCGCGTCAACCATCAGCGCGAGTTTCAGCATGACATCGTAGAGCATGTCTGAGCCGGTGGTCGCCGCCTTGCACAGCGCGCGCACCATCGAGGCGAGCGGCAGTTGAAACGCGGGCGCGGTAGCGTTTTCAGAACGATCAGAACCCGTCGAAGGCAGAGAGCCGGACATAGAAAGCATGAAACCCCTGTACTGAAATTGACGAGCGGCGGCTTTGAGCGGGCGCAAATCGACACGCTCAAACGAAGTTTGTTGGAGTCAGGGCAAGTCTTAAGTGACGAGAAGTAAAACGGGGAGCGGCTCGTCCTGCCGAAGAGCACATGAGGTGGCTTCGACTCAAACTAAAATTAGTCTAGTCGCCCGACGCGGCGAGTGTCAATAGAATTAAAATCGCGTCCGACGCTAAGCGGAAAACAGGCGGCGGGATGAGCCTGAGCGATAAGGAGAGCGCCGCCCGGCATGCTTGCAGCCGGAGGGCGCTCTCTTTCAAGTCTTAAACGAGACGATGAAATTCGACTTATGACTTGTTGGGAATCTTCAACTCCTGACCGATCTGAATCTTGTCGGGGTCGTTCAGTTTGTCGCGATTCGCGTAGAAGATTTGCATGTACTCGTGGGCGTCGCCGTAGAACTGTTTGCTGATCTTCGAGAGCGTATCGCCGGATTTGACCGTATAAGTCTGCGCATTCTGGCTGCCGCCGCCCACCGTCGCGGCCTGCGCACGGCTCGAATCCACGTTGATGTCAGCCGTGATGTCATCCAGATTCGGGTTGACGAGTTTGATCTGATCCCAGAACTTGCCCTTAGCTTCGTCCGAAGGCGCTGTTCCCTTGATGAATAGTTTGTCGTCCTGCACGTGCAGGTTATGAAACTGTATTTGTTGTTGGTCAGCCGTGTTCAGCACTGACTGGTATTTTTGCTTGAGCGTATCGAAGCGTTGCTGCGCGTTCGGTTGTTGCTGCGACTCGTTTGCGCCGTTACCAAACATTTTATCCCAAAGTCCCATGAAGAGTTCCTCCTAAAGTAGAAAGCGATTTTTTTCCAAACACCACAAGGCGTTGTCAGGTTCAGATGTGCAACGTTCATACCACGAAACAGAATTCGTCAATCCTCTCCCGCGCGCGTGCTATTACCGACTGAATACGCACAAAAATGCTCTGGCGTGCTCTTTGCTAACTGGTCAAGCGCGACCGATTTCCTAGTTTGAAATCGTACAGTTGCTGATTTCGTGGCTGCTTTCGAGCAGTTTTCAGTATTTCAACAAGACTACTCAGGAGGATGCGAGATGGATATTATTGTAGCGATCATCGTCGGTTTGATAGCCGGTGCGTTGGCGAAGGCGATTATGCCGGGCAAAGACCCCGGCGGGTTGATTGTCACGATCCTGCTCGGAATCGTCGGCGGCATCATCGGGACATTCATCGCGCGCGGCATATTTGGCGCGGGCGACGAACAGGGTCTTATTATGCGTATCGTGTTCGCCGTCATCGGAGCGATTATTCTTTTGTTCGGCTACAGGCTTATCACAGGCCGCAACCGGACGACCGTCTAACGAACGGCTGGACACAAACTCTTTCAGTCTCAATGAAATAGAGGCAGTTCCGATTCGTCTCGCGTCGGAACCGCCTCTATTTTTAACTCTACTTTAGCCGTAATATTCGCGTAAGCGACTGTAAATACGGCAATTACGGACTATCGGCGTAAATCACCGCGACTGTTGCAAAATCTTCTGCACACCCCGCCTTTCAGACCATATTTCGCCGGTTTGTTTAGTAGTCGAATAATGTTTTCCACACCTGTGCTCGCCCCCGCGATTCTGTATCTAGCTGAGAGATAAAGCGAATTTTGAGCCTTGCCCACGTAGCGGATTTCCGTTCGCTGCCCGTTCGCCATTTTAAGCGCTTAAGAACCGTTAGTTCAAGTAAACGTTGAACTTAGCCGCATAAACCGTTGCAAAGAAATAGCTTTACAGTGTATTGGGCGCATGCTAAATTCCGGCCACTTTGTCGCTAAACATTTGAGCGATAAAGGATTGAACATGATCAAAGCACATCCCATTGTAGTGTTCCAAACTTAGCGGCACACTATCTTGAGCTTTTGAGATAAACAGGACACAAAGAAGCCCCGAAGAGATGCCTATCAAGTTCGGAACATCAGGCTGGCGCGCAATCATCGCAGACGAATTCACGTTCGCCAACGTGCGGATCGTAACCCGTTCCATTTGCAGCTATTTACGCACGAGCGGCGTTGGCGACGGCGCATCCCTCGTGGTCAGCTACGACACGCGTTTTCTGGGTGAAAAATTTGCTGCGGAGTGTGTGAAAGAGATCGCCAGTAATGGTCTGAACGCAATATTTTGCGACCAGCCGACGCCGACGCCGACCATCTCCCACACGATTCGAGAGCGGGGCGCGGCGGGCGGAATCAACTTCACGGCCTCGCATAACCCGCCTGAATACAACGGGATGAAGTTTTCGACTGCAGACGGCGCGCCAGCCCTGCCCGAGGCTACCAAACAAGTCGAAGCGTTAATCGCGGGCACACAGGCGGAGAGCGTAGATGCGACGGGCAATAAAACGACCGGGAAGAGTGAAGTTTACGACCCGCGACCGGCCTATTTCGCAGACCTTGAAAAGAAGATTCGTTTCGACGTAATTGCCGGAGCGGGCAAGACTTACGCCTACGATCCGCTTTGGGGGACGGGGCGCGGTTATCTAGACGCGGCCTTGCGCGAGCACGGCCTCAAAGTGGAAACGATCCACGATTGGCGCGACGTGATGTTTGGCGGGCGTTCGCCCGAGCCTGACGATCATCATCTGGACGAATTGCGCGAGGCGATGAAACGCGGCGGCTGTATGCTCGGTCTTGCCACGGACGGGGACGGGGACCGTTTCGGCGTGCTGGACGCGGATGGGACTTTCATCACTCCCAACCAGCTCATCCCGCTCCTTTTCGATTACCTGGCCGAATCGCGCGGGTGGACGGGCGGCGTGGCGCGCTCGGTCGCCACTTCGCATCTGGTGGATCGCGTCGCTGAATCGCGCGGGTTGCCGGTGTATGAGACGCCGGTCGGGTTCAAGTTTATCGGCGAGTTGATCAACGACGACAAGATCATCCTCGGCGGCGAAGAGTCAGCCGGACTCTCGATTCGCGGTCACTACCCTGAGAAAGACGGGATTCTGGCCTGCCTGCTGGCCGCCGAATCGGTGGCGGCGCGCGGGACGAGCCTGACTGAGCAGTTGAACGAGTTGTACGCGCGTGTCGGCAAACTCGAAGCGGCGCGCATCGGCGTGCGTCTGACGCCGGAGATTCTGGCGACGCTGCCGGAGAAATTGAAACGCGACCCGGAAGCGATTGGCGGGCGGCGCATCGCACATACCAATCGTACGGACGGGGTGAAGTTTATTTTTGAGGATGGCTCATGGCTGCTCATGCGTCCTTCAGGGACGGAGCCGCTGGTGCGCATCTACGCTGAATCTGAATCGGAACAAGAGTTGGAGGTGCTTCTTGAACAAGGCCGTAAATACTTACTGGACTGACTCGCGTCTCGCGACGCAACGCCCCGCGGCACGCCCCCTCACGCTGGCCGCACCAGCGCGCGAGATTTCTCGTGAACTCGTCGGCACGCGCACGGAAGTGCGCCGCCGTGGTGGACTCATTCCCTCTTGGGCAGTGTTCACCATGATCATGCTCGCAACTTTCGCGCTCTGCGTCACCGTCACGATGCGCACGCACGCCGAGATGCGCAGCGCGGAGCAAAAGTTTTCGCAGATAACGACCGAAGTGCAGGCGCTCAGCAACACGAACGACTCGCTCAAGCGTGAGGTGCAGCGTTTGAAAAATGACCCGCGCGCCATAGAGGCCGCCGCGCGCGCGCGTCTGAACATGGTGCGCGCCAACGAGATCGTCGTGCCCGTTGATTAACAGACAAGGCGGATGCGCTTTATTGCAGTGATCAGTGTCGCACTTATACCAAGTTCTGCCGGTCGCCCGCCATTTGCTGCCCGCTTAGTTTCTGCTTAGCCTTAGCTCCCTCCTGACCACGCGCGGCTGCCGGATTTAACCCGGCACGCCCCGCTACTTCGTCTTAAGAATCTCCCTTGTTTTGTCGCCGGAACATGCGGTTGACACCCCCGCAGTGGTCAACTAATATCAAACTCTATTTATCTCGTCATAAATTATATTGACAGCGTAACCGCAGAGTTATTGCGCGGGAGAGACAAGCAAAATTATGTCTGAAGTCAAAGAGATCGCATCGCCGGAACAGGCCGCCGTGGAGCGTTGGGAGGATGAGACGCTCGCGCCCGTGTTGGAGAAGCGTCCCGAGCGCAAGAAGGCGTTCGAGACGGTTTCGCTCGACGCGGTTGAACGACTTTACACGCCCGCCGACGTGCTCGACGTTGATTTCGACAGAGACATCTCTTTCCCCGGCGAGTTTCCTTACACGCGCGGCATACACCCGACCGGCTATCGCGGCAAACTCTGGACGATGCGCCAGTTCGCCGGGTTCGGGACGCCCGAAGAGACTAACGCGCGTTTCAAATATCTGATGGCGCAGGGACAGACCGGCCTCTCCGTCGCCTACGATCTGCCGACGCTCATGGGCTACGACGCCGACGCGATGCTCTCGGAAGGCGAAGTCGGCAAGTGCGGCGTCGCCGTCTCGTCGCTCGCCGACATGGAGACTCTGTTCAACGGTATTCCGCTCGAAGCGGTCACCGTCTCGCAGACGATCAATGCGCCCGCGTCCGTCCTGCTCGCGATGTATCTGGTCGTCGCGGAAAAGCAGGGCGCGGATTGGCGCAAGATTTCCGGCACGCTGCAAAACGACATTCTCAAAGAGTACATCGCGCAGAAGGAATGGATTTACCCGATCCGCCCGGCGATGAAACTCGTCATAGACACTTTCGAGTTCTGCACACGCCACGTGCCGAAGTACAACCCGATCTCCGTGAGCGGTTATCACATCCGCGAGGCGGGGGCGACCGCTATGCAGGAACTCGCCTTCACCCTGCGCGACGGCATCGAGTACGTGCAGTGGGGTGTTGACGCCGGACTCGACGTTGACGAGTTCGTCCCGCGCATCTCCTTCTTCTTCAACGCGCATAACGACTTCTTCGAGGAGATCGCCAAGGACCGCGCCGCGCTCATCGCCCTGCGCACGCAGCAGATCATCGCCGAAGAAACC
>Ga0307513_10006462_pt1 | contig 15311 bp, 15 predicted proteins | sample 15_EM_MG_FD_202174 | JGI IMG/M metagenome (GOLD analysis project Ga0307513, IMG submission 202174) | Populus trichocarpa ectomycorrhiza microbial communities from riparian zone in the Pacific Northwest, United States - 15_EM | ecosystem: Host-associated > Plants > Roots > Unclassified | place... | reverse complement strand
GAGGTCGGGGAATCCGGGATCCCACCGGTAGCGGCCCCGAGGTGTCTGACCGGCCTCGATCAGGTCCCGGTCGGGTTGGAGGAACACCACCGCGTGACCGGCGGCGATGAGTCCGTCGATGAACGGCCGCCGGAAGGCGCGGGAACCGTCCGGAGTGTCCACGACACCTTGGCCGAGAAAGCCCCACATGCTGTAGCCGATACGCATGCATCGAGCAGACCCAACCGGTGCCGGTCCCGGACAGGGGGTGGATGCGGACAACCGCGCTGTCCCCATCACGGGTACCGGCGTTGTGGTGTGTCCGCGGTTTCATCGACAATAGACGTTCCGTGCGGTCCCGATGGCGGTGGTGATGGGCCAGAGCCCCAAGCAGTTGCAGCCGGCCCGGTCCGTGCTGCACTTCTTCGGGGCCGAGGTCCGGCGGCTTCGCGTCGCTCTGGGCATGTCGCAGGCCGACCTCGGTAACGCACTATTTGTGCACAAGGACCTGATCCGCAAGATTGAGTCAGCGGAACGGATGCCCACCGACGACCTGGTCAACGAGTGCGATCGGGTCCTCGGTTCCGACGGCGGACTACGCAGGCTCCTCCCGATCCTGCACCGCGAGCGGGTGCTCCGGCTGACCCGTGACACCGCGGGCGCGATGGCCGGGTTCCGGTCCGAGGCGACCGACCGCCCGGTGCTGGACTGGCTGCTGTCATCCACCCACGACGCCCGGCGTGCCCGGGACGGCGACGACCGGTCAACGGCCGACCGGCTCCGTGACCTTCGCGGCGCCGACCACCAGCACGGCGCCGGATCAACCTACCCGGACCTCGTCGATGTACTCGCCGGCCTCGACGATCTGACCAGCCGGGCTCCGCAACTCGCGGCGGGATGTCTCGAACTTGCCGGCTACGAAGCGGTCGACCTCGGCGACGACGGACTCGCGCAACAGCACTACCTGCGAGCGTTAGAGATCGCCACCCGGTCCGCCGACCGTCTCTACGGCGGCTATCTCATCGCGGTCAGCCTGGCGCACCTCGCCCTGCACTGCGGCGACGCCGACCAGGCCGCCCGGCTCTCCGCCGCCGCACTACGCGGCACCGAACACGCCAGCACACCGGCGGTTCGCGCCGCCTGCCGTATGGTGCTGGCCCGCGCCCACGCCCGGCGCGGTGACGAACCCGCCTGCGCCGCGACGCTGTTGCAGGCCGAAGCCGACCTGGCCCGCAGCCGGCCCGGCGAGGAACCGGCCTGGATCGGCTACTTCGGGGAGGCGGACCTGGCCGACGAGAAGGCCCACTGCTTCTTCGACCTCGGCCTGCACAAACTCGCCCAACGCGAGGCCACCCAAGCGGTCGAACTGCTCGAACCCCACCGGGTCCGCAGGCTCGCCATCGACACCGCCCTACACGCCACCTCCCTGGCCCGGAGCCGACAGATCGAACACGCCTGTGCGCTTGCCCGCCAGGCGATCGACCATGCCGCGACCGTCGCGTCGTTCCGCACCGCTCACCGCATCGTGCTCATGCTGGCCGAGCTCCAGCCCAACCTCGACCAGCCCGAGGTGCAGGCGGTCACCGAGTACGCGCGCACCCGATTGCCGGTGCTGTTCAGCCCGGCACCGGTAGACCGGCGTCCTTGAGCACCCCCCGGTAGGCGTCAAGCTCCGCCTCCAGCGCCACCACCAACGCGGCCCCTGACACGTAATGCCCGACATCCCCCAGCGCCAACATGCCGACCAGCAGGCCACGCCCGCGCAGGCCGTCCGCCAAGGTCGTCGCGTCACCGATAGGAGCGATGTCATCCCGTACGCCGTGGACCAGCAGCACCGACTGGCGTACCCGGTCCGCTCGGACCGCGGCATCGGGCGAGGTCAGGATCGCCGCGTGTGGACGTTGGAACCTCGGCGCGGTCGTCGTCCACCGTCCCGGATCTACGATCGCCGACCGGGCCACGGCCAACGCGAACGGCCCGTTCTCGGATACGGCGCGCAACGCCGTGTAGCCGCCCGCGCTGGCCCCGGAAATGAACACCGCACCGGATATCGCCCGACCGGAGTCGATCAGATATTGGGCGACGGCACGGCAGTCCGCGACATCCCGTCGTCCCCATCGCCCATCTAGGGCCTTGCGGAACGCGCGGCCGTAGCCGGTGCTGCCCCGATAGTCGACGTCGACCACCGCGAACCCTCGGCTGGTGAAGAACTGCACCTCACCGTCCAGCCGCAGGTCACTGTGGTAGGTCGGCCCGGCGTGCGCGCGCACGATCACCGGCGTTGGCCGGACATCACCGGACGGCGGATAAAACAGCGCCGTCACCTGTCCACCGCCGGACTCGACCATCAGCAGCTCCGGCACCGACACCGGACCAAACGGATGGTCCAGGCACTGGCGGATCACCTCGACCCGATCGGAGCCGTCCGTGCTGACCAGCGCGATCTCATGCGTCCGGATCGGCGAGGCGCCGATCACCGCGACCCGGTCGCCCACCACCGCCAGGAAAGGCTTGATCGACGTGTACGGCACCGGCAGCCCCGCCAACGCACCGGAGGACACCAACGCCAACTCGTGCACCGGACCCCGTTGGACGGTCATCACGATCCGCCCGTCCGGCAACAGCGCATAGTTGGCGTAGCCAGACTCCCACGGCGCAGTCGCGCACTCAGCCTCGACCGGCGCGACCGCCTCAACCCGGCCGTCCCGCCACCGGTACAGGTTCCACCACCCTGTCCGGTCCGACATGAAGTACAGCCACCCGTCCGGACCCCACTGCGGCTGGAACGCCGACTCGTCCGGACCGCCCGCGACCCGCATCGCGTCGACCGGCCGCCCACCGGGCTCGTACCGCGCGACCCACACCTCGCTGGAATCCCACGGCATCACCCCCGCACCCCAGTGAACCCACGCCAGCCGGTCCCCAGACACGCACGGCGAAGCGAGAAACCCGTCCGTCGCCTCCAGAACCCGCAGCCGCCCGGACACCACCTCGACGGCGACCAGCTCATCGCCGCCAGCGTCTTCGCGCACACCCAACAGTTCGCCGCCGGACCGGGCCAGATCCCCGTAGACATGCCCGGTGGTGGGCACGGTAACAGCGCCGGCGAGTTGCCCTGACGAGTCGTCGACCACCGCAGCGTCGCCCGAGGGTAGGACCGTGTACGGCATTCCCCCGTACGCGTGCAAGCCGCTGCCTACCCCTTTGCCTGGCAGAACGGCGACCGATCCGGCCGACCATGTCACCAGCGCTGCACGGCCTGTCTCGGGGGATGACTCCACCCAGCACAACCGGCCGTCAACGCTGCTCAGCCAGTCGTACGAGACGCCAGCACGAGCCACCTGAACAGCCGTCGGCGCTGATCCCTGCCCTTCGTCGATCACCCATGCCCCCTACCTCGTCAAATTCGCGCCCGGTTTCGGCGACGGATGCGGACACCGCCAGTGTCCGCGCCCAACCGCTGGCGGCAACCCGAACCCACCGGATGAATGGAACCCATCACCTCACCGCTGTACCCGCCGCCAAGGCTGCGGCGGTGAGCGACCCGGCGGGCTCGCCAGAACCAGCCCCAGCACCCAACCTGGCGAGCCCGCCCCTCCAACCAGCATCGCCGAGGACCACCGGACGGTGATCACCAAGCCGAAGGAGATGTGACCGGTGACGACGACCTACCTGGCAAGCACCGCCCACGCCACCATCTCGGTCGCGCTCGACGCCATCAACACCCACGCGACCCACAGCAACACCGGCCTCTGTCGCACCTGCCGGACCGAAGGACCCTGCGACCGGCGCATCGAGGCCGAACGCGCCCTCCGCGGTTGGGGCCTGCTCCCGCAACGCCAGCCCGGCGCCACCCGTCCCGACCTCATCGGACTGCGCCGCGTCGGCGCGACTTGGTTCACCCCGACGACAGCGGCAGGCAGCGCGAAAGTTGGGCTGTCAACAAGGAACCACCAGCCGATCCCGACTCGCTTCGTCTCGGCGGAACCGTCCTGCGGATAGCCGAATTTGCCGAGTTTTGATGGTCGTCGGGGGGAAATCGTGACGATCTGGGTGTTGGCGACCGCGACCTCGCACCAGGCAGACGCCCTGGCCCGCTCGGGTTCCGGCGCGGACCAGGGAGTCTCCCCGGGGCGAACGGGCGCGGACCGGGCCAGAATGAACAGGCCGGCGTCGACCCGGGCCGGCTCCCGCGAGGAACGAGGTGCTCAAGATCATGGATATGAGACTCGAGGTCGTCGTCCTGCCCGTCTCCGACGTCGACAAGGCCAAGCAGTTCTACGAGTCGCTCGGGTGGCGACTAGACGCCGACTTCGTCGCCGACGAGCATTTCCGGGTTGTGCAGCTGACGCCGCCCGGTTCGCCGTGTTCGATCATTTTCGGCGCCGGCGTCTCGACGGCGACGCCCGGCTCCGCGCAAGGCCTGCACCTGGTCGTCACCGACATCGAGGCGGCCCGGGCCGAGCTCGTCGGTCGCGGTGTCGATGCGAGTGGCGTCTTCCATGACGCCGGGGGCGTCTTCCACCACGCGGGCACCGCGGGGCGGGTGCCGGGGCCGGATCCGGAGCGCAACAGCTACTCGTCGTTCGTCTCGTTCAGCGATCCGGACGGCAACGGCTGGGTGCTTCAGGAGATCACGACGCGGCTGCCGGGCCGGTGACTGACGGGATGGACGTCACGACTTTGACCGGCCTGCTGCGCGAGGCCGAGGAGCACCACGGCGCGTACGAGGCGTCCGCGCCCAAGCATCACTGGTCGGACTGGTACGCCGCCTATATCGTCGCCCGCGCGGACGGCCACACTCCCGACCAGGCGGTCCTCGACGCCGCCGAGCACATGGCGGCGGTGCAGCCATGACCAGCGACTATGACGTGATCGTCATCGGCGGCGGGTCACCCGGCGAGCACTGCGTCGGCGCGCTGGCCGAGGGGGGCCTGCGGGTCGCCCTCGTCGAGCGCGAACTCGTCGGCGGCGAATGCTCCTACTGGGCTTGCATTCCCTCCAAGACGCTGCTGCGCCCGGGCGAGGCGGTGCACGCCGCGCGGGAGGCGGCGGCCACCGCGCAGGTCGACGTCGCGGCGGCGCTGGCCTGGCGGGACTTCATGGTCTCCGACTACTCCGACGCCGGCCAGGAACGCTGGCTTGCCGGCAACGGCGTCGACCTGTTGCGCGGCTCCGGCCGGCTCGCCGGCACCGGCGTGGTCGAGGTCGACGGCGTGCGCTACACCGCCGACCATGTCGTCGTGGCGACCGGCGCCGACCCGGTCATACCGCCGGTCCCGGGCCTGCGCGAGCTCGACGGCATCTGGACCAACCGCGAGGTCACCGGCATGAAGGACGTTCCCCGCCGGCTGATCGTGCTCGGCGGCGGCCCGGTCGGGGTGGAGATGGCGCAGGCGGTGCGCCGGCTGGGCGGCGAGGTGGTCCTGGTCGCGTCCGGCGGGCACCTGCTGGCCCGCGAGCCCGCGCCGCTGGGCGAAGCGCTGGGTGAGGTCCTCCGGCGCGACGGCGTCGAGCTGATCCTCGACGTGCGCGCGAGTGCCGCCCGGCGCGACGGCGCCGACTACGTGCTGAGCCTGGACGACGGCCGGGAGGTCAGCGGCGACCGGCTGCTCGTGGCGACCGGCCGGCGGCCCCGGGTGACGGGCATCGGCCTGGAGACCGTCGGCGTGCGGGCCGACGAGCACGGCATCCCGGTCGATTCGCGGCTGCGCGCGGCGGAGCGCCTGTGGGTCGTCGGCGACGCCACCGGCCTGTGGCTGCTCACCCACGTCGGCAAGTACCAGGGCGAGGTGGTCGCGGCGAACATCCTCGGCGAGCGGCGCGAGGCCGACTACACGGCGGTGCCGCGGGTGGTCTACACCGATCCGCAGGCGGCGTCGGTGGGCGCGACCGAGGCCCGGTTCAGCGCGACGGCCCCGCTCTCCGAGGTGGCCAAGACGGAGACATACACCCGCGCGTACGCCGAATCCAACGGTTTCCTCACCCTGCTCAGCGACGGCGAGCGGCTGACCGGGGCGTACGCGCTCGGCCCCGAGGCCGGCGAGTGGCTGCAGCAGGCCACCCTGGCGATCCGCGCCAAGGTGCCGCTGGACGTGCTGCGCGACACCATCCAGCCGTTCCCCACCTTCTCCGAGATCTACGTGTCCGCGCTGCACGCCCTGCACGGCGAGATCGCGCGCCAGCCGACCGGAGCGGGATCGCGCTGATCCGAAACGCGGGCCCGCCGGCATCACGCCCGGCGGGCCCGGCCGGAGGCGAGGGCAGCGACGATGACCGGCAGCGCGACCAGCAGGGCGAGGCCACGCAGTCCACCGGCGATCGGGTACGCCGCCCGCAGCCCGAATCCGTGCGCGACGAGACCGCCGGTCAGCGCGCCGAGCGGGATCAGCCCCCAGCCCAGCATCCGGTAGACGCCGTTGACCCGGCCCAGCAGCTCGGCCGGCACGAGCTGCTGTCGCAGGCTCACAGTCACGACGCTCCACATCGTGGTGGCAAGACCGTTCAAAGCCAGCAGTACGCCGAGCACGATCGCATTCGGGCTCAGCCCGATCGCCACGAAGATGAAGACGTTCGCCACGAGCGCCGTCACCAGCGCCGGCAGCGCCCCGAACCGCGCGACGATCCGAGCATTGACCAGGCCGCCGAGTACGCTGCCGAGCGCTCCGCCGGCGAGCAAGAGGCCGTAGCTGCGCGCGCTCAGATGCAGCGTTTGCGTCGCCAGCAGGACGAGGGTCACGCCGCCCAACTGGAAACAGAAGGTGTTGACCCCGAGCAGCAGTGCCAGCGCGCGCAGCAGGCGGTGCCGCGCAAGCCAGCGCAGGCCGTCCGCGATGGCCGTGCGGATCGGCTGATGCGCGGTCGGCGCCGGCCGGCGCCGCGGCAGGGTCATCAGCAGCGCGGCGGACAGGGCGAACGACCCCGCGTCCAGGCCGAACGGCAGCGCACCGGCGACGGTGAACAAGACACTGCCCAGCGGCGGGCCGACGAACATCTGACCGACCGTGGTGACGGTGTACTGATTGCCGTTCGCCCTGTGCAGCAGGGACTTCGGGACGATGTCGGGCAGGATCGACTGCGCCGCGATGCCGAACACCACCTCACCGGCGCCGAGGCCGAACGCCAGCACGGCCAGAACCGGAATGCTCACTTGGTCGACGGCCACCAGGACCGCCACGACGGCGACGACGACCGCCTGGAAGGCCTGGGCGCGCCACAGCAGGGCGACCCGGTCGTAGCGGTCGACCACCGCCCCGGCCATCATCGACAGCAGCAGCCAGGGCAGATAGGTAGCGGCCGAAACGATCGAGATCAGCCGCGGGTCGCGGGTGACGGTCACGGCCAGCAACGGGACGGCCGCGGCGAACGCGCCGTCGCCGATGTTGTCGATCGCGGCCGCCCAGCACAGCCGCCAATAGGCACTGGACAGTCGAGGTTCGGTAGTCGTCGCGGTCACGGCGGAGATCGTCCGGCGCCGGTGGCCGGCTCGACACCATTTAGCCCCTCGCTACATAATCGAGGCGTGCCGCTGACCCTGCAGCTCGGCGTCGCCGACCTGGCCGGCACCCGGTTCGCGATCTCGCCGCTCTCCGAGACCATCTCCGGCCTGCAGCAGCTGGGGGACCGCGGGTGGCGGGAGATCAACCTGCGCTGGACGCGCTGGGCGTCGGACGAGCTCGCGGCCCGGCCGCTGCGGCTGCCGCGCACCTGGCCGCTGATCGTCAACGACCGGCCGAGCTGGCCCCAGTTCCTGCTCCCCGCCCCGATGGCGGCGGCCGGGACGATCGACGACAACCTCGCGGCGATGCGCCGGACCACGGCCCGCCAAGTCCGTGCCAGCCTGCACGGGGTCTTCGGCGACGATCTCCCGGAGAGCGCGGCCGAGCTCGCCGCCCGTCCTGCCGCCGGGCTCCGGGCGCTCGCCGCCGAGCTGCGCGAGGCGCATGACCGGCTCATCGCGCCGCACTGGTCGCGGATCCGGGCCGTGCTGGAGGCCGACATCGCCTACCGCGCGAAGCAATTGGCCGCCGGCGGCGCCGACCGGCTGTTCGCGGGCCTGCATCCCGATCTGCGCTGGTGCGATGGGCAGCTGACGCTCGAGCGCTGGCGCAGCGATCGGACGATGAGCCCGGCCCCCGGCGGCCTGGTGCTGCTGCCCGTCGTGCTGGGCAGCCCGTACGTCCTGATCAAGGGGAACTCGACGACGTTCACGACGGTGCGCTACCCGGCGCGCGGCGTCGGGGCGCTCTGGATGGCGGGCAGCCGCCCGGCGAGCGGCAGCGCGGTTCGGCTGCTCGGGCGGCCCCGAGCCGAGTTGCTCGACGCGTTGCGGTCACCCGCGACGACCACCGACCTCGCCCGCGCGCTGAAAGTGTCGCCCAGCGCGGTGTCCCAGCATCTGCGCGTGTTGCGCGACAGTGGCCTGGTCGTCGGCGAGCGGACCGGCCGCAGCGTGTTGTATCTGAGCACCGGACGCGGCCTGGCCCTGCTGGACCCGACGGGCTGACCGGCGCTGTGGTCGAATGGCGCTGTGGATGGCGTACGCCTGCGATGTGCTGTTGCCCTTGATCTTGCTGCCGTGCGGGATGTCGTCCGGCGGGCGTTCGAGAAATATGTGCCGCGGATCGGTCGTGAGCCGATGCCGATGCGCGTCGACTACACCGGCGCGATCCGCAGCGGGCAGTGCTGGGTGGCCGAGATCGACGACCGGATCGTCGGGATGCTGGTGCTCGTGCCGGCCGACGGTTATCTGCATCTGGACACCATCGCGGTGGCTCCCGAGGCGCAGGGCCGCGGCGTCGGCAGCCGGTTGCTCGCGTTCGCCGACGAGCAGGCCTCCGCGGGGGAGTTCGCCGAGGTCAGGCTCTACACGAATGCGGCGATGACCGAGAATCTGGCCTACTACGCCCGGCACGGCTACCGCGAGACGCATCGCTCGGAGGAGCACGGCTTCCGCCGGGTCTTTTTCAGCAAAGACCTGCGCTAACGTCCCGGCGAGCGGACCTCCCGGGGCGAGGCGCCCAGCTCGCGGCGGCAGGCCTTGTTGAACGCCTGCAGGTCGCCGATCCCGACCGCCGCGGCGATGGCGGAGATGGACAATGTGGACTCGCGCAGCAGGTGCCGGGCCCGGGCCAGTCGGCGGCGGCGGATGTAGGTCACGACCGTGTCGCCGGTCTCGACGTGGAACAGGCGGGTGAGGTGGTTGTGTGAGACGCCGGCCGCGCGGGCCACCGCCGGCACGGTGAGCGGGCCGGCCAGGTGGGACTCGATGTAGGCGATCGCCGTGGCCACCACCGGGTGCCCGCCGCCGGGCGCGGACGGCGGAGTCAGCTCGGCCACCCGCCACAGCACCGCCCACACCTCGGCCGCGGTGCGGGCCGATGACTTCGGTGCGGCCGCGATCGCCTGCAGCAGCAGGCTGGACAGCATCGGCATCTCGGCGCCGGAATCCTGCATCAGCGGCACGGTGCGCGGCTCGCCGCCAGCCGACAGGCGCAGGTGGGCGTAGAGATGCTCGGAGCGGCCACGGTAGCGGTAGTGCACCTGCGTGCCCGGCGGGACCAGGCTCACGTAGCCGGGGCGGATGGCGTGCACCGTGCCGGCGACGGTTAGCTCGGCCGAGTAGCGGTAGAGATGCAACTGCCAGAGGTCGGGCAGCCGGAACACGTCGCGCCGGCTGGTGGTGCCGTGCACCCCGTGACCGACGTTGGCCACCTGCGGCGGCTCGTTCAGCCGGACCGTGACCGCATCCATGGTGAAAAACTACCAGCGATGGTGAATGCAGGCCACGCACTCACAGCACTTCCCCGCCTAGCGTTGTCGTATCCGGACCAGCAAACAGGCGGAGGAACGAGAGTGACCGAGCAACTGCTGACCTCAGTGCAGATGGCCCATTTCGTGGCACACGGATCCCTGACCATGACCGCGGTGGTTCCGCGGGAGATGAACGCCGAGGCGATCGGCGTCCTGACCGCGGGCATTCCCGGTGCTCCCTACGGCACCCCGGTGAGCGAGGCCTTTCCCGCCGGATCCTTCGCGCGCCGCCTCGTCGAACTGCCCGCGGTGGCCGGCGCCTTGCACAGCCTGGTCGGCCCGGCGCCGACCGTCGACCACCATCACGTGCATATCCGCGAGCCCCGCGAGGGTTCGGCTCAGCCGCTGCACGGCGACGCCATCATCGACGTACGCATGGACGCGTTTGACGTTCAGCTCATGTACTACCCGCACGAGGTGACCCTCGAGATGGGCGGGACGTTGAGCGTGCCGGGCAGCCATCTGCGCCGGACCAACGAGACCGACACCGGGCGCTACCAGAATCTGCGCGGGCAGAACAGGCTGGTGTGCCCGGCCGGAACGGTGGTCCTGCTGCACCACGGGATCTGGCACGGCGGCCGGCGCAACGACACCGACACGCCCCGCTACATGTTCAAGATCCGCTTCAATCCCACCGTGCCCCAGGTCCGCCTCTGGAACACCGGCGACCTCGCCGATCCGGCCGTGGCGGACGAGCTGCGCACCCAGTTCCCGTGGTACGAGCCGGCCACCGGCCGCCTCGAGTACTACAACCGGGTCCGGATGTGGCGCGCGTTGACCGGTGACGAGTCCTTCGACCTGGATCACTGGGTGACCCGGGTGACCAACCGCCCGCTCGCCCACCACTAGCCGAAAAGGAGACGCAGATGACCGCGCCCACCAAGCAAACCCTCCGCCAGCAGGTTCTCGTCCTCTACCTGTCCACTTCAGCCCTCGACAGCAAGGTCATCGGGTGGTCGCAATACGACGGCACCGGCCGAAGCGCTCCGACCACGGGCGACAGCGACGAGCCACCGTACGAAACCGGGGTGGCGGCCTTGTGCGACGGCTGGCGCCTGTTGCAGGCGGCCCAGCTGATCCCGCCCTACCCGGGCCACGAGTACGACGTGTCGTTCCTCAAGCACGAATTCCTCTTCGAAAAGCTCGTCGAGCTGGACGGCTGACGCGTCACACGGTTCCGCACACGCGTGCGAGGCGAGCGCGGCCCTGGGTGCCGCGATGGTGCACTCCGTCGCGCTGAGCGAGCCGACCGGGGTGGCCGCCCTGCGCCGGGCGACCGAGCTGGCCCGGGTCGCCGGCGACCGGTCCACCGCCGCCACCGCGTCCCGGGAGCTGGGCTTCGTCGCGGCCGGCGCCCGCCAGGGCGGCACCGGCATGCTGCGCGAGGCCCGGGAGCTGGCGACCGGCGACGACGGGAAGCTCGCCGCGGTGCTCGGGATCGAGGCGCTCGCGCTCACCGACAGCGGCCAGTTCGACGCGGCCGCCCAGCGGTTCCGCCGCTCGGTCGAGCTGGCCGAGCGGGCCGACGAGTCGCGAAAGGCGGCCTGGTCGCTGACCCTGCTGGCCCGCGCCGAGCTGATCGCGGGCGAGCCGGCCGCGGCCCGCGCCGACATCGACCGGGCCCGGGCGCTGGTCACCGCCGACCGGTGGACCGCGTTCCTGCCGCTGGTCCTGGCCGTCTCGGCCGAGCTGGACCTGCACGAGGACCGCCTCGACCCGGCCGGCGAGCAGCTCACCTGCGCCTGGACGTTGGCGACCCGGCTGGCCGACCCGTGCTGGCTGGCGGTCACCGGCCGCGGGCTCGGCCTGCTCGCGGCCCGGCGCGGCAACACCGCCGAGGCCATGCAGTGGCTGGACGGCGCGTATCACCAGCGACCTGCCGCCGCTGGTCTGCCGATGGATCGACGCGGCGACCCTCGACGCGATCTGCGACGTGGCGACGAGCCGCCGGCTGCCCCGGGCGAGGGCGGCCGTCGCCGAGCTGACCGGTCTGGGCGAGCAGGCCCGGATGCCCGCGTACGCGGCCCGCGCCCGCACCTACCGGGCCCGCCTCGTTCCCGCCGGCCCTGATCGACTGGCGATGGCCTCGGCGAGCACCGTCCGTATCCCGGCCACGCCCGCCAGAGCGCCGTGACCCGCACCAGCCGACCGGCCTGACCGAAAGAGGCATCCGCGATGGACCGACAAGCGATCTCCACCGAGCACGCGCCGCCCGCGATCGGCCCGTACAGCCAGGCGATCGTCGCCGGCGGCTTCGTCTTCTGCTCCGGCACGGCCGGAATCGACCCGGCGACCGGGGAGATCCCGGACGGGATAGCGGCGCAGACCCGGCTCGCGCTGCGCAACCTGGACGCCATCCTCACCGCGGCCGGCGCGTCGATGGCCGCGCTGGTCAAGACGACCATCTTCTACCGCAACGTGGACGACTTCGCGACCATCAACGAGATCTACGCCAGCCACATGCCGGATCCGCCGCCGGCCCGGTCCGCCCCGGCGAACGTCCTGCTGCCGCGCGGCCTGCTCATTTCGATCGACGCCATCGCCGTGGCCGAGACCGCTTGATTCACTTGTTGAGCATGAACTTCCCGACCGGCAGCGCGTGGTCCACGACGCGTACGTCGCCGAGCCAGCCGTAGTAGGTCTGTTCCACCACGCGGTTGTAGTCGTACGCGCCGAGCATCCAGAACTCGCCGGTGCTTGCGACCCCGGCGGAGGGGGTGGACGGGTTGCCGACCACGGGACAGCCGTCGACGTACATCACGGTGTGCGTTCCGTCGTTCACCACCGCCACGTGCCACCAGGCGTTCCGGGGCAGTTGGTGGCTCCAGTTGGTGATGATCTTGTTCTGGTCGAGCGGGAAGACGGCCCACTGCAGCGCTCCGCCGCCGTCGAGGTTGAGCGTGCCGGCCGGCTCGAGCGGATCGTCGCCGGTCTTGCCGGCCTGCGCACCGGTGCCCATCCGGCTGAACAGCCCGCACCAGGCGTGCGCGTCGCCGAAGTCGGCGGGCAGCTTGACGTACGCCTCGATGGTGTAGCCGCGGCTCAAGGTCGCCGTGTCAACGGTGCGTGGTCGCCGGTACGCAGATAGGCGCCGTGCGCCGGATCGCGCCCGCCGCCGAAGTAGAGGCTGGCGTGCGCCGGCTGGCCGGGGCCGTGGTCGGCGGACCAGGTCAGCGCGCCGGCCCCGCCGCCGACGGTGACCCGGGTCAGATCGTTGCCGTGCCCGGAAAGGTCGCGCACGACGTAACCGTCGGCCACCGGGGTGCCGGCGGCCCGCCCGCTGTCGAACCGCCAGTAGGCGAGCGTGCCGGGCACCAGCACGTCCCGCGCGGGCCGGGGCGCGGCGACGGGCACCGGATCGAAGCCGGCGAACCGCCGGGCGAAGTCGATCGGCACGCTGAAGTAGTTCGCCGGCCCGGTCAGCTCCACCTCGAGCCGGGCTAGTTCGTCGCGCTGCCGCGCAGCCATGCCGAGGAAGTACGGCGAGAACGTCGCCACGTCCACGGTGTTGCGGGCCAGGTCGAACCGGTACGTGCGGATCATCGCGCTGCCGCCGAAGTAGCGGTCCTGGTAGTTGGTGATGTGCACGTGGACGTCGTGCCCGGCGGCGTTGCGCAGCACGGTGCGTCCCGGCGGCCAGAAGTGCCCGTTGAGGGTCAGGAAGATCTGGTCGTTCCGGCTGATCAGCTGATCCCACAGCTGCCGGCCGAAGTCGGACAGATGGGCGTCGTCGGCGAAGGCGATCTCGTGCGTGGTCAGGATCACCGGGCTCTTCGGGTGCTTGTCGATGACCGACTGCGCCCAGGCGATGCCGCCGGCGGACGGCCGCCAGTCCAGGGCGAGCAGCAGCCAGCTCTTGCCGGCCGCCCGGAAGATGTGCGCGGTGTTGTAGCCGTCCGGGCTGGCGCCGGCGAAGGTGGGCGAGCCGGCGAACCGCCGGGGCCCGAAGGTCCGCAGGTACGCGGTGTCGCCGCGCTGGTCGTCGGTGGACGAGTTGACGTCGTGGTTGCCGGCCAGCACGCTGTACGCCGCGCCGGCCCGGTCCAGCGCCGCGAACGACTGACCGATCGCGGCGAACTCGGCGGGCTGTCCGCCGTTCTGCGTCAGGTCGCCGAGGTGGGCGAGGAAGACGATGTTCTCCTCCCGGGCCTGAGCGAGGATCCAGCGCAGCGACGCGTCCAGCGGGCCCGGGTGGATCCGGTCGGCGTCGAACAGGTACTGGGTGTCCGGCATCACGACCAGCGTGAAGCGCGGGCTGTCGGCGTCCGGACGCCAGGCGCGGAAGGTGTCGCCAGGTGCGGCCGCGGCGGCCCGGGGGAGCAGGCTCAGCGCCGCGGTGCCGGCACCCGCCAGGCCGGCGGCGCGCAGCAGCCCACGCCGGCTGACCGCCGGATCCGCCCGGTGCGGATGCAGGTCGGCGCAGTGCGGCTCCTCGTTCAGCGCCTGCGCCAGGCAGAGGTCGTGGTTGTGGCCCTGGACCATTGTCGTCTCCATCGCCGCACGGATCATCGCGGTAGACGCTAGGAGCCGGTCCCGGAACAAGGCCTGGACAACCACACGAAAAGATCAAGAGCAATATGTGAACGCGGGCCTACCCCGGTGCCCACACCCCGGGGGTAAGTCCGTGTTCGACCTGGCCCGCGGAGCTGAACACCCGGTTCCGGCCGGCCGTCTTGGCTCGTCGCAGCGCCTGCTCGGCGGAGTCCAGCAGGTGTGGCGAGTCGGTGGCGTCGTGGAACATCGAGGCGATGCCGATCGACACCGTGACCCGGGTGTCGTCGTTGTCGTTGACCGGGAACTTCTCCGCCTCCACGCTTTCGCGGATCCGGGCGCCGGCGTGTGCCAGGTTGGCCCGGTCGTAGCCCGGGAAGACCGCGGCGAACGTGTTGTCGCCGATCCGGCCCAGGACGGCCGCGTTGCCGCACAGTGCGACCAGGCGGTGGGTCAGCTCGACCAGCACCTCGTGCCCCGCGGGCTGGCCGTAGATCTGCACGACGAGCTTGAACTGGTCGATGTCCAGCAGGACGATGCCCAGGTCGTGTCGCTGGTCGCGGGACCGTTCGCATTCCAGGTCGAGGTGCGAGAGCAGCACGCCGCGGGCCTTCAGCCCGGTGAGCTCGTCGACGATCGCCATTTTCTCCTGCATACCCACCAGCACCCACATTCTGGTGATGACAAGGGCAAAAAGGCAGATCCCACACAATAGTACGACCGGAGCACCCGCCCGCCGCTCCGCCACGAACTGCGTGTACAGCAGGACCAGGGGCAGGAGCGCGGCGAGCGACAGCAGGAACAGCCGGCGGCGGGTCACGTTGGGCAGCGCGACCTTGGCCCGCTGGTCCAGCATTCGCATGCTCGGGTGCAGCGCCGCGGCGCCGAGCAGGACGTACTCGGTGAGCCAGAGCACGTCCGGGACGCCGCCGTCCTGGTAGGTGTCGGCGGCCGTCTGCAGGCCGTAGACCATGTCACCGACAAGCATCGCGATCAGGCTCGCCAGCAGCAGCCGGAAGGCGGTCGAG
>Ga0307513_10006461_pt1 | contig 15314 bp, 19 predicted proteins | sample 15_EM_MG_FD_202174 | JGI IMG/M metagenome (GOLD analysis project Ga0307513, IMG submission 202174) | Populus trichocarpa ectomycorrhiza microbial communities from riparian zone in the Pacific Northwest, United States - 15_EM | ecosystem: Host-associated > Plants > Roots > Unclassified | place... | reverse complement strand
TTGCGCGCATGACCACGCTGCGCGACCGCAAGAAGGAACGCACGCGGCAGGCGCTGATCGACGCGGCCGGCAGGCTCTTCGCCGAGCAGGGATACGAGCGGACGACCGTCGCCGACATCGCCGCGGCCGCCGACATCGGCACCCGGACCTTCTTCAGCTACTTCGCCAGCAAGGAAGAGCTGGTCTATCCCGAGGCCGACGCGCGGATCCGGGCCGCCGTCGACGCGATCGCCGCCCGCGCACCCGGCGACAGCCCGGTCGATGTGCTGCTGCGCGCGCTGGGCAACGTCGGGGACGAGATCGTCGGCCCGATGGCCGGCCTGCGGCTGCGCCTGGCCCAGACCGTGCCCGCGGTCCGCGGCCGGGGCCTGCAGATCCAGGCGGACGCCCAGCGCGAGATCGCCGGGCACCTGCGCGACGCCTTCCCCGATCAGCTCGACGCGGTGAGCGCCGCGGCGCTGGTCGGCGCGTTCATCGGGGCGGTCGCCGGCGCCCTGCAGGTGCTGCTCGACGATCCCGCCGCGGTCGCCGCCGGGCCCGCCGAGCTGCGCGAGCGGATGCGGGCGGCGACAGACATCGCGCTGCGACCCTGGGCGGGCTAGGCTGCCGCGGCAAGAGCATCCATCGGTGAGTTCACGGGGTGAGGCCATGCACAAGCACGCGCCGCTGCACCCTGCCCTGATCTGAGAAGCTCACCGCTTGGAGTTCGCAAAGATGCATCTGCTCGTCCTTGGCGGCACCCGATTCGTCGGGCGGGCCGTCGTCGACGCCGCCCTGTCCGCCGGCCACGAGGTGACCCTGTTCAACCGCGGGTGCACGGCGACCGCGCGCTGATCGCCCGGCCCGGGCTGATCGTCGGGCCGTACGACCCGACGGAACGCTTCCCGCACTGGCCACGCCGGATGGCCCGCGGCGGCCGGCTCCTGGCTCCTGGCGACCCGGCCGACCCGATGCAGTTCATCGACGTCCGCGACCTGGCGCGATGGCTGGTCGGTGCGACCGCCGGCGGCCTCTTCAACGTCGTCGCCCCGCCGCTGCCGATGGCCGACCTGCTGGAGGCGTGCCGGACCTCGACGCCGGCCGAGCTCGTCTGGGTGCCGTCCGGCCAGCTGCTCGCCGCCGGAGTCGACCCCTGGATGGGCGTTCCGCTGTGGATCGGCGACCCGGCCTGTGCGGCGGCGAACCTGGTCGACGCGAGCCGGGCCCGGGCCGCCGGTCTCACCACCCGCCCGGTCGCCGAGACCGTCGCCGACACCCGGGCGTGGGACGTCGCCCGCGGTGGCCCGGCCCCGGGCACCGACCCGTTCCCGCCGGAATCGGAGCAAGTGTTGCTCGACGGTGGGGCGGCTACCAGGCGTCGATGACCGCGTCGGCGACCGCCGCGTGGTGGGCGACGTCGCTCAGCCGGTCCGAGATGAGGTCGGTCAGGTAGGCGTAGGCGATCCCGCGCTCCGGGTCGGCCCAGCCGATGCAGCAGTTGCTGCCGTTGTGCCCGAACGCGCGCCGGCCGTTGCGCTGCCCGAGCGGGCTCGGCCAAGCTCCCTCCCGCGCTCCGCCCAGCTGGAACCCTTGCGACCAGCGCACCAGCGCCCGGACGAAACGGTCGGTCTCGCCGTCGCTGGTCGGCGTGGTCGCCTCCGCCAGCGTGGCCGTGTCGAGCAGCCGGCCGTCGAGCAGCGCTTGATAGAACCGGGCGAGGTCGCGGGCGGTGGCCGAGACGCCCGCCGAGGGGATGACCGCGCTGCGGGTCGAGCGCCGGTTCACCACGGCGGCCACCCCTCGGGGCAGCGCGCCGCGCCCACGCAGCGGAACGCGCCGGTCCCATTGCGCGGCCGACAGGCCGAGGTAGGTGTCGCGCAGCCCGAGCGGCTCGAGCACCTCGGTCCGCAGCAGATCCGGCAACGGCACGCCGCTCACCCGCCGCAGCACCTCGCCGAGGATGAACCCGAACGTGACGAACTGGTACGCCGGCCCCGACCCGGGCGCGGCGGTCGGCGTGGCCCGCTCGATCCGCCGCAGCGACCAGTCCCAGTCGGCCATGGCCGCGACGTCGCCGACGCTGCTCCCGGCGGTCGCCATGCCGGTGCGGTGCCGCAGCACGTGCCGCAGCGTGATCGTCTCCTTGCCGCGCTGGCCGAACTCCGGCCAGTGGCTGGCGACCGGGTCGTCCAGGCTCAGCTCGCCGCGCTGGACGAGCCGGTGCACCAGCACCGAGGTGTACGGCTTGCCGGCCGAGAAGATCAAGAACAGGCTGTCCGCCGGGCAGCCGAACGAGCGGTCCAGCACCATCTCGCCGCCGTGCAGCACGCACAGTTGGGCGGCCGCGCCGCGAGCCTCGACCAGCTCGACGGCGCGGTCGAGGCCGCGGGTCAGCTCGACGGCTGCGGTGCTGCGGCGGGACTGCGGTGTCCGCCGCGGTCCACCGCCCGTACGCCGAAGAAGACGTTGTCCTTGGACAGGTCGATCGTCACCGCTGTGACGTTACCCGCTGCGACCACATGCTCCCACTCCGATGCGGTGGTCTCGCGCCAAAGCACCTCGTATCCGGCCAGGTCGGCCGCGGTGCTCGGGGTCCAGCGCAAGGTCGTGGAGTTGGTCAGCTGGGTGGTGTCGATGACCACACCCTTCGGGGTGCCCGGCGCCTGGGCCAGCGACCAGAGCGCGGCGGCGTTCACCCTCGCGACCCGGGCGATATAGCCGAAGTCGCAGAACTCGACCAGGTCGCCGTACTGGACGCCGTTCTCGACCCGGACGTTCTGGTGCTCGTGCGCGAAGTTCTCCCGCGGCTCGGTCAGCCGGGCCGCCGGATAGCCGCGGAGCAGGAACGAGATGTGGTCGCTGCCGCGCAGGTAGCGGTCGCGGCGCCAGATCACCCGGACGTCCATGCCGGTGACCGGGCCGCTCGCCACCTCCGCGACGAAGCGGCCCAACTGCCGCGACGGGCCGTCGTTCTCCCCGCCGACGCTGAGCCGGGTGGTGGCCTGCTGCGGGGTCTCCGAAGTGGGCACGCCCTCGACGAAGAGGCGGACCGTGTGCGAATCGTTGGCGGTGCCGTCGTGGGCGTCGCCGGTGCCGATGATGTCGTTGCTGAACATGGCCTGGATGTCGGCGCCCGCGTTCTTGTACTGCTGGGCCATGTGGTCCGAGCCGTACAGCCCCTGCTCCTCGCCGGCGACCGCGGCGAACACGATGGTCGCCTCGCTGTGCCGGGTCGCCAGCACCCGGGCCAGTTCCAGGACCGCGGCCACCCCGGATGCGTCGTCGTCGGCGCCGGGCGCGTCGCTGGTGAAGTCGAGGACGTCGGTGCACCGCGAGTCGTAGTGGCCGGTGACCACATAGATCCGCGCCGGGTCGGTGTCGCCGCGCAGGGTCGCGATGACGTTGGTGATCGTCGTCGGGGTGGGGATCCGGGGCGAGACGGGCTGCACGAACGACTGCTTCTCGACCGTCATCCGGCCGCCGGACGTGGCCGCGTACGCGGAAAGCTCTTGAAAGATCCAGTCCCGGGCGGCGCCGATGCCGCGCACCGGATCATCCTGACTGGACAGCGTGTGCCGGGTGCCGAAGGCCGCCAGCCGCTCGACCGTGGCCCGGATCCGGCTCTGGTCGATCTCCCGCAGGATGGCCTTGAGCTCGGGATCAACCGGCTTCGGAGGTTTGCCGCCGGCCTGCGCGGGACCGGCGCCGAGCACGGGCGTCACCGCGAGCGCGGCCGAGGCGGAGAGAAACGCACGTCGATCTGCCATGATTCGCAGCCTCGTACAATCCCCACGACATGTCCATGCCTGTCGATGTCAGGATTTTCCGTCGAGGTGGCTGCGCAGGTCGTTGAGGCGGCCGTCCCAGTTGCTGGCCAGCGCGGCCAGGAACGCCTGCGCCACCGTGACCGGGCCGGGCTGCAGCCGGAACCGGACCCGGCGACGCTCGCCCGGCTCGGCGCTGACCAGCCCGGCCTCGGCGAGCAGCCCCAGGTGCTTGGCGATCGCCTGCCGGGAGATCGGCAACCGTTCGGCCAGGTCGGTCGCCGTGGCCGGACCGCGCGCCGCCAACTCGCCGAGGATGGCCCGGCGAGTCGGATCGGCGAGCGCGGTGAACACGGCCACGGCCGCCGCCTCGTCACCCGTTGAGGTATGCAACCAGCTCACCGAGTTCACTATCCCAGCCCGAGTTGTTCTGCTTGTAGGAGTGGTCGTGCTCCGCCGGCGACAGTTGGGCGAAGCCGCTCTCCACGACGGTCAGCCGGGTGCCGCCGTCGTGCGGCTCGAGCAGGAAGTCGACGAACGTCCGCCGCGGGTCCTCGGCGGGCAGCCCCTCGATGCCCCAGGAGTAGGCGAACCGGGTGACCGGCTCGACGACTTTGATCTGCAGAGTCGCCTTGTGTCCCTCGTTCCAGCGCAGTTGCGCCTCGCCGCCGGGCCGCAGGTCGACCTCGGCACTGTTGCCGAACCAGGTGCCCAGCCCCTCGGCGGTGGTCAGCGCGGCCCAGACCTTCGCCGGCGGGTGGGCGAGGTCGAGAGTGCGCTCGATGCGATCCGGAAATGCCATGACGTCCTCCTCAGTAGCAACCATTCGGTTGCTACTCAATCTATCGCAACTGGTCGGTTGCTACAAGCGTTCCGCGTTGAGAAATCGCAGCACGGCCAGGACCCGGCGGTGGTCGGTCCGGGCCTGCGGCAGGTCCAGCTTCGTGAAGATCGCGGTCACGTGCTTCTCCACGCTGCGCTCGGCGAGGTGCAGTCCCGCCGCGATGGCCAGGTTCGAGCGGCCTTCGGCCAGCAGACCCAGGATCTCTTTTTCGCGTACGGACAACCGGGCCAGCCCCGCGTCGACCGCGGGCGCCGCGAGCAGTTGCCGCACCACCTCGGGATCCAGGGCAGTCCCGCCCTCGGCCACCCGGTGCAGCGCCCCCACGAAGTCGTCCGTGCTCACGATCCGGTCCTTCAGCAGGTAACCCACCTTCGAGGCATGATCGGCGAGCAGCCGCCGCGCATAACTGGTCTCCACCCACTGGGAGAAGACCAGGACCGCCGTCTCCGGGTACGCCGACCGGATCGTCAGTGCGGCGCGGATCCCCTCGTCGGTGTGCGTCGGTGGCATCCGGACATCCACCACGACCACGTCGGGGCGGTGCCGCTCGACGGCCGCGAGCAGGTCACCGGCGTTGTCGACGGCGGCGAGCACCTCGATGCCGTGCTCGCCGAGCAGCAGCGTGATCCCGTCGCGCAGCAGCGGGTTGTCCTCGGCGATCACCGTACGCACGTCAGCCCTCCCGGGGCAGCTTCATGGTCACCACGGTCGGGCCGCCCGGCGGGCTGCGCACCAGCAGCGAGCCGTCCAGGGCCCGGGCCCGGCGGTCCAGCCCGGCCAGCCCGGTGCCCAGGCGGTCCAGCCGGGCGCCGCCGCGGCCGTCGTCGGTCACGGTCAACCGTATCCAGTCGGCGTCGGCCCGCACCTCGACCCGGGCCCGGCTCGCGCCGGCGTGCCGGGCCACGTTGGTGAGCAACTCGGCCACCGTGAAATAGAGCGCGGACGCGGTCGCGTCGGCCGGCCGGACGTCGATCAGCACGCTCACCTCGACCGGGACCGCGCTGCGCGCCGCCAGGGTGGACAGCGCCACCCCAAGGCCGTCGTCGAGTGCGGGCGGGTGCAGGCCCCGGACGATGTCGCGCAGTTCGGCAAGCGCCTCGGTGACCGTGCCACGGGCGTCGCCGGCCAGCGACTTGACGTCCGGATCGGTGGCCCGGCGCTCGATCCGCGACAGGGTCACCCCGAGCGCGACCAGCCGGGCCTGGGTGCCGTCGTGCAGGTCGCGTTCGACCCGGCGCAGGGTGGCCGCGGCGTCGTCACGCAGGACCGCCCGGCTGCTCTCCAACTCGGCGATCCGGGCGCTGTCCCGGCTCGGCTCGAGCAGACCCCGGATCAGCAGCCGGTCGGCGCCGACCACGAGCCGTACCAGCCAGGGCAGGGCGAGCAGCAGAAGCACGCCCTGCCACGCGAACCGCCAAGTGCCGCTCCAATGTGGCGTGTCGAACGGCCCGGCCGGCACGAAGCTCCACCACACCGGGAAGGTGACCGCGAGCACGCCCAGGACCAGCATCGGCACCGCCGCGTAGGCGCCGAGGAACCGCAGCAGCCAGCCGGCGAAGCAGTAGACAAGCGCCCGCCAGGCCGTACCGTCGGCCAGGATCGCCGGAAGTCGCCGCCAGCCGCGCGCGGGCAGCGGCGCCGGGAGGGCCCAGTCCCAGCCGAGGAAGAACCGGGCCGGGGCGCGGAAGTAGGCGCTCGTGTGCCGGGCCACGGCCAGCGCGACGGCGAGAACGGGCAGCCCGACGGTCACGATGATCAGCGGCGCGGAGACGAAGCCGAGAACGCCGAGCACGAACGTCGGAGCGCCGAGAGCAACGCCGCTGACCAGATAGCCGAGACCACGCCAGGTGCGGGCCGCGAACGGCGCCGTGAGCACCGCCCGCAGCCCGGTCCTGAACCAGTCGGTCATCCGACCGCCTCGATTGGTGGCGTGCGGAGCACCAGCGCTGCGGGGATCACCGTCCCGGCCAGCACCAGCGCGGCCACACCGAGCACGCCCGCGACCCAGAAACCCGCCGGTGCGTACACCGTCCAGGTGCCCAGCGCGGTGTGCAGCAGCGGCAGTGCAGTGGTCGCCGCCACCGCAGCGGCCACCAGGATCGCCGTACCGGTCACAGAAAGAGCCTCGCAGATCACGACGCCGAGCGCGCGGGCCGTGGTGCCCCCGGCGAGCCGCAGCACCGCCAGGTCACGCCGCCGGGCCAGCACGACGGTGATCAGACTGTTCAGCGCGGCGACGGCAGCGAAGGCCGCATAGACGCCGGTGCCGGTGACCTCGAGCCAGCGGTCGCCGGCATCCAGCGGCACCCCGGTCACGTGCGTGGTCGTGGAAAACACGATGACCTTGACGGCCGCGAACGCGATGGCCAGAGTCAGCGGGACGAGCGCGCCAGAGTAGGCCTTCGCCCGGACCGCGAGGTTGTCGGCGGCCAGCGCACCGGTAGGGCCGAGCAGCCGGGCAAAAGGCGCGGCGACCCGCAGCAGCGCGGGCCCGAGCAGCCCCGCACCGACGCACATGGCGAGCAGCACGCCGAGCCCGGCCACGTCCGCCTGCTCGGCGTCGAGACCCGAGACCCATATCGACAGCGCCACGCCGCCGGCCACCAGGACCAAGCCGATTACGGTACGCACGCCGCCGACCCGCCGCCGAGGCGCGCCCGTCTCGGCGAGTGCCACGGCCGGGCGTACCCGGGACGGACGGATCGCGGCGATCAGGGCGCCCAGCAGCGACGTGCTGACCGTGATGGCGAGCGCGATCGGCAGCGCCGCCGGATATGCGTGAAAGGCCACCGTGTCCGGGATGAGGTCGTGGCTCGCCAGCCCGCCGATCCAGGCCCGGCCGGCCAGCACGCCCAGCGGCACCCCGGCCAGGGTCGCCGGCACGGCCACGATCGCGGCCTGCAGCGCGACCGCCCGGCGTACCTGGGCGGGACTCGCCCCGACCGCGCGGACCAGCGCGATGTCCCGGGCCTGCCGGGCGATCGAGGCGGTCATGGTGAGGCCGACGATGATGATCGACAGGTAGATCGAGATGGGCAGGAAGAGCGCGGCGACGTCGAGAATTCCGCTGTCGCTCAGCGCGGCGCGGGTCGCCGGGTCCAGCCCGCCGGCGTTCAGCGAGTGCACCGCGCACAGCGAAGCGATGACCACCGTGGCGGCCAGGGCCTGCGTGGACGCGGGTCCGAAGAACGCCCACGGGCTGCGCTTCAACGCCTGCCGGGTCAGTCCGGCCATCATGCCGCTACCGCGGCTAGCTCGGCGCCGATCGTCGACTCGTCGGGTGTCGCCGAGTCGGCCGCCACTGTGCCCGCGCGCAGCAGCACCAGCCGGTCGCTCCACGCGGCCGCGGCCGGATCGTGCGTCACCATCACGACGGTCACGCCGTCGACGTCCACGGCCCGGCGCAGCAGCGCCAGGAAGCCGACCCGGTCGCGGCGCAGCCGGGTCAGCGCGCTCTCCCGCATCCGGGTGATGTCCCGCCCGGCCAGCCGGACCCGGCCGGTTGTCGGGCGGTCGAGGCCGGCCGCGCAATGCAGCAGCGTGCTCTTGCCCGACCCGGTCGCGCCCATCACGGCCACGAACTGCCCGGCCGGCACGGCGAGCGAGACGTTGTCCAGGGCGAGCACCCCGCCGCGATAGCGCCGGCTCGTCCCCTCGAGTTCCACCACTGATTCCATGCCGTTCAGACTCGTCGCCGCGCGGGCCCTGGGCAGCCGGGCTGACACCCGATTCACGGGTGCGGCTAACCGCACCTCCGGCGGCCGTACACCTGCTGGTCCGCTCGGGCCGGGAGGGTATTGATGTGCCGCACCATCTGCAGAGCATGGCGACCAGCCCGTGGCTGCTCGTCGCGGTGTTCGCGGTGGCCGGGCTCGATGCCGTGCTCCCGTTCATGCCGAGCGAGTCCACCGTCGTCGCGGTCGGCGTGCTCTCCGCCGGCACCGGCCGCCCGCACCTGGCGCTGCTGATCCTCGCGGCGGCGTCGGGGGCGTACCTGGGGGACCGGCTCTCGTATCAGATCGGGCGCAACAGCAACCGGGCCGTGGTCGCCCGGCTGCAGCGCGGCCGCCGCTCGAAGCTGGTGCACGACTGGGTGCACCGGTTGCTGCACCACCGCGGCGGCCTGGTCGTCGTTTTCGCCCGATACGTTCCCGGTGGCCGGTCCACCACCGCGTTCGCGGCCGGCGTGGTCGGTTACCCGCTTCGCCGGTTCCGTGGCTACACCGCGATCGCCGTGCTGCTCTGGGCGATCGAGGCCGCGCTGCTCGGCTATCTCGGCGGGGCGGTGTTCGAGTCCGAGCCGCTGGCCGGGCTCGCCGTCGGCTGGGCGGCCGCGCTGGCGGTCACCGGCGTCGCCGTACTGATCCAGCGGCTGGTCAGCCCCGCAGCGCCGACTGCACCGACGTCTCCTGCGGCCCCAGGAACACCGGATCACGCCGCGACGCCACGTCCACCAGGGCCTTGACCACCGCGCCGCGCTCGCGCACCACGCTGTTGAACCAGGGCCGCCGGTAGATCCGCACCGAGTCGTCGGCGACGCCGTCCGCCTCGACGCCGAGGCTGCGGCACAGCGCCACGGCCCGGTCGATGTGGTACGTCTGCGTCACCACGATCGCCTGGCGTACGCCGAAGATCTTGTTGGCCCGGGCACACGAGTCGTAGGTGTCGAAGCCGGCGTGGTCCAGGGCGATGCGTTCGTTCGGCACGCCGTGCGCGACCAGCCAGGTGAACATCGCGCCGGGCTCGTTGTAACTCCAGTTCATATGGTCGCCCGAGACCAGGATGGCCTTGACCTTGCCGTCGGCGTACAGCCGGCGGGCGATCTCGAGCCGGGCGGCGAGGAACGGCGACGGCTGCCCGTCGGCGTACACCTCGGCGCCCAGCACCAGGGCCACCGGCGCGGCCGGGACGTCCGCCTCGGCGTAGACGTGCCCCCGGGAGCGGACGCTCACCCAGCTGCCCGCGACCGCCATGGCCAGCACCGCGGCCGCCGTCATCAGGGCGCCCGTGACGACCGCCCGGCGTAACCAGATCCTCAGCACCGCGCCGACGATGCCAGCCCTGGTCAAGTACCGGGTAGACATGGTGCTCATGACTCTCGCCGACATCGTGGCCGTGACCGGCGGTGACCCGTTGCTGCTCTGGACCGCGCAGGGCATGCGGCCCGGCGTACGCGCCTGGGTCCGCGCCGACGCCGTGGCGGTGGCCTGCCCCGAGCTGTCCCGGCGCGATCGGATGGCGGTCTGGGGGAGCGTTCCCGCGGTCACCGCGTTGCTGCGCGAGGCGCTGCCGGAAGCCGGGCCGACCTTCCGGCCGATCGGCGACGAGCCGCTGATCACGGGGCTGTCGGACGCGGTCGAGGAGCTGGCGGTGGCGGGGCGGTTCGCCTGGATGGAGGTGACGGCGCCGGTTCCCGCGCTGGTGCGGGGCGATCCGCACTGGCTGGGCGACGACCGGGCCGGCGAGGTCGCCGACCTGATCGATGCGGCTTTCCCCCATTCGTACGCGCGGCCGGGCGGCGCCGGCGTGCGGCGGTGGGCCGGGATCCGGGCCGCCGACGGCCGGCTGCTGGCGGTGGCGGCCGAGGCTTGGTCCGTACCGGAAGTGGGCTTTATCGCCGGGGTCGCCACCCACGCCGACGCCCGCGGTCGCGGCCTGGCCGCGTCGGTCTGCTCCTTCGTCACCAACGAACTGCTGGCCACGAACGGGCGGGTGGCGCTGTTCGCCGACTACTGGAACGAGGCGGCCATCGCGACATATCGCCGGCTCGGCTTCACCACCCGCGCGCTGGGCGCGGCCCACTGGCGATCCGGCTCGTGAGTGCGGCTCAGACCGTGCCGGCGGGGTGCCGCTCGCTGGTGAACGCGGGCGGCTGGCCGGTCGCCTCGAGCACCGACATCCACAGGTCGCCGTCGGGGTCGACCTGGTTGCGGCTGGCCACCGCGAGCGGGATCGGCACGTGCACGAACCGGCCGCGCCAACTGCCCACCACCAGTTCGGTGCGCCCGGCCATCGCGGCGTGCACGGCCGCCTGCGCCAGCCGCAGGCAGTACACGCTGTCGTACGGGTTGGCCGGCACGCTGCGGATCACGTAGCTCGGGTCGATGTACTTGAGGTTGGCTTCCTCGCCCGCCGCCGCGAAGTCGTCGAGGATCCGCTGCCGCAGGTAGATGCCGAAGTCGCCGAAGCGCTGGTTGCCCGAGGCGTCGCGTTGCGCCGGCAGATGATCGCGGCCGGCGCCCTCGGCGACCACCACCAGCGCGTGTCCGCGCTCGGCGACCCGGCGACGCAGGTGCGGCAGGAAACTCTCCAGCTCGAACGGCACCTCCGGGATCAGCACATAGTCGGCGTCGTTGTTGGCCAGCGCGGCATAGCAGGCGATGAAGCCGCAGTGCCGGCCCATCAGCTGCACCAGCCCGATCCCGCCGGTCTGCGCGGTTGCCTCGGTGTGCGCGGCCCGCAACGACTCGGTGGCGCGGCCGAAGGCGGTCTGAAACCCGAAGCTGTGCCCGATGAACGGGATGTCGTTGTCGATGGTCTTCGGTACGCCGACGACGGCGATCCGCCGCTCCCGGGCGGCGACCGCCGCGGCGATCTTCAGCGCGCCCCGCATCGACCCGTCGCCGCCGATCACGAAGAGGATGTTGACGCCGAGCTGTTCGAGACAGTCGACGATCTCGTCGGGATCCTGATTGCCGCGCGAGGTGCCGAGAATGGTGCCACCCTGCTCGTTGATGTAGTCCACGGTCTGCGGGGTCAGCTCGACGACATTGTGCCCGTAGCGGGGGACCAGCCCCTGGTATCCGTTGCGGAAGCCGAGGATCCGCGAGACGCCGTAGTGCGTGGTCAACTCCAGCACCAGGCCGCGGATCACGTCGTTGAGCCCGGGACAAAGCCCGCCACAGGTGACGATCCCGACCCGAATCTTGGACGGATCGAAGAAAATCCGCCGACGCGGCCCACCCGGCTCGAACGAGGGCAACTCGCCGCCGTTCCGCGCCGCCAGCATCGCGACGGTGTCGTCGAGCAGCACCCGATCAGACTCGTCGACGTAGTGTTCGGTAGTGCCCTGCCGAGCAACGAGCGCACCAAGCGGCGACTCGATGCGACACTCACCGAGACTCTTAACGTGCAGCTGCGCCGCCTCCACCATGCCCGGAGACTAGGCCGCAACCATTACGACCACGTTCCACGCGGAGGCCGCCGCACGACGGCCCCGCGATCGTTGGGCCTATTGGGCGACCTTTGCCATCTCGACGATGGCGACGGCCGCGCGGACGAATGCGTTGTTGGCGAGGTCGCCGATGGTGTTGATGCCGAACGCCAGCCGCAAGCCCTCGGCGTCAGCCTCGGTGATGCCGGACAGCGCCGACACCGGGGCGTTGACGAGGTCGTTCACGGAGCTTGATCGGTGGGCCTCGATGAGGACCGCGTCCAGGTTCACGGAGACTGCCATCGCTGTGTTCCTCCGTTCATGGGATCCCGGCCGGCACGGCCGGGCGCTAAGGCCATGCTGTCACGTCGAGGTAACAGTGCGTCAGGTCCACAATCGGGAGAGCTCCTGTTTGAACTGGGTCAGCGTGAGTGATCCGCCCTCGACCGCCTCGAGTCGCAGGGAGTAGGTCGTGCCGCCCACCTGCCACCACACCGTCCACATCACACTGCTGCCGGTGATGGTGCCCTGGTACGGGCCGAACTCCACCGTGTCCACGGGAGGACGCTGCTGCACCGACTCGGACGGCTGCGCCCGCAGGACCAGCGTGCTGCCGTTCGGACCGTTGTACCCCTGGTACCAGTAGACATCGTCGGACTGCCAGCCGCCGCTGAAGGTCGACCACCGGTCGTCCGACTGCAGGTCGGGCAGGTGCCGCTCGAAGTAGGTGGGGTGCGAGCGCAGGTCTACCGCGTCCACCAGCTCGCGCTCGCCCAGCGGCTCGGGCAGCGTCGCGACGACCCCGACGGCCTGGCCGCTGGTGGCGCAGTCACCGGCGGGGACGATCTGGCCGGTCACCTCGATCGTGACCCGGGCGGCGTCCTGCGCGGTGACCCGGGCCCGCGGCTGAGCAAGCTCCTGGCATCCGCTCGCGCCGGCGTACACGGTGATGGTGGTGTCGTTGCGAGCGACCATCGCGGAGACCCAGGACACCGCCGGTGCGGACGCCGCGGTTTGTGAGGCGGCGGGGCCGACCGGCACTCGCGGGGCCGGCTCGGCGAGCATCCGATGGCCGAACGAATAACCACCGGCGAGCACCGCCGCGACGGCCGCCACGGTAACCGCTCCGAGCATCCGACTGCGGCGGCGTACCCGGCCGTGGATGGCCGCGAGCGGCGGCGCCAGGCGGTCCGCGGGCACGTCGGTGGTCGCGGCGTCGAGCAACTCGGCGAGCTTGCGTTCCGTACTCATCGCTGCGCCTCCTCGGTGAGCAGCCCGCGCAGCGACGCATCGTCGCGCAGCGTGGCCAAGGCCCGCGCGGTGTAGGACTTGACGGTGCCGACGCTGATGTTCAGTGCCCGCGCGGTGTCGGCCTCGGTGAGATCGGCATGAAACCGCAGCATGAGTACGGCGCGCTGCTGCCGGGGAAGCACGGCCAGCGCCCGCCGCATCGCCTCCTGCATCTCGACCTGCCCGTGCGCGTCCCGGCCGGGGCCGTCCGGCAGCGGGTCGGTCGGGACCTCGTTGCGGGCCTTGCGGCGCCACCAGGTCAGATAGGTCGTCGCCAGCATCGTGCGCAGATACGCGTCGGGCGCCCCGTCCCGCAGCCGCGGCCACCTGCCATACGCCCTGGCCAGCACCGTCTGCACCAGATCCTCGGCTCGATGCCAATCGCCCGTCAGCAGCCAGGCAGATCGCAGCAGCCGTGGCCAGGCCACCGCAACATACGCGTCGAAGTCGTCCACACCGCCCCCTCCTGCCCTATCAACAACACGAACGACAAGAAAGGTTGCCACGCAGGCTGCGTACGATCGCAGCTTCCGCCGCCGTCCACGTCGCAGTGTGCTGCACCCAGGCGGGTGGCGGGGTGCGTTGCGGCCCGAAGAGGTAGCGGTGCGCGACGACGCCGCGCAAAGCCTGGTGGATCAGCCTGGCGGCCATAAGGCTAAAGCAGAACTATCGATGCCGACTCAGCTATAGTTTCCAGCTATGGATGAGCGGGCGGTCTCCGCCGACGCGCTGGCCTCGTTCGTGGTGTTCGCCGATCATCTCAACTTCACCCGCGCCGCCGCCGACTTGCACATCTCCCAGCCCGCCCTGCACGTGAAGATCCGCAAGCTGGCGCAGGCCCTGGGCCGGCCGCTCTATCACCGCAGTGGCCGGCGTCTGGTGCTCACCGTGGACGGGGCGGCGGTCGCCCGGTTCGCCCGCGCGCACGACGAGCGACTCGCCCAGTTCCTGGCGGAGCTTGCCGGGGCCGAAGCACGCCGGCCGGTGGTCCTCGCCGCAGGTCAGGGTGCCTACCTCTATCTGCTCGGCGACACGATCCGGGCGGTGCTGGCCGAGGAACCGACCCGGCTACGCCTGATCAACTGCGACCACCGGCAGATGCTGGCCACCGTACGCACCGGGCAGGCCCACCTCGGGGTGGGTGTGCTCGACGTGTTGCCCGACGACCTGACCGCCGTCGAGCTGGCGACGTTTCCGCAGGTGCTGCTCGTGCCGGAGGACCATCGGCTGGCCCGGCGCCGATCGGTGGCACTGAGCGACCTGGCCGGTGCCAGCCTGGTCGTCCCACCCCAGCACCGGCCACACCGGGTGCTGCTGGAACAGGCCCGGCGAGCCGCCGGTGTGGACTGGACGGTCGCCGTGGAGGCGGAGGGCTGGCCACTGATCACCCACTTCGTCACCCTCGGCGTGGGGCTGGCGATCGTCAACGGCTGCGTACCGGCCCCGCCCGGGCTGGTCACCCGACCGGTCACCGACCTTCCCTCGGTCACCTATCACGTGGTCCACCAACCGGCGGCCCTGTCCGACCCGAGAATCGCCGGCCTGCTGGACCGCATCCGGCCGCGCGCACACTGACATCGCCATTTTTGTCAGGGGTGGATGGCAGGCTCTGGGCATGGGAGTCGATACGCGTGAGATGTGGGACAGGCAGGCGGCAACGTTCGACGACGAAGCCGACCATGGCCTACGCGACCCGCAAGTGAGCAACGCCTGGGCCGCGCTGCTGACCGCTGCGCTGCCCGCCGCGCCGGCGTCGGTCGTTGATCTCGGTTGCGGCACGGGCAGCCTCTCGGTCGTCCTCGCTCAGGCCGGGCACCGCGTCCGTGGCCTCGACGTCTCGGCTCGGATGCTCGAGGTGGCCCGCCGGAAGGCGACCGGGCATGGCGTCGACGCGGCATTTGTCCACGGCGACGCCTCCCATCCGCCGTTCCGGCCGGCTTCCGTCGACGTCGTGCTGGCTCGGCACGTGCTCTGGGCGCTGCCGGAGCCCCGCAAAGCCCTGGCGCGATGGGTCGCTTTGCTGCGTCCCGCGGGCCGGCTGGTCCTCATCGAGGGCAGGTGGGCGACCGGCGCCGGACTGTCCGTACCGGAATGCGTCTCGCTCGTCCGCCAGCATCGCCGGGAGGCCGACGTCAAGCTGCTCGACGATCCGGCTCTCTGGGGAAGGACGATCACCGACGAACGCTATTTGCTCCTCAGTCGCGGCTGAGGGCCAGTGGTAGGACAAGGGCTGTGGTGACCGCCAGTTCCCGGTCGAGGGCCTCCTCGCGCGGGACGAACACCA
>Ga0307513_10006460_pt1 | contig 15314 bp, 13 predicted proteins | sample 15_EM_MG_FD_202174 | JGI IMG/M metagenome (GOLD analysis project Ga0307513, IMG submission 202174) | Populus trichocarpa ectomycorrhiza microbial communities from riparian zone in the Pacific Northwest, United States - 15_EM | ecosystem: Host-associated > Plants > Roots > Unclassified | place... | reverse complement strand
AACGGCAACAAGAGCCGCTTCACCCTGGTCCGCGATCTCGGCCGGCGCGAGGGCCTGACCGTGCGCCAGGTCATCGCCCGGCTCGGTGGCGGGCGTGGGCACCGCACGTTCACCGGTGCCCCGGAGCAGGTGGCCGACACCATCGAGCAGTGGTTCCGGGAGGGCGCCGCTGACGGGTTCAACATCATGCCGCCGCTGCTGCCGAGCCTGCTGGAGACGTTTGTCGACCAGGTCGTCCCCATCCTGCAGGACCGCGGCCTCTTCCGTCGTGAATACGACGGCAGCACCCTGCGCGAGCACTACGGCCTGCCCCGCCCGGACGGCGTCATCTCGTCCGAGGAGGGATCGGCCGGCCGGTCGTTGCTGGACACGGCGAGTGAAGGGAGCTTCGCCGGCCGGCGCGTCACGGCCCCGGTGTCGTCGTAGCCGCCGGCGCGACGCCAACGCGCTGTGCTCCTGGAGCATTTTCAGAAACTGTTTCACGGGCGGGCCGAAGGTCAGGGCGACCGGCGGTCCGCCATGGGGGAAGCGGTTTCCCAGGTCACGGGGGGTTTCTGGGGACGCCGGGGGCCGCCTTCCGGGGTTCTGGGATCACGTTGCGGATGGCCGGGTTTGGTCGTGCCGGCCCGTCGATTGCCAGTTGTCCAGCCCGGAGATATGTTCCGTCATCTCCCATGATGACAAACATTGCAGGTAGGTCATGAAGCGAAACCTGATCATTGTCGCCGCCGCCGTGCTCAGCGTTGTCGGGTCGTTCTTCATCTCCGTGCAATCGGCGTCCGCGGCGACCGGGCTGCACATCAGCGGCCGGAACATCGTCGAGGCGAACGGCCAGACGTTTGTCATGCGGGGGGTCAGCCACGAGCACACCTGGTTCACGAACCAGACGAGTTCGTTCGCCAATATCAAGGCGGCGGGCGCCAACACGGTCAGGGTGGTGCTCAGCGGTGGTCGATGGTCGGCGAACGGGCCGAGCGACGTGGCCAACGTGGTGTCGCTGTGCAAGCAGAACCGGCTGATCTGCGTGCTGGAGGACCATGACACCACCGGCTACGGCGAGGACAGCGCGGCGTACAGCCTGGATCAGGCGGTCAACTACTGGATCAGCCTGAAGGACGTGCTGGCCGGCCAGGAAAACTACATTGTGATCAACATCGGCAACGAGCCGATCGGCAACACCAACCCCAGCCAGTGGACCAGCGCGACCGCCGCCGCTGTCCAACGGATGCGCAGCAACGGCTTCCAGCACCTGCTCATGGTTGACGCACCGAACTGGGGGCAGGACTGGACCAACACCATGCGGGACAACGCGCAGCCGGTGTTGGACGCCGACAGCCAGCACAACACCGTGCTGTCGATCCACATGTACGACGTGTACAACACCGCTGCGACCATCAAGGACTACCTGAATCAGATCCAGGCCAAGGGATGGCCGCTGGTGATCGGCGAGTTCGGCTGGCAGCAGACCGCCAGCAACGTCGACGACCAGACGGTGATGTCGGAGGCGGTCTCCCGGGGGCTGGGGTACCTCGGGTGGTCGTGGGCCGGCAACAACGATCCGTATCTTGACATGACCGTCAACTTCGATCCCACCCAGCTCAGCACCTGGGGTCTGCGAATCTTCAACGGCGCGAACGGGATTAAGGCCACGTCGCGAGAGGCCACGATCTACGGAGGGACGACCACCCCGACCGGCACGGTCAGCCCGACCGCCACCACGAGCCCGACCGTCAGCCCGACGGTGAGTCCGACCGCGACGGTGAGCCCGACCGCGACCACGGCCCCCGGCGGCGCATGTACCGCCGCCTATGCGATCCAGAACCAGTGGACGGGCGGCTTCCAGGGCGAGGTTCGAGTCACTGCGGGTGGCGCGGCCGTCAACGGCTGGACCGTGACCTGGACATATGCCAACGGCCAGACCGTAACGCAGGCCTGGAACGCCACCGTGACCAACAGCGGATCAGCGGTAACCGCCCGAAACGTGAGCTACAACGGGCGGATCGCCGCCGGTGCTTCCACCAGCTTCGGCTTCCTCGGATCCTGGAACGGCAGCAACGCCGTCCCAGCGCTGTCCTGCAGCGCCGCCTGAACCACCACGCACCCGTGCCGGGGGCACCTCCCGCCCGAAGGGTGCGGGCATTGCCAGGGTTTCTGCGTGGTCAGCACCGGTCTGGACCGCTATTCAGCGGCTTCGGGCGCCGGATCACGGTCCAAACCGGTGCTGACTCCGGATAGAGCGGAGCCGGAGCCGCGGCCCACATAGCAGCACGCCGTCCAACCGTGGTGGGAGCACGCCTGAGCACCCGGCGCGCGGAGACCGAGAGACTTTCGGTTGTACCCGATTTCCGCCTGAGTGAGCCGTCCGAGGATGAGTTCGCGGTCGAAATCGTTTCGGAAAGCGTACGTTGCCACCTAGGGTTGGCAGGTACCGCCGAGGCGGCGGGCATGGTGGTGGGGGCACCGGCCGGCGACAGGAAGGTTGACGCTGGGATGACGGGCCGGTCCAGGTCGCGCCTGGATGCGCAGTACGGGCTGCTCACGGCCATCGCCAGCGAGGCCGGCGTATCGCTGGCAACCGTCTCCAAGGTCGTCCACCGGCGGCGGGACGTGGCTGAGGTGACCCGCGCCCGGATCGAGAAGCTGCTGACGGATGGCGGGTATGTCCGGGTATGGGAGACCGATGCGCAGCGGCCACGGCAGCTGATCGCCGTATTTCGGGATCTCTCCACCGCGTACACCCTGGAGGTTGCTCGCGGGATCGTCGACTCGGCCGTCGATTTGGGCGTGGATACCATCATCGGTACCACCAGCAGGCGTTCGATCGTCCAATGGCTGGACGAGTGCGAGGCGCTCGGCGCCGTCGGGCTGGTCATTGTCATCTCCATGCTGACCGAAGAGGACCAGCGTCGCATCGTCGCCCGGCAGCTGCCCGTGGTGCTGATCGATCCGCTGAACGCACCGACCCTGAACATCCCGAGCATCGGCGCCACCAATTGGCACGGCGCGATGACGGCCGTCCAGCACCTGATCTCCCTCGGGCACAGTCGGATCGGCATGGTCGCCGGCCGGTCGAGCTCGCTGGCAGGTGCGGCCCGGCTGCACGGATACCGAGCCGCGCTGGAGGAGGCGGGGATCGGCTATGACCCCGCGATAGTGCGATCGACGGACTTCGACTACGGCGATGGCCTGACCGCGACGCTGCGGATCCTCAATCAGCGGGACCGACCGACCGCGCTCTTCGTCGCCAGTGACGCCCAGGCACTGGGCGCGCTGGAGGCGGCTCGTCAGCTCGCGATCACCGTGCCTCAGGATCTTTCGGTCATGTCTTTCGACGACACCATGGTGGCGGCGATGGCATCCCCTCCGCTGAGCGCGGTGCGCCAACCGTTCCAGGAGCTCGGCCACGAGGCCACCCGCATCCTGCTGCAGATCGCCGACGGCAAGCCACCGACGACCATGCGGATGGAACTTTCGACGGAGCTGGTCCTGCGCACCTCCACCGCGCCGCCTCGGTCCGCCGTTGAGGCTCCGGCGAGGCGGCGAGGTCGTCCCAAGGCATCGTCGGCCTGACGCCGATCCGGCGGTCCTCGACGCACTCGACCCGATCTCGAAACTGTTTCGGAGCTCGTCCGGTCAACTCATTGCCGAGCGCTAATCTGCAGCTCTACCGTGGCGCTCATCGGGGAAACGGTCCGGTTCACGTCCGCAAGTATTGCGAAATGGCCCATGCAGGGCTGAAGTCCCACAAATCTCGGCCCTGCAACGAGCGGGCCGCTACCCCGCCACGACGGAGTTCACGTCTGCGGGGTTCCTCGCCGAGTCGAAAGGTGTTCAATGACGATCAGCATGTCTCGACAGCGAGTACTCACCACCCTGGTAGTGACCGCCGCGCTCGCGGTGACGGTGGTCGGCTGTGGGTCCGGCAGCAGTCCGGCCGACTCCGCAGCCGGGTCAAAGCAGGGTGAGGTCAAGTTCTGGACACTGCAGGACCCGACCAACACCGTGCAGCAGACGGCGGTGGATGCCTTCAACGGCACCGGGACCGGCAAGGTCACCATGTCGGTGATCGCCACGGACGGATACAAGGACAAACTGCGCACGGCCATGGGTTCGTCGCAGATGCCGGGAATGTTCTTCAACTGGGGCGGTGGCAGCCTCAACGACTTCGTCCGGGCAGGCAAGCTCGTGGACCTCGACCCCGCCCTGGCGTCGCACTTCCTCCCGTCCGCGCTTGCGGCTGGGAAGGTTGACGGCAAGCTCGTCGGGATCCCCAGCCGAGGCACCCAGCCGGTCTTCATGTTCTACAACAAGAAGGTTTTCACCGACGCCGGGGTCCAGCCGCCGAAGACCTGGAGCGACCTCACCAACCTGGTGCAGGTGTTCAAGGGCAAGGGGATCGCCCCGTTCGCCCTGGCTGGAAATGCGACGTCCTCGTGGACCGAACTGATGTGGGTCGAGTATCTCGTCGACCGCCTCGCCGGTCCCGAGTTGTTCAACAAGATCCAGGCCGGTGACTGGTCGCAGTGGAAGGACCCGGCCGTTCTGAAGACGGCGCAGATGGTCAAGGAGCTGGTCGACCAGGGTGCCTTCGGCAAGAGCTTCGGCTCGGTCAACTACGGTGCCGGCGGCACGTCAACCCTGTTGAACAAGGGCAAGGCCGCCATGGTGCTGATGGGCTCCTGGGAATACGCCGTACAGCAGGGCGAGAACCCGACCTTCGCCAAGGACGGGCTGGGCTACGTGCCCTTCCCGAGTGTTGAGGGTGGTAAGGGTGACCCCGGTGACGTGGTGGGCAACCCCACCAACTACCTCTCGGTGACCACGGTGGCGCCGCTGCAGACCGCAACGGACTTCCTGAAGACGACCTACAGCGACAGCTACGTCCAGGGTCTGGTCGAGAAGGGCGAGGTGCCCGTCACGACCAACGCCCGGGAGATGCTCAGCAAGGCACCGGATCCGGCCTATGCCCAGTTCCAGTTCGACCTGGTGCAGAAGGCGCCCTCGTTCACCCAGTCCTGGGACCAGGCGCTCGGCCTGACCCTGGGAACACCGCTGCTGACGGAGATCCAGAAGCTGTTCAACGGACAGAGCACCCCGGAGCAGTTCGTCAGCGCAGTGTCTGAACTGAAGAAGTAGGTGGTGCAGAACCTCCGAGCCCGCCGGGCCGCCTCCACGTTGGGGCGGCCCGGTGCGGCCTGGGCGATTCCCGGGCTGGTGTTCTTCGTGGTCTTTGCGGTCGCCCCGATGGTGGGGATCGTCTACCTCTCCTTCACCCGCTGGGACGGCCTGGTCGCACCGGAATTCTCCGGGCTCGAGAACTGGTCGCGTTTCCTCAAGGACGGTGAGGTGCTGCAGTCCACGATCGTCACGGCCGTGCTGCTGATCGGGAACATCGCGGTGCAGCTGCCGATCAGCCTCCTGCTCGGGGTGTGGGCGGCCGGGAAACAGCGCAACCGCGCTGTGTTGTCGGCGATCTTCTTCGTCCCGCTGCTGCTCTCCACGGCGGCCACCGCCATCATGTGGCGGCAGTTGCTCGACCCGAACTTCGGCGTTCCCGCACAGCTCGCCGACATCCTGGGGGACAACACGGATCTGCTCGGCAGCCGCTCCGGCGCGATCGCCTGCCTCGTTGCCGTCACGAGCTGGCAGTTCATTCCGTTCCATACCCTCCTCTACCAGGGCGCAGCTCGGACCATCCCGGAAACGCTCTACCAGGCGGCATCGATCGACGGCGCGGGACGAGTGCGGCAATTTCGGCACATCACCTTGCCGCAGCTGCGGAACACGATCATCACCACGACGACGTTCATGGTGGTCGGCGGCCTCACCGCGTTCGACATCGTCCTGCTGCTGACCAACGGCGGTCCCGGGACGGATACCGCGATCATGCCATTCAAGATGTACCAGACCGCATTCCGGATCTATGACTACGGCTATGCCAGCGCCATCGCCACGTTCCTGCTCCTGCTCGCCACCGCGGCATCGCTGGTCCTGGTGAAGGTCAGCGGGTACGACAAGATGACGAGCACGTTGGAGGGCCTGTGAGGACCCGCCCGAACTACCTCGCCGGCCTCGCGGCGTTCGGCTGGCTGCTGATCATCGGTGTTCCGCTGTACGCGCTGCTGAACACCGCGGTTCAGCCGAGGTCCAAATACACGGACGGCGGACCGCTGTCGATCCCGTCCACGGTCACCGGCCAGAACTTCGTCGACGTGGTCGACAGTGGCTTCCTGCACTACATGTGGAACACCATTCTGGTGTCGGCGGGCACGGTGGCCGTTGTGCTGATCCTCGGAATTCCGCTCAGTTATGCCGTTGTCCGGGGGAGCGGTTGGGTCACCACGGGGGTCTTTCGGCTCTTCCTGCTCGGCCTCGCGATCCCCTCGCAGGCGGTCATCATTCCGCTGTTCTACCTCGTTAACCGGATGGGCCTGTACGACACGCTTTGGGGGATCATCTTGCCCACCGCGGCGTTCGCGCTGCCGGTCAGCGTGCTGGTGCTCAGCGGCGGCATGCGGGATGTCTCCGGCTCGCTGTATGACGCGATGGCCATGGATGGCGCCAGCCCGGCGAGAGTCCTGGTCAGCCTGGTGATCCCGATGTCCAGGTCGAGTATCGCCACCACGTGCGTGTTCGCCGCTCTGCAAGCCTGGAACGGCTTGCTCTTTCCGCTCATCATGACCCAGTCCAGCGATACCAGAGTGGTGACGCTCGGCCTGTACAACTTCGTCTCCGAGTACGGCGCCAACGTGCCCGCATTGTTCGCCGCCGTACTGCTGTCCGCCGTTCCGATCCTCATCGTGTACCTGTTCGCCCGACAGGCACTGGTGCAGGGGCTGATGGGCGTCGGCGACAAGTAACGCCCGTTGTAAGTAATCCCCACCTCGCCCGGGCGGACCTTGGCACGCCATCGGGCGCCGGAAGAAGCGGTTGAGACATTGACGATCAGCGACGAACGCCGAATGACCGGGCCGTGGAACGATCCGGCGCTGCCGGCTCCGGTGCGAGCGAAGGCTTTGCTGGAGGCCATGACCGAGTCCGAAAAGCTCCAGCAGCTGGGCAGTTCGTGGCCGGACCATGACACCTCCGGTGATGTGGCGCCGATGCAGAGTACGTTCGGCAACGCCCTTCCGTTTGACGAGGCCATCGTTGACGGTCTCGGACACCTGACCCGGGTGTTCGGCACCGCGCCGATCGCGGCCGAAGATGGACGCGAGCGACTGGCCGCCCTTCAGGCCCGGGTTGTTGCCGCCAATCGGTTCGGCATCCCCGCGATCGCCCACGAGGAATGCCTGACCGGTTTCACTGCCTGGCAGGCCACGGTCTACCCGACGTCGCTTGCCTGCGCGGCGACCTGGAACCCGGCGCTGGTGCAGGAGATGGCCGCGGCGATCGGGTCTGACCTGGCGACCGTTGGGGTGCACCAAGGTCTGGCACCGGTTCTCGACGTGGTGCGGGACTACCGTTGGGGTCGGGTCGAGGAGACCCTCGGCGAGGATCCTTACCTCGTCTCGGAACTGGGACTGGCGTATGTCCAGGGGGTGCAGTCGGCCGGGGTGATCGCCACCCTGAAGCATCTCGCCGGCTACTCGACCTCTCGGGCCGCCCGCAATCACGCGCCGGCCGACCTCGGACCACGCGAATTGACCGACGTCATCCTGGTCCCGTTCGAAAAGGCTGTTGTGGTGGGCCGGGTCGCCTCAGTGATGAACGCGTACAACGAGATTGACGGCGTTCCGTGTGCCTCGGACGAGTCCCTGCTCACCGGTCTGCTCAGGGATACCTGGGAATTCGACGGGACCGTGGTCTCCGACTATTGGGCGATCGCGTTCCTCGCCTCCATGCACCAGGTGGCGGCCGACGTTCTCGGCGCGGGACTGCTTGCCCTCCGGGCCGGGATCGACGTCGAGCTACCGCATACCGCCGGCTACGCCCAAGCACTGCTGGCCGCGATCCGGAGCGATCCGACGGCCGCCGATTTGGTTGACCGGTCCGCGCTGCGGGTGCTGACCCAGAAGGCCGAACTCGGACTGCTCGACGGCGACTGGCATCCGCACCAATACCCGACCGGCGCGGATCTCAACTCGCCGCGCAACCGGGAGATCGCCCGTCGGATCGCCGAACAGTCCGTGGTGCTGCTGCGCAACGATGCCGACCTGCTCCCTGTCCAGGCCGGTTCGATCGCCGTGATCGGCCCCGCGGCCGACGACGCGCAGTGCCTGTTCGGCTGTTACTCGTTTCCCAATCACGTCATGGTCCATCACCCTGGACTTCCCCTCGGGATCGATGCACCGACCTTGCTGGACGCCATCCGCAAGGAGTACCCGACCTCCCACGTGCATCACGAAAGTGGTTGCGAGATCACGGGGGACGACCGCAGCGGCATCGAGTCGGCCGTCGCCGCGGCCGCTGCCGCCGATCTAACGGTCCTGATCGTCGGCGACCGTTCCGGCATGTTCGGCCACGGCACGTCCGGTGAGGGCTGTGACGTCACGACCCTGCAACTGCCAGGAATCCAGGACGAACTCGTCGCCGCCGTGCTGGCCGCGGCCCGCCGGTCAGTCCTGGTCGTGGTGTCGGGTCGTCCCTACGCCATTGATCGGCATGTCCAGGCAGCGGGCGCCACGCTGCAGGCCTTCTTCCCCGGGCAGGAGGGCGCCTCCGCGATCGCCGGAATCCTGGCGGGCCGGATCAACCCGTCCGGTCACCTTCCCGTCCAGATCCCGGGCGACGCCGCCGGTCAGCCCGGCACCTATCTGGCTCCCCGGCTCGCCCTGCGCAGCGATGGCGTGAGCAACCTCGACCCCAGCCCGGCCTTCCCGTTCGGGCACGGGCTCTCGTACACCGGCTTCAGCATCGACAGCCCGCAGGCCAGCGACACCGAGATCCCGGTGGACGGGTCGGTCAGCCTTCGGGTCCGGGTGACGAACACCGGCCGGCGCGACGGCACGGCGGTACCCCAGCTCTACCTCACCGATCACGTCGCCTCCATCACCCGGCCGATCCGGCAGCTGATCGGATTCGCACGGGTGGACCTCGCGGCCGGGGAGAGCTGCACGGTGCGGTTCGACGTGCATGCCGACCTCACCAGTTTCACCGGCCAGGACCTGCGCAGGCGGGTCGAGCCCGGGCGGATCACCCTCGCCGTCGCCCAGTCCGCCGCGGACCCCGGTGCGAGCGCGGAGGTGCTGCTGACCGGCGAGACTCGCGTGGTCGACCACACCCGGGAAATGACCAGCCGGACAACGGTGCTGCGCGAGGCACAGGGCGGATCCTGACCCGAGGAGTACCGGACCGAAGGTCTTTCGGTCCGGTACCGCCGGTTCAGGCCCGCCTCGGGCCGATTCAGCCTGCCGGGACCGCCAGCACCTGCCACTGCTGGTCGAGTGCGCCGGTGTCGGTCCATTGGATCACTGCCGCACCGGGCGTGCTGGAACCGCCCGACACTGCGAGTAATGCGTTGCTCTTGCGGTTTTGAATCTTCACATAGCTGCCGACCGTCACGAGCCGCCACTGCTGGTCGGTGCTGCCGTTGTCCAGGTATTGCACGGCACGCGTGCCAGCGGTGACGCTGCCCCCGTCGATTCCCAGCACGCGACCACTGCTGCGATTGCCCAAGGTGAAGTATCCGCCGGACGTCGTGGTCATGTGCCAGGCCTGATCCAGAGCAGCGGTATCGGTCCACTGCACCGCGGGGGCCAGATCGCCCTGAGCGCCGCCCTGGACGCTGAGCACCTGGCCGGACTGGCGGTTGACGATCTTGTAGTAGGTGCCTGCGCTCTTGCCGAAGTCCACGTCGCCATAGGTGATGACGTTCTTGTTCTGCCCGCCGTTCTCGAAGAAGCCCGGGCAGGACATGATGAGGACGCGGCCCGTCGTTGAGACGTACTGCAGGTTCCGGCTGTAGCCGAGGGCGACATTGACCTTCAGGGCGGTCCATGCCCCGGTGCCATTGGTGGTGTTGACCCGGACATCCGGCGAGCCGTAGGAGTTGTACAGCAGCTTTCCACTGGGCAGCACGGTGTTGTAGGGGCTGCCGCCGTAGTCGACAGTCGTCCCCAGGTCCGTCGGGTTCCAGGATTCGGGGTTGCTGCTGATCTTGTAGTTGTTCGGCAGGCCGGAGGCGTTGACCACCTCATAGCTCATGAAATAGTTGCCGTTCGCCAGTCGAGACACCACCGGCATCCCGGGACGGAGGTTGACGGCCGTCGGCGCGACGTCATTGACCACCGGGCCCCAGTTGATGCCGTTGGTGCTGGTCTGGTGGACGATCTTCTGGTTGTTGTGCGCCTTGTCGCGCTCGTCGGAGTAGTAGACGATCAGCTTGTTGTTGGCGACCAGGACGAACGGTTCCCAGATCGGCGTCGTTGTATAGCCGCCACTGGACGCGATCCGGCTGACGTACTGCCAGGTGCGACCTTGGTCGTTGCTCTTGTACACCTCCATGCGCTCGGCAGATTTGTCAGACGGCGCCGAAAGCCCCACCGAGAGAATCGTTCCCGCAGGCATCGATCCAACCTGCTGCGGAAGCTCGTAGAGGAAGTTGCCGTTGCGGTTGCCCCAGCCATTCACCGCGTCGTTGACGTCGCTGAGGTGCGTCCAGGTCCGGCCGCTATCGGTGCTGCGGTAGATCGGGAACACCGGCATCGTGGTCCGGACCTGCTCGAAGGTCGCCAGCAGCGTCCCGTTGGCGGACCCGTTGTGCAGCAGTTCCACAGTCTTTGGATAGAGAGCGCCGTATCCTTCGGCGTTCGAGGGCGACGCGTACAGGACGCTCGGTCCGTAGGCCTGCGCTGCGGGGACCGGCCCCAGTAGCGCGGCGGAGACTGCCGCCACCGTAGCGACGGCCGTCAAGGCAATCTTTCGCTTGAACATTAGACCTCTCTCGCTGTTCCTCATTGAACCAGGCAACCGAGGGGTAACCTGTGCGTAAGGCTTTTCACCAGTGGCCGAACCGTGGCCGCTGGAGCGAGTATGCGACCAGAGCAGCCCAAATGGATGAGCCGCCGAAACAGTTTCGGAAAGCCTTGACCACGAGGAACTCCCGAGGTAGGAGTCGGTCGTCCAGGCGGATTCGGGTCGGATTCGCGGGGAGGATCAAGCCCCTGCCCCGACCGGCCGATGGTTTGTCGGTGACGGCGAACCTATTGGCTGCGGCGCCTGGACGCCGGTATGGATGATTTGCCCGTCCTCGACACTGCGATCATCGCCGAGTTGCATGGTTTGGGGCCAAATTTCCTGGCGCAACTCGTCCCAATGTTCGTCCTGGCCGTCCCTGACCGGCTCACCGCGATTCGTGCGGCGATCGAGGGCCAAGACGCCGACGGGTTGTCGAACGCCGCTCATGCGCTCCGCGGCAGCGCGGCGAACCTGGCGGGTGTCCGGGTCGCTGACATCTGCCGCCGACTGGAGGAGGCCGCCCTCGCCGGCCGCTTCGACGACACCCCTGCCGACGTGGTTGTGCTCGAGGCCGAGATCGTGCGGATGCTCGCGGCCATCACGTCACTTCTGCAGGTTCCGGTGTGAAGGTCCTCGCGGTTGACGATGACCCGCTGACCCTGAGAATTCTGACCGCGGTGGTCGAGGCCGCCGGCCATCAGTGCATCACGGCCAGCAATGGCCTGCTGGCCTGGGAGCTGCTCTCGACCGCGGGGGCGGATGTCGTGATCAGCGACTGGCGGATGCCCGGCATGGACGGACACGAGCTGTGTAGACGGATCCGGGCGCAGACCCGGTACACCTACGTTGTGCTGGTATCAGGCCATTCCAACTCGGACGAGGTACTCCAGGGGATGCAGGCTGGTGCCGACGACTACCTGACCAAGCCGCTCAACCTGGCCGACCTCCGGATCCGACTCGTTGCCGCCGAGCGGGTCACGGCACTGCATGCGAAGCTGGCCGATCAGCAAGCCGAACTCGAGCGGCTCAACGCTCAGCTGGCCGCCACCGCACGGATCGATGTGCTGACCGGTCTGGGCAACCGCCGGGCGCTCGAGGATGACCTGCCACGACTCCTGGCCCGCTGCAGCCGCCACGGCGGTGAGCTCTCCGCGGTCATGGTCGACGTCGACTATTTCAAGGCCTACAACGACCGGTTCGGGCATCCAGCCGGTGATGAGGCGCTGCGCCGGGTGGCCGACGTCCTGCTGTCCACCAGTCGGGTATCGGACCAGTTCTACCGATACGGCGGCGAAGAGTTTCTCTGCCTCCTGTTGCAGGGTTCCACCGACGCCGCACGTACGGCCGAGCGCTTACGCCGAGCCGTGGAGAACCTGGGTATCCAGCACCCGGACAGCGCCCATCACATTGTCACCTTCAGCGCCGGCGTAGCCTCCTGGAGCCCCTCGATGACAACCCGCGGGGCCCTGCTCGCAGAGGCTGACAAGGCGCTGTACCGAGCGAAAGCCGTCGGCCGCAACACCGTTCAGATCGCCAGCGTCGGCCCAGACCCCGAATAGCCGGGCGAGCAACGTCGGTCAGCCAGCTGCACCGACGTTGCTCGCGAACCCCAGCGGGCGAAGATGTTTCTTTGTCGCAATCGACGATCGTCTGCGGCCCTCTGGGTGATGGATAAGGGACGTTTGACCCTGGCGGGCGCGAGGTCTCCAGGGCCAGCGTGAGGGGTATGAGGACGAAGGAAACCTGGCTCAGCGCGGGACTGCTCGCGCTCGGCATCGGTGTTGCTGTGTGTGCTCTTCTCGGCCCGCTCGCGCTCGGGGTGATCGCCTACCGGACGTCGGTGACCTCGCTGGACCAGATCGTCGGCGCGGACGCGGTTGGGCTGTTCCTGGTCGCCCCGCTCAGTATCGCCGCCGGGGTATTGGTGCTTCGGGGTCGTCGCGGCGCGGCGTTGCTCGGGCTGGCGCCGGCCGTGTTCGCCGCCTACACCTATACCCAGCTCATCGTCGGCAATGAGTACCTGGACCGTCCCGGCAACGTCGAGCGGTTCTTTCCCCTCCTGCTCGGGGTGTTCGTCCTGGCTGTCGCGGTGGTGATCGGGGCCTGGAGTGTCTCGGCCGCCGATCCGCTGCCCGGGCCGTCGCTGCGAGCCGACCGGGTCGCCGGGGTTGCGGTGCTCGCGATCGCCGGGTTCGTCGTGCTGGGGCTGCACTTGCCGGGGTATCTCGATGCGCTCTCCAGCGCCCCCACGAGCGTCGGCTACCTGTCCAGCCCGACCGCTTTCTGGCTGGTGAAGTTCATGGATCTGGGACTCGTCGTCCCGGCGGCCGTCGCGGTCGGGATCGGCACGCTGAGGCATCGGCGGTGGGCCCAGCGGCCGCTGTCCGCTCTGGTCGGTGGGTACGCCTTGCTTGGCGCCTCGGTCGCGGCGATGGCGATCATCATGTTCCTGAAGGACGACCCGGACTCGTCCCTGGGTACGGTGGTCGCCTCGATCGTCGCCGCCTCGGCCCTCCTGGCGCTGGCGATCCACCGGTATCGGCCGCTGCTGACGGGACCAGTGCCGGATGGTCGGCAATCGCCCGATGTTCATCTCACGCCCGCCCGGGCTTAAGTCGAAGCCCCGGGAGTCGCCATATGTCCAGCTCACCCTTGGGGTATGAGCGCGCTGCAAGCCCTGGATCGGTTGGTCCGGTGCGGGTGAAACCCGGGCTCGGGATCTCTATCACTCGGCGCTCGCGGTCACGGTGGCCGCCGGGTCGTTCGTGATCGAGCTGGCGGACGTCCCGGATACGCAGGATCCTGCCTTTCGAGGAGCGACCGCAGGGGGCCGATCGGCGCTCGCTGGGCCGGACGCTGGCGCCTGTTCCGGTACGAAGTGCGCTGCTGGCGGGACGGCTGCATCACCGATGCCGCCGAAGCGGTCGACAGCCCGCAGTCGCTCAGTACCGATCCGGACGCGGCCGCCCGGATTCTTCAACTGGTGCCCCAGTTACCACTTTTGGTATGGGGCCGGGACGAGAGCAATGCCGGGGAAATGTGGAACTCGAACTCGGTGACCGCCTGGCTGCTGGAACGGGCCGGTATCGCAGCCGAGAAGATCCAGCTGCCGGATGGCGGGCGGGCAACCAGCCGCCGCTGACCGGATCATGATCCACCCTGCCTCCCGAAAGCTCTGCGGCTGCCGGCTGTCAAGCCAGCGCCTGGACCACCGGCTGCAGAAAAGTCCTCAGAGCGGAGGCGTCATCGCTCAGCTGAGTGCTGATCAGCACATGGTTCGGGTCCAGCACCCACCCGCCTGCGCCCGCCAAGGGTAGTTCCGTCATGGTCAGGACGAACGGTCGGACCGGCCGCCCCAGCTTCTCCTCGAAGCCGTTGACGAAATGCGTCAGGTGCAGCGAGTCGCCCGATTGCTGACGCTCCAGCTCGGCGTTGCGTACCGTTCCCATCCAGATCCAGAAATCCTCGACATGCTGTTCGGCCAGCGCACGCATCGCCGGCAGGTCCGCCAGCTCGACCCACTCTGGCGGACGCGGCGGCGGCATGGACCGCGGTGACCGCACCGTTCTGGTCCACCAGCGCTCCCATTCGCGGATGGCCAGGCGCAGGTCGACGTCATGCCGGCGGGGCGGTACGACGGGCTCCAAGGGTGGAAGGTCTGGCTCAGGCAGGACGTAGCGCCCCAGCCCGGCCGCGTCCCGCAGGTAGAGGACCATCGCCAGACCCTGGTGGATGCCGCTCCTGACCTGCCAACTCGGAGCTCCGCTGAAATGCACGAGATCACCATCCGGCAGGCAGCACGGAACGGCAAGAACCAGCGGGGCACTCGGCGGTATCAGACGCATATTGCAGGCTCGGGCCTGCTGATCAGGCGGGTGGAACGGGTTGAACCGAGATCTGCCGGGTGCGCTGGTAGATGATGGACGTGCGGAACCCGATCACCTCCTTGCGTTGCGCGAAGCGGTCCATCAGCAGGGCATGCATGTCCGCGATGGTCGGTACGGCGACATGGGCGAGGAAGTCGTCGCTGCCTCCGAGCACGAACACGGCCAGGACCTCTGGTTGGGCGAGCGCGAAGGTCTCGAACCCACGGATGACGTCACGTCCCAACGGGCGGACCGTGAACGCGATCAAGGCCTGGACGCCGCGGCCGATCTTGGCGAGGTCGACCTCAGCGTGGAATCCGGTGAGCACGCCGCGGTCCCGCAGCGCCCGCGTGCGAACCAAGCACGTGGAGGGTGCGAGGCCGAGGCGAGCGGCCAGTTCACGGTTGGTGAGCCGGGCATCCGCCTGCAGTTCGCGAATGATCGCCGAATCAAATTCGTCCATAGTCAGACATCTCCTTGGTGCATCGAACAAAGTTCGGTAGAAGCGTGACGCCGCGAGTCAGGAGGTTCTGATTGTCCGATAAGGAC
>Ga0307513_10006459_pt1 | contig 15315 bp, 12 predicted proteins | sample 15_EM_MG_FD_202174 | JGI IMG/M metagenome (GOLD analysis project Ga0307513, IMG submission 202174) | Populus trichocarpa ectomycorrhiza microbial communities from riparian zone in the Pacific Northwest, United States - 15_EM | ecosystem: Host-associated > Plants > Roots > Unclassified | place... | reverse complement strand
GCGGGCGGGATGACGTTTGCTTATAGGTTTTTTATCTCCATAGCTAGCGCTGCATGAGTCTTTTGTACCTTAAACATAATAACGATTTGATTACAAAAAAAAAAAAAAAAAAAAAACTGACCAAGAGATAGGATCTTGACGCAACCATCTAAGTACTTTTCTATACTTAAGATATTTGCAATACGATCACGCTTTACTCTCTTTACATATACTCCTCCTCTACAAGAGCCTACGCCCTAAGAACCCGGAGACTATTGTGATAGTCTCGACGGGCCGCCCGCACATAGAACTATTGTGATAGTTCTATCAACACGACCATCCACTCATCTTGCTATCTGAAGAGGTAGTATCATTGGACGGATTACTCAAAGACAAGCAAGCCAGTTCCGTACTATCTGAAGAGATAGTATTTCCCTAAAAGTTTATTGAAGAGAATTGGCTCACCCTAGGACACGACTATCGTTACCTGTTGCCTAACTACCTAACAATAGGATTGTTACATCAACAGCTGCTGGTGGAATATTCCGCGGTTGTTCCTCAGGCAAAGTCGGGAGAGGGGTAGCTGGAGGCTCGCGTGTTTCTGAATATCTGGTTTGTTGTAAAGAAAGTTCCTTGGATGTTGGTGGGTTAATTTGTCTCTTCCAGTCCTGGTCCGTTTCCTTTTCCCCCTTACTGGTAGGTAATGGACAGGATAAGGGTTAGACAGTAGCATAAGTTTCTACGGCAAGTAACGGTTCCATGGTCGTAGTTCCAAGAGATCCTATCGTCTTAGTGGTCCAATGGATTTGTCGAGTTTCGCGGACTTTATGGTGCGAAGGGATGCAGATTCTATATATTTTATCAGAAGAGGTATAACCGATAAGATATCCTTCGATAGCCCGGGGCATTAGTTTCATTCCAGGTTGACGTTTCTCCTCTGGTAGATGAACGAAGCATTTGGTCCCGTATGGGCGGAGATGGTAGATCAACGGTTTCTTATTGTAGAGCGATTCATAGGGCATCGATTTTCCTATGGATCGGTTAGGGAGTCTGTTTCGAAGGTAGACGGCAGTTGCGATAGCTTCGGCCCATAAAGCTAATGGTAAGCCAGTCAACAAAGAGTGAGCAGCAGTGATAATAGTTGGATTGTATCGTTCGGCAATACCATTTGATTGATGTAAGTAAGCAGGAGCGAGGTCGTGTACTATGCCTTCCTTGTCTAACAATGTTAACATGGTAGGATTGATGTATTCTCCTCCATTATCTGTTCTATATCGTTTGATTATGGCGTTATCTTGAGTGTAGCAAGTATAGATGAAACTGGTGAACACAGTGACCGTATCAGATTTGGCATGAATGGGATATATCCAAGCGTATCTCGTGCAGTCATCTATGAAGGTAACATAATAGTTGGATTTGCCGAAGCAGGTTTTGGAGAATTTTCCGCTAAGGTCGGACTGAATTAATTCGAACAGTGTATCTGAGCGTATGTCGGTAATTGATGTAAGCTTTGGTTTTGTACTTTTGGACATGATACATGTTTCACATGGCCAGTCTTTCGGAACTTTGGGGAGGTTGGTAGCGACGGAGTAGTTGTTACTTTTGAGATAGTCAGGTGAGGGATGTCCAAGGGCTTCGTGCCACTCTTGGTAAGTCATCTTCTTTGCCGACTCTTTCTCTTCTTGCACAACCTAGTCTTGTTCGTCAAGCTTTCCCCAGATAACCTCTGTTTTATTTTCCCTAAAAATATACATATCCTTTCCGGAACTAGCCAAAGAAAATCCCTTCACCAAAGAAACAATTGCGCGCCAGGACAACAAACTGCAAGAACCCAAACTTGGAACCCAAAGAACACGTTCAATCTATACAGAAGAAACATGACCAATCCATGTTTTGGCCAAGATCACAACTGTTCCACGGCCGCATGTCTCTATAACAGAGTCATCGCCTAACCTAACGGTGCCTTTCACAGTCTCGATGTTTATAAAAAGGTTTAAGTTGTTTGTCATGTGTAACCTTGCGCCTGTGTCTATAACCCATCGGGGATAGGACGAGATTTGGGTAGTGGTTCGGACGGAGAATAAACTACTGACCGGTTCAGGAGTTTCTTCCTTTCCGATCTTTGCCGTGTTAACGGTCCTCTTTTCTTTATTCTTCCGATTGACGGCCTTGAGTTTTTCACACTCATTCCACGTATGGCCATCGCTGCGAGCAGTTGGGTAGTGCTTTTTGCAGTAGGAACATTCCTTGGGTATGGCCATTGGTCTCTTTAAGGGAGGGTTCTCTTCCTGGTTCCTTTCCTTTTCCTTTAACATCAGCACTTTGATACGCTTTGTTATCCGCTAAGTTAACAGCAGTAGGAATTTTCAAGTCAATCAGTTTATTATAGACGTGATCGTAGGTAAGGTCCTCCTTGGTTTGGAGGTTATCAACGATATTATTCCTTGATTCGGGAAGAGAACGGAGGAGGATGCCTGCTTTAGCCTCGTGTGACTCGAACACAGTTTGAAAGACAAACGGTAAGGTGTATCGATCTGTAGAGGAGGCAGTAGAGCATCGGAGGTGTAATCGATTCCATTAGGTATCGTACTTATTGATAAGATCGGAAAGAAGATCCAATGTATCGTACTTGGTATCAAAAACAGAATTGAGTTGGTCGAAGAAAGATGAAGTGTTTTCTCTGGCAAATTTGTCCTTGAGAGCGGCCCATATTTTAGGAGGGGTTTTATGGGTCGCGAGGAAGATGAGCCATTGAGACTCTACGGTTTGGATGAAGTATGTCGCGGCATACTGGTAGCGATCGATAAAATTATCATTGTCGTCTTCGGCGTAATCGTCAATTGTTTCTTCTCCTAACACAATATTCCAACAGTTAAAACGTTCAAGAACATATTGAGAAATGTCTCTCCAAGAAGAGTAGTTTTCGCTTCCGGTAAGCTTTGGGATCAAGCTTAGTTTGTAGTTGGGAGCGACTGAGTTCTTCGAACTTGGAATGTGTTTGTCGGGGGCCCGAGTAGAGGTTTTACTGGCCAGAGCTGGAGGTGAGTATTCAGGCGATTTGGCTGGTCATTTAGAACCAGAACGAGCAGGACGACAGGAGGATTCACCAGTAGCTGTGGTAGAACGCGTCGCCGGACCAAAGGCCACTATAACAGTGTCTTCGGATTCTGACTCAGTGTTGCGAAGTTGTCTGCTAGCTGCTGTATCAGTCAGTTTGGTGATGTTTAAATGTGAAAAATCCTCGAAAAACTGATAGGGACCTGTCTCAGCACTTCTGTCAGCCTTTTAGTATTTTGTGAACACAAAATAGCCGTTCCTAATCCACAAGCCTGCTCAAGCTAGCCTCCTTCCCGCTCGAAGCAGGACGGAATTAAGTAGAAAAGTACATGGCACCTAAGTGTTCACCACAGCGCAGACGGAGCGTGATTGTTGAGGGGAGAAAGGAAGTTGTGTTGCAACGTGGGGAACGGGGTTCCTTTTAAGGTGAGGAAAAGGGGGTTGCGCTGAGCCGAATGCTGAGAATTTTGCGTTCCCACAACAATGGTTGCTAAGGTAGAGGTAGAGGTAGGTATACGATCGTGGTTCATTGCTGTTGGAGATGGAAGCGTGTGAGCGTATTTCTTATAGATTAAGGAGAGCGCCGGGCTGATAACCTGTTTAAAATGTGAATGCGGCACAATGTATTCTATGTGGATAATACTTCGCAAGTACGAGGGCGGTTGCGAGGCACGCTTAGCGAGGAGGTGAAGAAGGGATTGGTAGGAGTTCCGGTTCTTAATTCTTCCAAGCCAGGTGGGCGGTACTAGTACCTTATTTATAGAAAAGTACGTGTCCATATGCACAAGAGAAATATAGGGAAAACAATGTAAGAAACATAAGTGCGAACATGTTTGACCCTGAAATCCAACCAAGTAAATCCTAAATAATGTGCATGAAAACAAAAGGGTGTGGAGCGATTATTACAAATATCATGACCAAGAATGGTGCATAAGATATGCATAAACAACCGTAAAATCCTAAACACGTGATTGGAAAGCACATGTTAAATACCGAGATATTATCCTGAAATAAACAATAAAACACCATAATATATATCTTAGCCCTAGTAATGTAAGCGGTGGACAGGTGGAGCCGAAACACAAACTAAGTAAATGAATACACGGTAGTGTGTTGAATATACATAGGAAATATACAAAGAATTTCAACATAAATCGCTCAGCCCAGGCATTGCGTTTGGTTTTAGTTGTTTGAGAAAGGCAAGGCTTGACTCGGGCTACCCGACGATGACAGCCCTCACTCACAAAGGCAGCTCAAAGAGCTTGAGAACTGATTCTAACCACAATAAGCTCTGCAACCATTGATAGGGAAAGGCGACGCTTGTGAGCGCTTGCGGTTGCTGCCTCGACAAGCTGTTGTTTAACTACAGCATCAATAGTACGATGATGGTCACCTGGGAGATAGTCACCTTTTTCAGACTTGCTTGGACCATGGATTATATGGTGCAAGGTACTTGGTGGAATATTAAACTTGTGCTGAAGCTGAGGGTACAACCAATTGGCATAGTACCGGAGGGTATAGACCACAATACGCGTTTCAAGAGAGAGGGTGTGATAGTGTGATTGTTGGCGACCATGGTCTGTGTCGCCCACAGATGCTCAAGCGGACTCGGATGCAGAGACTACCAGTAGAGACTCTTCTAGTACGCATTTAGTTAGAAGACTAAGTCTTAATTTGCATTCAAAGGGTACAGTAACTCATGGCAAAGCGAATCCACAGTGAGATGAGAATGCCCACTGAGCTTCCATCAGACTTTGATTATTTGTATGTGCATTCTCGCTATGCTGTGGACTCGCTATACTGTGAAATACATAATACCAAAGGATTCAGATTACATACCAAACTTATCACTTTCCCAGTCTGTATCAGAAGTGGTGGCCGACAGGGAACCTACATCCTCAGCCAGTAGGAGTCCAGCATTTTGGCCGATACTGGAGTCTGCCGCAGATGCCTCATTTGCCGGCTCAGCTAGGCCCGGAGGCCTATCAGCTTCGGTAGAAAAGGGTGCGGAAGAGAAAGAGAAAGAGGAAGCAGAAGCAGCTGTGGTAGGGGAAGGGGAAGCGGTAGGGGTAGAGGAAAAGACAGTGGTACTGGAAAGACTTGCTTGAGCGTGAGGATCGGTCATGAAGGTGCGTTGTAGAGATGGTTTTGGTGATATTGTTTCTCGACTCGGATACTGACCCAGAACGAGCACAGTCTGCTGTTTCTTATGTTAAATCTACTCCTCTCCTCTCCCTCTCATAAACAAGTTTTCTCTTGTTGCTACTTTCTTGTTCTCTCTACTCAAGGACATCATGGTTGTATCACTACAAGCCACCGACACTTCAAAACATCATGATCTGCCTTTCTGATGTCTGCCAAGCCCCATCTGGTTCCAATCAACTCTCAATTCTCTACAACCTCACGCTGTGATCCTGCCGATCACTTTTTCCGATTTTTTCATCCATGCGCGAGTACGTTGAAATAAGAAGCGGCTGAGGTGAGACTTACGATTGCGTCAAAATAAGAGCCCTGAAAGGATTAGTCCTTACTACAAAGAGTTAGCCTATGTCATCTTATTGCGATTTCGAGACAAACCTAGGATAAAAATCTTGTTTGAACGTACAAGTACTTGTACTAGCGACTGGACGGTTCTCACCAGTTTTTGCGGTACATTGCATGGCATAGTATCTGGGCACTGATTAAATTACGGAGGCTCTACTCGAGTCTTGGAAATGAGAGACTGGGATGTTGATAAGGCCGATCCTGCGGGTCGTACGCCACTAATATTGGCGTCTAAGAATGTGTGTGAAGGCATTATCCCAGTCACGTGCCATATTGTCGCCAGCTGCAACCAGAAGATTCACAAAAGTTTTCCATCACCCCCACGCGACTGTGTATCTAAATTACCGACCGCGCTCGTATTTCATCCTCAGGTTAGTCACCACACCCCGTCCATTCTACCCGGATGGTTAGACTGAAAACTCGAAATCAAATCCCATCTGGTACCACCACCAATGCACAATCGGAACTCCTGAACCTTGAAGATTTAAACGAGCTCAGCCTGTGTCGGCTTCCCTCCCACAATCGCTTACAGAACGACCAACCCCACGAACCAAGATCTAACAATGCTTTTAGCAACCATGTGCCAGTGATGGAGTAAAACTCAGCGTTAGGTGGCCTTTGTGATTAGAAAATCTCGCCGGATCCTACGGTATACTGATGAAATCTAATTCAAATCATCACTGCAACATTCATGCCCACCATTAGATATTCATCGTATGCAATGAATACGCGACAGCATCTAAAGCAGTGTACTCGTACTCGAGTACAAGTATGTGTGTCATGAACCTAAAATTAGAGCATCGATTTGCCGGAATATTTTTTAAAGACCTGAACAGCTGCCGTGGAGCGGTTAAATCACAGGGTTTGTCGACCGGTGCATTGTTTGAACGGAAGTGGTGGCATGTCCGGCAACGGGAACCAAGACTGAAGAGGGTTTTCTATCAGTGTTGCGGTTGGCGGGGACAGCGGCACTTGAGGGCGCAGATGTTAGCGAGTTACACTTTGCTTCAAATGAACGAAAGTCGATATCGCGCCTGAACTTGCAGGGGCTTTACGAAGAAACACTGCCGAACGAGCCACTTGATGAGAAATCGAAAGGACACTGATACGAGAAAGGAAAGACGAACCACTAACTAGGAAAGCGTAGGGCTGTTTTCTTCACGACCAGTTGAGTTTGGAATTCCGTGCGCAGCGGTTGCAAGAGATGCTTTATTGTGAAACAGCCTAATGCATGCACGCAGTATGCAAGCTTCGGCTGCGGGAGCTTGTTACAGGTTTCAGTGTGTGTAACATTGAGAATTCATTTGATCGTTTCTACCTATCACAAGCGCCTGACTGACTTTGGGGGGGATCCGGTGCCGGTGTGGTCCGACCCCGCTTTTCACGAACTTCCACTCTGTGATATTCTATTCACCACTCCCAACCTTCGACCTTCACCACCTCTCTACCCCATTCTATACCAAGAAACATGAATCCGTCAACCCATCTCACATCGACAACTACCGGCACAGGCCACCAAAACAGTTTCAACGTGATAAGTAGCTACAACACCAACAATAACACCACATATGTGGATGAAAGCCCTCAGATCCTAGAGTGGCTATCCCCGCTAGAACCTCGCCTACGCCACCAGGATGTGAGCACACGCCGGCTGGATGGCTTGGGGAATTGGTTTTTAGAAACAGGCGATCTTATCAACTGGCGCGATGGTGGGGATGGATTTACCATTGCCACTCTCTTTGGCTCTGGCGCCCCGGGGGCCGGGAAAACATATCTTAGGTAGGAGGAACAGCTTTAATCCGTGTAGAAGTTAGACAGAGGTTAACTGATGGAATCAGTTCCCTAGTGATTGATCAGCTATGCGACAAAGCTGTGGATCAGACAATCGCAGTTGCATGTTTTTACTGTGACTTTCAGAGCCAAAAGATGCAAACTCCCGAGAACATGTTGGGCGCACTGATCAAGCAAATTGTGCGCGCGCGGAGAGTAATCCCTACTGAGATCGACTCGGCATTTCAGAAAGCAAAAGCTCAAATTGGAGGCCGCGGTCTCCGGGTTCCTGAGGCTCTTGAGCTCCTAAAGGCCTCCATCGCACCGTTAGACCGGGCTTTCATTTGTATTGACGCCTTGGATGAGCTCCTGGTGAAGCATCTACCCACCCTTTTACGCTCATTGCATAAAATTTCCCAGTCGTGTCCAAGGGTCCGCTTTCTCTTTACAGGTCGACCACATATCGGGGTCGAGATTGAGAAATATTTTCAGGGAGCTGCGCGGTTTATCCAGATGAACGGAGCGAAACAAGACATTATGAGATATGTTGAGATGATGTTGGATGAAGATCCCAACCCGGAGGCAATGAACACCTGTCTTCGCGCTGAAATCATGAACCGGGTTTCAGAAACGATTTCCGATGTGTATGTAGCTGCGATTTTCCGTTCTAAACTTGAGGTCTCGCTAATAGTATTATCTAGGTTTCTGCTTGTTTCATTGAACATCACAGCGATATTGGATGAGACAACAATTTACGACAGGCGTCAACAACTCAAAAAGATGACCGGTGGTCAAGGGTTTAATGACGTCTATGCTGCGGCATTGGACAGAATTAAAGGGCAAACGGTGGGGAAGTCGAAACTCGGAATGGCGACTTTAATGTGGATCTCGCGATCTATGGAGCCAATGGATGCGGCCGAGCTATGCGAGGCCCTAGGAGTACAAATAGGGTCTCCTGATCATAACCCTGATAGTATCCCTTCCATACAAACGCTAGTGGCTTCCTGTCTTGGACTTGTTATAGTCGATAAGTATTCGGAGGTCCGTTTAGTGCACTTCACACTTCAAGAATATCTCAATAGCTGTTCCGAGATTTTTCAGAACCCTTACGCGGTAATGGCGGAGGTTTGCCTAACATATCTAAACTTCGGTCTCATCAGAAAACTTCCACTTACTCTAGACGACGCTCTACGCAAGTACCCCTTCCTCAGGCACGCTTCCTTCTACTGGGGACACTATGCACGAAACCAAACCACGGAGGGCGTGAAATCACGTGCACTTCAGCTCCTGGACGGATTTGAGAGCCATATATCAGCAAAGCTTCTTTTACTTCCCCATTTCAATCAATTCGGTAGAGAGCTCCCATGGTCGCTACATAGCCCTGAGGGATTCACGGGACTGCACTGCGTTGCATTTCTAGGACTTAATGAGATTGCGCATGCCGTATTGAATATAAGAGACTGGGATGTTGATAAGGCTGACTCCACGTGCTGCACACCGCTGATATGGGCTTCTGTGAATGGGTGTGAAGGGATTATAAGGCTGCTTTTGGGAAAGGCGGGAGCCGATGTCAACACCAGATACACTACAGATGGCCGGACAGCCCTCTCGTGGGCAGCAGAGTATGGACAGGAGGGAGTTGTGAAGCTGTTTCTGGAGCGCGATGAGATCGATCCCGAATTGGGAGACTGTGATGGCCGAACACCGCTCTCCTACGCGGTCACAGGCGGGAGTGAGGGGACAGTCAAGCTACTTCTGGAACGGGAGGAGGTTAATCCCGAGTCGCGAGATGATTCTGGCCGGACACCGCTCTCCTACGCGGCCGAAGGCGGGAGCGAGGGGATAGTCAAGCTACTTCTGGAGCGGGAGGAGGTTAATCCCGAATCGCGAGATGATTCGGGCCGAACGCCGCTCTCCTACGCGGCCCGATACGGGGGAGAGGGGACAGCCAAACTGCTTCTGCGACAGGAAGAGGTCAATCCCGATTCACGAAGTGAATTTGATCGAACACCGCTCTCCTACGCTGCCGAAGGCGAGAGCGAGGGGACAGTCAGGCTGCTTCTAGAACGGGAGGAGGTGAATCCTGAATCGCGAGATAATTCCTGCAGAACACCGCTCTCCTACGCAGCTAGTGCAGAAGAGGGCGAGGAGGCAGTCAAGCTTCTTCTAGAACGGGAAGAGGTTAATCCCGAATCGCGCGATATTTCTGGCCGAACACCGCTTTCCCACGCGGCCGGCCGACGAAGGTGTGAGGGTGCAGTCAAGCTGCTTCTGGAGCGCGAAGAGGTTAACCCGGAAGCACAAGATAATTCCGGCAGAACGCCGCTTTCACACGCGGCCGGTGGATATACAAGTAAGGAGGTAGTCAAGCTTCTTCTGGAATGGGAAGAGGTCAATCCTGAATCGAGGGATAATTCTGGCAGAACACCACTCTCCCACGCCGCCGGTAGTCATTGGCGTCAGGAGGTAGTCCAGCTTCTTCTGGAACGGGGAGAGGTCAATCCCGAATCCCGAGATGATTCTGGCAGAACACCGCTTTCACACGCGGCCGGCGTATCTTTTGGGGGCGAGGAGGTAGTCCAACTTCTTCTAAAACAGGGAGAGGTCAATCCTGAATCGCGTGATAATTCTGGCAGAACACCACTCTCCCACGCCGCCGGCAGACCTGGGAGTCAGGAGGTAGTCCAGCTTCTTCTGGAACGGGAAGAGGTCAATCCCGAATCACGAGATAATTCTGGCAGAACACCGCTTTCACACGCGGCCGGCGTATCTTTTGGGGGCGAGGAGGTAGTCCAACTTCTTCTAAAACAGGGAGAGGTCAATCCTGAATCGCGAGATAATTCTGGCAGAACACCACTCTCCCACGCAGTCACTGCAGAAGAGGGCGAGGGGACAGTCCAGCTTCTTCTAGAACTGAAAAAGGTCAATCCTGAATCGCGAGATTATTCCGGCAGAACACCGCTCTCCCACGCAGTCACTGCAGAAGAAGGCCTGGGGACAGTCAAGCTTCTTCTAGAACAGCAAGAGGTCAATCCTGAATCGCGAGATAATTATGGCAGAACACCGCTCTCCCACGCGGTCGAATTCGGGGTAGAAGAGACAGTCAAGCTTCTTCTAGAACGGGAAGAGGTCAATCTCGAATCCCGAGATTATTCCGGCAGAACACCACTCTCCCACGCAGCCAGGGCAGAAGAGGGCGAGGAGGCAGTCAAGCTTCTTCTAGTACGGGAAGAGGTTAACCCTGAATCGCGAGATAATTCCGGCAGAACACCGCTCTCCCACGCGGCCGAATTCGGGGAAGCAGGGACAGTCCAGCTTCTACTAGAAAGGGAAGAGGTCAATCCCGAATCACGAGATAATTCTGGCAGAACGCCCCTCTCCCATGCGGCAGGCATATATGGGGGCAAGGTGGCAATCAAGCTTCTTCTAGATCGGGAAGAGGTTAATCCCGAATCGCGAGATAATTCTGGCCGAACACCTCGCTTCTACGCGCGGGGAGAGGCCTTGACAATGCTATCTAAACGGTCAGCCCTGAGCAGAGAACGAGGCGATACGGCCGAACGCAACTCTTCCCTGCCATGTTGGTAGTCAGTCAGTAGCCCTTCCTGAACGGCTCCGGTGTTCCCACTCTAGTTAAGAAAAGGCGATTGCACAGCGTACGCTGTGCTGTACATATTAACTAGCAGCCCCTCGACCGACCGGTCAAGCGCACAGTTTCGATATCTCATATTGGATAGTACTTAAAAGTTTGAATTTCATTACGATTTTTTTTAAAAATACCCAGATTATGAACCCGCTCCCATGGTCGCCTTGTATGAATAGGACCACAGAGGAGACAATTAGAACAGGCAGGATGGTATGAACAAGGACCTATGAGTGGGTATAGGCAGATAAATGCCAATGACAGCAAGTAATGGGTTTACAAGGCTGCAGAACATGCTGTTCCTATCTGCGGTGATATAAAGCACCTACTCTATGTCTGTTCAATTAAGCTGGAAGCTCCAAGGTATCAAGAATGCGACAATGCTGACCTCTCCTGATAATACAAGCTTAGCATATCATCTGAGTAGGGTGTGACTGCCATTATCTTGCCTACCAGTACCCAAGTGATTGCTTGAACCGAGTATTGTGACAACTTCCTGGTGCCCACTCAGCACAGTTGTTTTTGCCATTGACATTTGAAGTGTTGGGGTAGACAGTGAGTGATCTCAGCAATATTTCAAGCTCTCCCTCCCGCCTATTCCACAAAGGTTGCACCATACTCTATTTGTTTTCCAAGGTTCATAATACCCTGTCTCAGAAATATTTTTACCACCCTGATCTGAGCCTGTTGAGTACCACAACGAACCAGCATTTAGCTGATCTTGTCCAATGTCTTAGTCCTAATATTATCCTGTCCAAGTAGTATCTCCATTACTCTCTCAGGCCGATTCTAAGCAGCTCACCCGAGCGTAGTCCCACCCATGCAGTTTGTTTGCTTTATATTATAACATTCTACCCCTACTAAACCTACCAGTATTTCAAATATCCTGCAAGCTGCTGGACAATAAAGACCGCTAAATATTAACAGCCTATGGTAAATATAAGTTGACGAATGCGGCCTCCCGGCTTCGAAGAGGGTTTCAGTGCATATGTGATTATCCCAGTCATCAAATATCTTCACAGCAAGTAATTGTATGCATTCTGAAAGGTCTCTTTTTGGCTGCCTTCTCCAGTACAAAGAAGAATATTTCAGGAAGTGTCTGTCTCACCGATCCAGATAGGTATTGGTCAAAAGAGCTGCAAGCTGTTTTAAATGCATATAAGGTAGGCTGATTACCCCTGTTGTTGAGTCAGCACTACCTGATAGCTTGGAATAGGTACAATGGTATTTTTGATGCATAAAGGGAATTGGCAGAAGAGCGGAAGCCTTGTGGTATAAGGCAACAATTTCTTGGCAACCGGCAAGCCTGAGTAATGTCCCAATTGCTGGAACACTGTTATTATTGAGATATGAGAACTCTTATGTGCATGACACTATTTATTTAGATGTAAGAGCCATTTTATCCACCAGATCCACACTGAAGCAGCCATGCCTCGTCTCCCCTTGTCACTGCAGCGCCCTTTTGTCTGACCTAGTCTTGCACTATAGATGTCTTCCAATGCCAACCAATCGAACCGTCTGTTCAACTCTTGTCATATGCAGCAGATTGTGGTTTCTTGCTAGACTGCATCAAGATTGCGCAAGATAACCAGTAATCTACACATGTATTCATTAGTGTATCATTGGGGTTAGCTTCCTCACCACACCCACTCCCACATACAAATATGTCTGTATGATTTTATGGAGCAAACCCCAAAATCTGATGCATTCATCAACACCTCCAGGATAATCACATTTGCCACAGAATCTATTGTAGCTATAATTACAGTCTTTAATCAGTGCTTGCATATTTTTGCAATTATTGGCTGCTTGGTCTTCTTGTTCAAATGTTAAATAAATTTCATGTATCGGAGGAACCGTGTTCTGATGGACTGTAGGTCACCATTGCACATCTTGTTATCATATTTCCACTTAAATGACGGCTTCTTAGAACCTGAGATGCCAGTAAGTGTAGAGGCTCACACTGTATATTGGCAAAATTGAAACAGAGGCAGCTGAATAGGAAAGTGGGTAACTATGAAAGAGATTGATATTTACAATTTCCTCTGTAGTGACTTTGGTCTGTGTATATTGATTGCAATAGTTGTTAACATCAATGTCTTTGATATAGTTACCATTTACGATATAAATGCGACTCTTGAATATTGTTTTGCTAGGCGAGGCAGATATGCTTTTCCTACTGTCTATTAAAATTAGCAAATGTAAACCTTAACTATTGAAGGAATTTTTTCACCAAAAGAACCATCCAAACCAAGACATACATCAGCTGCCCAATGTCCTTACCGAAATTAGACCATGTTCAGCTCTTTCTGAGTATATAATAGGCTGCATTACCGTAGCTACCGGGTTAGATGTAGACTTTTGTGATTGTTTGAGACTGTGTTCACAATATGGCAGTCGATCCGTCCGGTGAGTAGGACCCGGGCAAACAATAAATTGTAGTCCGTCCACTCCTGCAATCAATTTTGTAAGGGGAATATCGCCATAGGCCAGAAAAGACAGTGCGCCCTACAACATGTTTTCCTAGTGTCTCAAAGTGTGAGGCCAGGTAGATGCCCACTACATTCCACTATTCTTGTCAGGGGATCCAGAGCCTAGTACAGTCCCCCATGATCCTTCTATTATAATAGCACAATAGTGTCATACCAGGTGAGGCCCGTAGTTCTTATTCCAACCTGAACATCTAAATTGTCGCAGGAAGAGACAGAGTGAAAATTTTCATTTGATCTGGTCCTGTTTTCTTGACCGGTTCCCCCTTATACCCCTAGTACGCCCTGACAGTTATGAATAGTGGTTTGACACCACAGCTCAAGGAGAATCTGCTTGAAGACAGAGAATACTGAATCAGTAGTGAGGAAGGAAGGAAGATTTACCAACTGAGCAGGGGACCATATTTAATCAAGCGCAGGTCGTACACTTAGGTATTCAGATACAGGGTGTGTGAATAGCTCTTTGATTTACAACAATAGTTTGTGCTACAAATATTTAAGATTCTGGTCATAGATGGGATGGGATGCCGGAAGTACAGTTCTGCAGGTCATGACAAAGGTAGTAGTGGCTTCAAAATCCAGTACTGAAATCGGGTCAAGACCTTTGGCTATTTGATGGCTGATTTGCAGGATTTCGATGATAGCCCATTGAGTACCTTTGTTGTGTCTATAAAGTTGAGGTAATTGCTCTAGGATGAAGAAACGGTAAAAGGTAGCAGAATTGATTGTAGGCTGGTTTATAGACAATCAGGCGAGAAGGAAAGAGGTAGATAATAATGTAGAGAAGTGTGTAAGAAGAGGTGTGTAAACAGAACAGGAGGGGCATTGCTGTGCTATGCACCGGGTGAGGAAAATCGACTTCATGATCAGAAATACACAGACTGTACTTACCATCACACTTGTGCCAATATTTTGAACATGTGACTAGCACATTTTTGGACGACATTTTGATTGCGGTCATTTTGATGACAAATCTGCGCAGATTTTGAAGGAACTGTGCAGTACATATATGACTAGCAGCCCCTCGACCGACCGGTCAAGCGTGTTCTCATAGTTGAAAGTGTAATATGCTGGCATAGTTATTGAGTGAATTATAGAATATGTTGGTTGTGGGCAGGTGGTTGATCCAAAGAGGATAGTAGAAGGTGGTTGAGCCTTGGCACTTTTGTGCAGGGGGGAGGGGGGGTTCAGGGCAGCAAACAAGTAAGTGATTGTTTATCGATTGCATTGTGGGTTGTCTCCCACATGTGTGATGAGAAATACTGTTAGTGGCAGGCTCCAGTACAAACTCAAGACCTAGGAGAAGTCACACTGGTTGTAACACCCACATTTACTGGTGAAAAAAACAAGAAAGAACTTCTATAAGAGAAATCTAGCCTTATGTTTTTACCACAACTCTTTCAATTCTTTCCTCATCAACAACTACAACACTGGTATCCACGGGGAAAGATCTTGAGTTGTAACTCTTGTCTTGGTTGAAAAGTGTTGAACTGTAGTTCTTCCTTTATCACCTATCACATAACTCTATTATCACCAACCACAACACTGGTATCCACGGGGAAAGATCTTGAGTTGTAACTCTTGTCTTGGTTGAAAAGTGTTGAACTGTAGTTCTTCCTTTATCACCTACCACATAACTCTATTATCACCAACCACAACACTGGTATCCACGGGGAAAGATCTTGAGTTGTAACTCTTGTCTTGGTTGAAAAGTGTTGAACTGTAGTTCTTCCTTTATCACCTACCACATAACTCTATCATCAACAACTACAACACTGCCAGTGGTATCCACGGGGAAAGCTCTTGAGTTGTAACTCTTGTCTTGGTTGAAAA
>Ga0307513_10006458_pt1 | contig 15317 bp, 18 predicted proteins | sample 15_EM_MG_FD_202174 | JGI IMG/M metagenome (GOLD analysis project Ga0307513, IMG submission 202174) | Populus trichocarpa ectomycorrhiza microbial communities from riparian zone in the Pacific Northwest, United States - 15_EM | ecosystem: Host-associated > Plants > Roots > Unclassified | place... | reverse complement strand
TTGTGTGTTGGGGGTGTTGGTGTGGGGGGTGGGGGGGGGGGTGGGGGGGGGGGGGGGGGGGGGGGGGCCCCCCCCCGCCCGGGCAGTTTCTTGTGCTGTGCTGTGCGGGAAGGGTGAGGTGGTATGTATATTATGAAGTTGGGGTGCCTTATTGTTGATTGCTTTGATGTGCATGGGTTTGGGGAGGTCTGTTGGGCTGATTGCTTGGGCAGATCGGTAATTTGTGGGCCTACCGATGGTAATAGAGGATACCGGGGCTGCTTGCTTGTAGGAAGATTGACGCCCGAGGTTGGGGGTAGATGGAGCGGGAGACGTTTCGATACCTCCTCTTGCTAGGTGTGAGTGACAATCGATGATGGATCAGCTAGCTTTGTGACTGTGTAATTATGTTACTGCGGGCATCTGAGATTTAACCAGCAGCTACTGGTATGCGTGATTTCTACGGTATGCTGTTAGTTGTGCTACTGGAGCAGAACTGCATTACCTTATTGGAGCATGTGATTGAGATGGAGTGCTGGCGGAAGGTTGGCACCTCTACCTCGCAGCACTCCATGTCCAAGCAAGCTGCGATAATAGTGCCCAAAAAGCTACTACCATCATCACGTGCCTCTGTTTCCCCCACTTTTCCCCCTCTCCCGTCCTTCGCCAGGAGATATGAAATTGAGGTTATTCCGGTTTTTTGATATTTTTTCCTTTTTCTCTCTTTTCCTCTTTGAAGAGTGAGTATTGTGCAGCACAGTGCGTGCCATAGGCTAAACTGCGCAGCTTAATTAGTTCAGTGGACAGTTCTCTTCAAAAGGCGAGGCACCGCCAAGGGGGGGGAGGGATGAAAAAAGCTATGTATGAGTCGTTCGTCCCACTCTTACATCTGCACGTGTCGCCCACTTCGATGCTAATTTTGCTTCCTGGAGGCCTCTTCCTCCACGGTGGGGGAGAAGACGGGAAAATAAACCGGGGTCTTGAAGTTAGTTGGCGAGCCAGACATTGCAGGTATCGGATTGCTGGTTGGGCTTGTATTACCCACAGTACCTGAACTGATTTTCTGCTTGGCAAGTTTACCGTGCTGCCCCCACCTTACATTCAACGATGGGGGCCGGATATGTAGGAGTCTCTGCATTGAGTTTGAGCGAAAAACTTGGCTGTCGATCTCTCTTCCCCTGCTTTTTTTCACGGGGAGTGAGGAGTACAAGTATCAGATGGCGGTTGCCGGAGAGTTTATACTTGCTGATGGAAGCTAAAACGGAATAGGCTAGGGAGGTTTTCTGGCGTCGTAATCGTAGACGGGTGCCGTGCTCGAGTGCCATACTCGTGGTGGTTTATACGCAATTGCTCGAATACGAGCGTGAACGCCATGGTACTCGTAGGTGATTGCGACGCTTTCTGGTGTTGCTGATCACCAGTTTTCCTGGGCGGTAAAGGGGTGGGGGCTTTTCCTTGGATTGAAGGGACCAAGAGAGCGGGATATCCTCTATATCCATTGCGACGGAATTGCATTTCTTCTATACCTTTAATTTGACTATTCTCGAGTATCATGACTGCATCGCTTTTGACAGCCTGGTCTCTTTTTTTAGGCCAAGCCCGTCCACCTCATTCAACCCGAGACGGCAAAGAGTTGCGAGGGTTTGTACGACTCCTAGGTTTAAGTTACTTACTCGTGACAAATCGCTAGACTTGCAGAGTCCAATACGGTGTGTTTGTGCTGAGCCCAGGAGTAAGCCAACCTACATTACTGGTAGTGTCACCCGTGTAGAAGAAGAATCTGTTTCAATCATACCCGAGTTCCAACTTTCCAAGTTTCTCACATAGCCATCAGCAGCCCTCGATCTCGAGGAGCGAGAAAAGCGAAGTGCTCCAGTGCTCGAGCACAGCAATACCGGTAAATAAGGAGTTGCCAGCAGAGTTCTGATGAAAATGGTAAAAGTATCATATCATATCCTTGTCCGTACAATGACATAACTACCCGCTGCGGATCATCAGCAAACTTTGTCGATCCCCCACAGAGAATAGGGCAGGTACAAGTAGTTTGTGCAAGAAGCAGAAATGAAACGCCCCTTTTCCGTTTCATATCTGGGGTGTTCATGTTTGCCCATGCGTGGGCATAGTGGTGAAGGTTGATAATGCATGTGTGTTGGGAAGAGAGAATAAAAGAAAGTAGAGGGTTTTCTTTTGCAAATTGCGTGGTTGTGGATTGTGCACCGAGGGTAAGTGGTTACAGTCTAGCCTACCGGCCATCTCTCTGGGGTGGTAGGTGGGGGGTCCCCCTGGAAACAATGGAAGAACGATCACGTATACCGGTAGACGTGGGCATTGGGACAGAAGAAAAAAACAGGGCTTGTGGTATTACTATTCAGACGGAAAAGCACTGGTAGGTGAGCACACGTGCAATGCTGCCTACTATAGTATCAAGCTGTACAGTAACGATTATCTGAGCTACCCACAGATCGCTTCTGGGGTACCATCTTGTCGCTAGATCGAGTCGGCAAATTCGAGCCAGCCTATGTGGCGATTACCTTACTGTAACCCACTCTCCGCATACTCATTCTGTCTGTGTCTTGCTGTAACGGGTGTGTGTTGTGTATTATTCCCTGAATCCCCGACATGGATTTGGCGCTCTTGCAGGCATGGACCGCAGCTTTTCTCTCCCCCTTCCCCACATATTTGTATTACGTGAAATAGTGCCTTGGGTAGGTTTGCATCATTAAACCGGATAAAGTGAGTTGAGTAGAAAGCGAGAAGCTTGTTCAGCTACTGTTGAAGCGAGCGGAACGGTAGTCAGGTGGGGAAGGCTGGTGCCTGGTGATGACGGATGGACGTATGGATAGATGGAATGCCTGCAGTAGGTTTGGGGTTTATCCTTTTGAGAGTAAGGTTTAGGCATGGTAAATGCGAGACTGCCCCTCTCTCCTCTAACAACAACAACAGGCATGAGATAGGGCTGGGTGGAAAAATGGAATGATTGTCTAGAGTTCGGCATAGTATTTAGAGTATCGTAGATGGCAAATTAGCAAAACTAATTGTTATAATTCTTTCAACTTGAGGTAAGGCATGAGAGAACTCTTGCAAGAGTAGTAATCTACAAATACATAGGCTCCATTCTGGTAGGCAAGAGTTTTGTTTAGCTAGAGAGATGCTCTGCTTACGGGTGGGATGTCTTCTTGATTAAGTAGGCTATCATACTTGCCTTCTAGTATAACCTAGTGGATAGGTTAAACTTATTTTATTCTACTTGCTATGTATAATAGATGGATTTTTTTTCTATTTTTTTTACAAAATAGAATATAGTGAGACTAATAACTCTGGCTAGTCCTATATTCTAATAATAGCCTAAAATACCTATATATTTACTGCTAGTATAAATTCTTTAGTTTTAATTGCTTTTCTATCTAATAAGTACACTTTGGTGCTTTATTTAAGAAATCTAATAACTATGATACTTAATAAACCATGTTAGGAGTAAATTTAGAGCTTTATTTCAAATCAGGAAATGGTATCATAGTATCATATTACTTGTCTGAATTTTATTTTTAATTTCATATATAAATTGATTAATGAATTGGTTTTAATAGCAATAAAGTTTTTATTAAAATTTCTTATATTTTTTGTAGAATTACTTCAAGTATGCTTTTCTCTAATTTTACTGTTTTTATTTACTTATTTATTTTCTATACATATTTAATATTATCACATATTTGATATTATTACATATTTAATAATATTATATACAGACACTAGACAAAAGTCTTGGTGATGCTGAGTAAGCGCTTACTCAGCAATATTATGAAAAGGACACCACACTTGCCTTCCCATATTATCAAACATATGAGAAAGAGTAACACAAATGAAAATGCCACCAAATTAACAGATAGCCCGTGCCCGGCATAGGCCAAGAACCAATAGGCGCAAAATGACGGATGTCGAAAAAGGAATGATAATCACATTCTTTTATATCTTTCAAAAGGTCTCGGTCATTGCAACCCTGGTTGGCCACCCTTAGTCAACAGTTCAAAATTTTCTTACCCCAGCATGCGAGTGGGGACACATCAGAAATGCTCCTTGGGCTGGACGACCAGCTATCCTAAGACAGCGGGAACGTCGAGTAATCGTTCATGCTGCTCAGAAAGACTGCGCTATAACAAGAATGGAGCTCCATAATTGTCACGCTCCGCCTGTTTCAACTTGAACTATTGACCGACCTGGAGTCCTTCAGGAGGCTAACATTAAAAAATAGCTTGCTTACTCCCGGCCCCGGTTGACTCCCGCTCATGCAAGAAAACGTCTCACTTGGGCTATAGCAAGAAAGGATTGGTCGGCTGAGGATTTCGAAGGAATCCTTTACAGTGCTGAGTCCACTGTGCAGAAGTTGAGCAATCCCAAACAGCGGTGGGTATTTTGTACCCCACAAGAAAAGAGACTTTCCGACTGAATTAAGCCACGGGAAAAGCCAATGAGGTTGGGCTAATGTTCTGGGGTTGTTTCTGGAGGGGGCACCGTGGGCCTCTGGTGCCTCTTCTAGAAAGCAGTATTAATCGCTTTGTTTATATCGATCTTTTGGCAGAGACTTTTCCCCGGTACTCCAGCAAATTGCAGATGGTGTGGGTGACCCTGTCTTTATGCAAGACAATTCTAGTCTTCATACGGCTCATGACACTCTCCAGTGGTTTAACAAAAACCATATTAATCTTGAAGATCATTCTCCCCTTTCCCCTGACCCCAACCTGATCAAACATGCTTGGGTTCAGCTCAAGTGCCGCCTCCACCAGCAGTATCCCGATATTCTAGACATTCCTGGCGGCCCCGACAGGATTCGTGCCCGCCTGGCAGAGGTTCTTCCTCTAGTATGGGAGACCATCCCCGATAGCTTTCTTAAGAAGCTTTGGCAGTCTATGCCTTCATAAGTGGCAGCGGTTATTGATGCAAATGGCTAGTATACTCGATACTAGATTCTTATATACATATTGGCTTTCTTACCTTAATTTTTAATATTTATTTTGTAATGTATAGTTAAATTTCATCTGATCTTTCTCTACGCGTAGGGCACGGATATTATGTCAGATTGCACTATGACCAAGACTTTTCAAGTTGTCTAGTGTTTGTATTATAAAACCAATATTAATTTGAAAAAATAATAACAGGACCCCAAGGAGAACAAGTAAAAGAATTGGTTTTGATCTCTAGCACTATAGGATACTATATTATATTCTTGTACGAACTGATAAGTAGTTGAGATGTGAAATAATATATAATTCTGCAGGTTATATACTACATCTCTCAACCCTGCTAAATAATAGTTTATCAATTATTTTATTTATACTCTTTTTTTATAGCAAGAATATTGTTGTATGTAAATAGTATACAACTGAATACTTCAAAGAATGATAATTCATAAAGGAGCAATCATTCAATAGCTATTCATGCAGGTATGGGATGGTTGCAGGGTCATGTGCATCAGGTACTGTATGATCGGAGGTTGTTCTCTGTACCGTATACGATTACTAATTGTGTGGCCCTGCGTAGGCTCGTTATTGGCTCGGCGATCACCAAGCTGTATGGGTGCGTTGCTGCAACTCGGCAGTGCGAGGACGATTCTCGAGTAGATGATGGGAGGGTATGCTGCTTGCCAATTCTAAAAGTATCCGCCAAATCTGCGAGGCTTGGCAACTGGATTTTCGGATACTTTTGGAATTGGCGAGTAGAGTGCTGTGATTTTACCCAAGTACAAACACACCAGAGATGGCATTCTGGTGAGACCCTTGTCGCTATCTGAGGGGCTATTCTGAGAGGTTTCAATTTTTCTTTTCTTTTGCTAGATTAAACCTTACTCGGCGGGAGGAAGGGTCGTGAGAAATCGGTGAAGTCTACCGGGTATCGGATCGTCTCAGTACCGAATTACCTTAATTCTTTGGCAACGCAAAGGAATTGGACCAAAGCTCCGGCCAGGAGTGTATGCGTGTGGTGTGCGCAGGTGGGTGAAGCGACACCTTCCTTGCCGGAGTGCCGGTAGTGAACTCCGACTTCAGATTCTGGAGTGACAACTTGATTCTGGTGAGTTGAGAGAAGGAGACTCGCGGGTTTGTTAGCCAGTCCCCCTTTGGAGAAGAGGTGGTCAAAAGATGTGGATACAGGCCAGGGAGGGGGGATCGAGGTTTCTGCTTCCGTCCGACAAGAAGTACCTTAGTAGGGTGTCATACGCACGCACTCTTGCCGGAACACGTTTTGTTCATCAATCCTTGATTCCTTGGGCGAGGTGGTGACCCCTATGCCGGTGTCTTCCTTCATGCGAATCATAATTTTAGCAGTGAGACAGTGGAAAGCATTGCTGGATAGAAGTGTTGAGAGGGGCAAGGGAGAGACTTGGGTGAGGGATTGTCATGATCAGTTACCTCTGAGGTCTGACTGGCGGAAGAGGGAGCCTGGGCGGTAGGATGAGATTGCACTGTTACTGCCTTTTTACTCTCGGCACCTAGTCACATGCAGCGAAGTACAGTACCGGACCTATCGTGCAATATGACGGCAGCCTGCTGCTCTGATTATGGTTTGGATATATTCGCTTTGAAATGTCTGTACTGAATGTGTAATAATGTCATGGGAACCAAGGGTGTCCATTTACTTCACATGCACTCACTGCTCACTGTCCCTCTGTGGTATGATATGATGGCTTCTTGTGTCTGCATTTGTGCGGGCTTGGAGGCGGGAGGCCCCCAGGAGGTAGTGTTGCTACCCTCTACCCTACGTACGCCGCTGCGTACTTGTTCGTTACATACTGATCAACCTATAGGATCACATTGGGACCCTTTGGTTGGTCTAGCCAGCCCGAGTCAGCCCCAGTCTCGCTCAAAGGGAAAGGGAATTGCGGTGTTTTACGTGTGGTGTATATATAACTCGGACTCTCCCAGCTTTTTTATCCACCTTTTTTCATTGCCTTTGAAGTTGAACCCCTAGGGTTTGTCTGCTCCTTGAATTATTCACTTCTCCCTATCTACTTCTTTTGGGTTTGCTTTTGTTGGACGCCGGTCATTTTTTCTCCTCACTTGGAACGTGCAGTACGGTCATTTGTTTACGACTTGAGCCTCCGTCTCCCTTACCCTTCCCGCGATAATGTCCCACCAGTTTGGTCTGCAAGCCCCGCCGGTACCGTGGTACTCTCATCCTCGTTTCAACACTCTCAAGGATCATTTTACGGGGAGCCTACAGCATCATCATCATTCTCACCTGGAACCTCTGCGGATATAGTGAGTGGGGCTCTTACTCTAGGCTTCTTTTTACAAACATGGCACTTTTTCTCCCTTTCGTGTGCTGCACGGCCATGCTTGGCGGTGGTGATAGCTGATTGGTGAGGTGATTGTACTGTAGCGCGAATGGCGTGTACTATCCCAACTGGAGGATCTATAAGAATGAGCCTCCGAGTTCTTTGAAGTTGGGATTGATATCCCACGTGTTTTATTCTTTTGCGTGGGTGAAGCCGGATGGAACTGTCTATGTGTGTAAACCATCACCCCCTTTCCTGTCATTCCCCTCAATGCTTGCTTGCTGACCGTAGATGCGGTGAAGATGAGTGATGAGTGGGCAGATTCACAGATTGACGTTGACGGTGTGAAGGGTTGCCTGAGGTCCTTTCAAAATTTGAAGGCGAAGCACGCTCACTTGAAAGTGGTGTTGTCTGTTGGCGGCGGTGGAAAGGGCAGTGACAACTTTGCCGGTGTGGCTGCAAATCACGCCTCTAGGGAGCGATTTGGTCATACGGCCCGGGAGCTAGTCAAAGAATACGGGCTCGATGGGATAGATAGTAATACCGTCCCCCCACTACTTCTTCCACCCCATCCCTCACCCCTCCTTCTCCCTACCACCTCTGATATTACCCCGCGAAAACTGACAGGAGCCCCTGCGATAAATTAGTTGACTGGGAACATCCGTCCGACCATAAGCAGGGACACGACTACATTGCGCTCCTTACTGCCATTAGGAAACACCTTCCTTCCCCGAATTATGTCCTCACATCAGCTCTACCGGCGGGCGAGTGGGCGTTGCAGAATATCGACCTCCACAGAGCACAACAGTACCTGGACTACATCAATCTAATGACCTACGACTTTTCAGGACCCTGGGTTCCTCAATCAGGCCATCACGCCCAGCTCTTCGCTCCTCCCCACCCTCACAACGACGCCGCACGCCTCTCCGCCCACTCTGCTGTCTCCTACGTCATGTCGAAGTCCGTCCCATCCTCGAAGATTCTCCTTGGCATACCGGCATACGGGAGGAGCTTTTTGGGCTGCCACCATCCCGGGCAGCAGTACTCTGGCAGTGCCGGCGAGGAGGGCACATTCGAGTATAAGGACCTACCCAGACCTGGAGCTACAGAGTACACTGACGAGAAGTTGGGAGCTGCATGGTGCGTTGGTGGTGATGGCGGGTGGGTCAGCTATGATAATCCCGCTACCGTCAGGCTTAAGGCAGACTATGCGAAGAATAATAGACTTGGTGGAGTCTTCTTCTGGACGGGAACGGCGGATGGAGAGGGGTCTAGAAGTCTTGTCGAAGCGAGCTTTAGCAGACTTCACTCACAGTAATGTAGCTCGTAGCATCGTTGTCGGGAATGGAAACGCGGCGTCATTCATTTTTTTTCTTTTTTGCTTACAAGTACTTTTTTATATCCTTCGTCTCACATTCCTTTGCTTTCTTTTGAGAATTTCCTTGATTCCCCCTCCAAACCAAACCGAACCAACCAAACACGATTTCTTCAAAGAAAACTTGGTCCGCTGTACGGCTCACATTACATCATGCATCCTTTCCTCTTCCTCCAACTTACCGTATTGCACTGTACTCGAGGACTGCATCGTACTGTACCTGCAGCCGGAATCACAATGCGGCAATGTTCGCCTGTTCATCCATCCATCTGTCATGTTACTCATTCTTTCCATCCATGATAGAATTTTTAAGGTGGATCGTTAAAAAGTGAGACGTTGGGAGATATGTCCAGTTATCTTTACGTTTGGCATGCCACACTTACCAATGATGTGTGTGGTGATTGCGAATGCGACTGGGTGAGAGGGTATGACTGCGGGGTTAGGAGGAGCCCTATTACTTGCTGCATAGTACATGCACTGGCGTTGGTGGTGGTGGTGTGCAATGGTGGGAATTAGAGGCATGGAAGGGACGGCGCTCTCTACCTAATTGAGAGTACGGTATGGTGGTATTGTTTTTGCTTGTTTTGTTCCGTGCCTGTTCGCTCGCTCGGGAGAGGTGTACTGCACAGTACTGTCCACTACAGTACAATTACCGGTAGTTGACAAAAACGACAGTTGACCAGCTTGACAACGGGGCTCGCCTGCCCACCCTCCTCATCAACCTCCTATTCAATATTAAACGAGTCTCGGACTGTGTAATTCTTTGTGTAACACGTTCGAATGGATGGGATAGAATAAGTATGAGTTTGATATTCAGTATATACCACCTTTTTGCCTTAATAAATGCCTCAATTCTACCGGAATTAGGTTATACTAATCTTTCATCGAAAGGGTTGGCATCAGATCCCAATAATGAACGAGGCCTTCCTATATTGGTATCATTACCTTCTCTGCTGATCCAATACCCGCAACCGGGAGGGGGATAATATTTATGGCCCTTTGAGGTGTTCACAAACGTGCTCGGTGGGATTGAAAGCCATTGAAGATGGTAGACAGTTAACCTCCTAATATCTCTAGACTATTCTCCTCCAATGATGCTATCATAAATATCACGGTAGGCCTCCTGGTATGATATGATCTGGTACAAAAACTAGATTGACATCTTTTCTATCTAATTATTCGGGAGGAAAAAACCCGGTAAATAAAAGTAGAAAGTCTGAATATATACCATCATACTCCTTCATATGCTTTTAGCACTATTCACAACTCTTATTCTGTTTCATGCTTGTGTTCTCTTCAATTGATCAGGGGGATACCTGTCTACACTTGTCTTGATTTGACCATTTTTATATAATACTCTGGGGATAATCTTTCCTGAATAGGATGCAAAGATGCATTGAACGACTAGATGCGCAAATTTTCTTATGCTATGCTCTGAGTTATCACTTTGAACTTATCCTCTCCTATTACGCAATTGTCTGAAGGTTATGCTTAAGACGCCATCCATATATCTTTTTTTATTATGAAGGTATCAGCCTTGTTGTCACAGATTTTATAATTCTCATTAATGCTCGAGTACCACGTCCCCTTGATTTTCTGTCGATTGCTTTCAGCTAGAGGCCGGGAGGATAAAATCTTGGCCAAGCCACTGCTAGAATTTCCCATTGCGCATAGAACTCGATACCTGCGACGGCATCCATGTCAAGTCATCTTTTTAGACAGGCATTTCTCTCATGGGGTAAAATTGCGATGCTCTTACCATACCATCTCCAGGCATGTGTTTCTGTTTTTGTTTTACTCTGTGTGTACAACCGTGGAAAAAAAAAAAGCTCGGGGTATCACGATATCGTAGGCACTGCTGTACTGGAATCGATTTAATTAATTACAAGAGCTTTCCCCTGGTAGGCGGCTGAGTAGTTCAAATTCCATCCGCTCCTCGGCCTTCGGACCACTCATAATTTCTTCAAGCATATCAGAACCAGCAGGGAAATCGCACTCGAAAACGGGCTCCCCTTGCCCCCTCACATTCGCGAGCACAGCCTGTCTGTAGTGCCACCGGACAAGTTGATCTACGGGACGCTTGGAATCCTCAACGAATGTCTTATCGAGATGTTTGCCAGCAATACCATCATCATCGTGCATAAAGCAGACGATCTTGTAATTGTCCTGAAGCATTACTAGCCAAAAGGAACTCTAAAGGCAATGCTAGGAATACACACATCCGGGTTGATAGAAACGATGTAGCTTTCAAAAAGCTGGTGAAGAGTGGCCTCAAGCAATATTCCGTTCTGAACCGAGTTGATAGATCCTCCCGACTCTGGTTGGATAGTGATACAGCGACCATAGTTATGCTCAGCCCAGTGGCGTTGGTACGCTGGCGGAAAGAAATGGGCGGCCTCAAGACCCGCCCAGAACCCAACCGCCGCACTACGCGCACCCTTTCCGGTCATAATACAGCGACGATCTCGCTCACGTATAGCTTGACAAAAGTCCCCGCTCTGAGTCGCGGTAGACGGTGAAGCTGCGCGTACCAACCAAGGCTCATTAGTGACGGTGATGGAGCCCGCAGTAAGGATAAAGTACTTTCCCGGTTGGAGAGGATGGTCATTCCTCCCCACAGTGAGCCCACTTTCGTCACGCAGGGTGTAGTCCTGACTGAATAGAAAAACGATCTCCACCATTGAGTAGAAATTGGCATTTGTCATACCATTGGTGAGAACCAGACCACCAAGGATTATGCCAGGGTCATTCGCATCGCAGATATGGACGTTGCGCGGAAGTGCACGATTAGACATGTCGACTGCGACTTGTTGCTTCGTTTAAGGTTTGGGAGGGCAGGCGCCGGGGGTCAATGTAGAGTTCGAGCGGGAGGCTGAGTAGGGGGGGGTGGGAAAGAGGAGAGGACGAATCGCAAAGTTGGCGGGGTGACCGAGTAACCGAATCCCAGCGGAAGAACGGTGAACGAGTTGGTGGAACCTGAGTTTGGCATGTTCGAGAAGGTGGTGTTGAGAAGCGATTTGGATGCTCCCTGGGGCTAAAAGAAAAAAACAGGCATGTGGAAAAAGCAAGTCACGGGATGAGTACCGTAAACTCTGGTTAAATCCACATGGGGGATCTGAAGAGAAATCAGTCTAAACCGCAATTGACTTTGCAGAGCATGTTAACGAAAATTACGAAGTGTAAGGCAGTGGAAACTTTAGGGCCTGTTTGGATACCACAGTTCCGTTCCGCTGCCCGGTCCCTTAAACCCGTTTGCATGAACTGGCGCTAGGTACGGGCAGCGGGCAGAGCTGGGAGTAGGGGTTTTCAAAGTTAGAAACGTAGAAAAAAAAGTAGTGTAGTCTACTTGTCCGCCGAAAGAAGTATGATACCTGTTGAAGGTGGCAATGACATGTTAGTACAGTGTTCGAGTGAGCCGAAATGACTGAACCCAAAATACCAAATTGATTTAACGTACTAATTTCCCCCTTTGCTGAGTTGCTTTCCCTAACTCAACCTCAGGCTCATAGCACACTGGGACTACTCAATTATTATAGTTTTTACGATAGTAAGTCATATCTCAAAATATATCAGATGCCTTGTATGATACCCATCCAACAGTTTCAATACAAGGGCTTCCATGGCTTCCGTGGCTTCCCGCCTGGCGTGTGTGCCCCGGTGAAGAGAAGCATATTCGACAAAAGCCAAGGTCAGTGGGACAGAGTGAAGAGTATGCGAAATGCTCATGGCCCGAATAAAGTTGAGGTAGGTCAAACAAACCTCCGCAATCATTGAGTGGGGGTTAAGAAAGAGGTTGGGGTTATGGAGAGGTACTCTTGTATGGTGTAGTGAGCGGAGCGGATGGTAGACGAGGACTTCACAACCGTGACAGGCCTGAGGGAGCATGCTAGCAGTGTTTCTATCCAAGGAATATTCTGAATATTCAAGTCGCTAGGTCCTTCTTCGACCCAGAGGGCGTGGCATAACTCGTCGACATACAGCCCCCACTCCGAATGAGACACCCACATCAAAACCCGCATGCCGAGTTTTGATCTACTTCTCGGCCACGCCTGAACTCATGATAGGGTTGCCGCTTAAGCATCACCTAGGCCACCCCCTTTGGTCATCTCGTCCAGCTTTTTTCTTCTGTGACGGAGAGCAAGCTCGCTCAGGATTGCATCAATGTTTAAAGAAACGAGGAGGAAACTAGAAATCATTATTAGTGGATAATAGCTCATACTTGTATCGGGAATGTGCTTGATATTATTGCTTCTATTTCAGAGACCATCTCCGGAATCACCTTCATAATATCCGCCCCCAATTCATCATCCATTACATTAGGATCAATGTCACCTCCCAGCCTCATCTCCAGATAGTTCTTAATATCATCCCGAGTCGGACTAACAAGCATTCTAACCACTTTCCCAAAACATTTCACCATCTCGTCACCGACACGGGGCCGGTAAGAAATAGTCGTGTGTTTGCGGACACCCGAACGATTTCTCGCAGTGATTCGAGAAGCTCCAGTCTGTGTTTCGGAATAGACTCGTTTAAACCGTCGATGCATATAAATGCCCGTGGCAGCACCGCAACGGCCTTCTTCATAAATTCTACGAGATCAGGAGGTCAGAGACCGTGGCCGCCAAACACGTTTTTGGCCTTCTGAAATGCCTGTCGTATATGCTCCGGGATTCCTCCTCTGACGGCAAGCTGCTTGAGGATGGCGCCCAACATACCTGTGGTGGACTGTTCCTGCTGGGCAAGGAAATCGCAGTAGAGCCCTACTATAGCAATGTCTTTCCCCCCAGCCTGATCGTATAGACTATCAATCACTAGTGAGCTGTCATTTACCGATCGTCAGTGACATCTACATTTCCTTCGTCCATATAAGCAGTGTTCCTACCTGAGACCCATTCCCGGACTCCCACCACAGAACAACTCTCGACGCAACCATCTTCCGCACCGCTCTATTTATGAACTCGTTAGCCTCCAGTACCCAGTTCTCTATGCCATCAAGTCGGTCGGTTCGAACGCCTTGATGCCTCTTTTGTGATTCAAGCGGCAATAGCCAATGCAGAATTTGACGCCCCTCGGTGTCGATTCCTGTATTGATGCTGGCGATATTGGTGTAGTTCGTTGATCTATTGAACGAGTTGACATTACCGGTGACCTGCTGGTGCTCTGGCGCCATCCGTACTATAGTCTATTATTTGATTCTTTGTTTCCGCGAAAGAGAGGGATCATGTGAAAGAAGGATCTGATATTTCCTGGAGTCTTAGGGAACCTCTAGGACTCAAAAGAGAGGAGATGGGAGCTGATAAGGCTCCTGCCGGCGTTGCACAAGTATTCATAGTATGCATTGGTTCAATCATTATGCCGATCGATTTCTCTCAGTGAACACCTATTTACCAATGAATCTTGCTCGAAGATCACCCCTTTAATGCTCGATAGGGCATGAGTGAATAGGAGAGAGGGGGGGTTGGTGTTTTAGAGTTTATAGCGCAGCATAGGCATGAAAAGAATTGAATCACAAAATATCACTCTACCCCCAATCCCGATTGGAGGAACTGGGGGCAACAAGTCTTAGTCCTGCTTCAAGGGGGCTCATCCGACTGTGCGGTCTTCCCCACATGCCGATGTGCAGCACATCCTGGCTATCTCGTGATACTGGTACCAGCCTGGAGCGAAAAGTGATCGGAAAAAAGTGGTTGGTGTAACACCACTTTTTTTCCGATCACTTACCCTCACACCCAAGTACATGTCTCCTTTTACAAAAAATCTAAGACCACATTAAGACTTTTATTTTTTTATTTATTTATTTATTTGGGGTTTTTCTTTTGGTAACGAGTTTTAGGGTATAGTTGCTTTATAATATTATCATATGATACCATATTATTAGCCGGCGGGGGTTGGGTGGAGTGATCTTGCTTACCCCGACGGGAAGTGTGCAGTAAGGGGTATTGGGGAGGGAAGCCTTGTCGGGAATGTCTGGGTGCGGTGTGGTAGTGTGCGGGTCTGTGTTGTCGGGAGTGGGGAGGTTTCGGGTTGGGCTGTGGGAGAAGTACTCGTAATTTTCTGACGTTTGCAAACACAACTGCTATTGCATATGGGCGAAAAGTTGCCCGGAGCCTCAAGATTTTTGCGGTATGCAATAGCGGTCGTGTTTGCAAACGTCAGAAAATTACGAGTATTGGGATGGCTGTCATGGGTTGTGGCTAATAATAGCTATCATAATAATATTGTGGTATCATATATGCTGTGGGTGGTGTTGTCGGTGGTGGCTTTTCTGGAGAATGGAATCACTATTCTGATGGTTGGTATTGGTATGGGAATGACGATGTGAATGACTCGCATGTCTGGAATGGCAAAATGGCAGGTTTCTCTGGAACGAAGGCTGGCATGGGAACAAGTATGGAATGTTGGAATGCTGCATATCTGGAGGCTACGCTGGACTAGGAAACTTGTATATATTGACCACTGTTGTTGTTATGATTGGTGAGAGTAATACAAGACGCTATAAGGGTTGACTTCGGATTTCAGGTTATGAGCCCGGATCCCTACGCGCTTGACTTCTACTTTGATTGCATATAAAAATCCTTCACCTACTCTTTTCAATTTCTTCACTTATCAGCTTTGTTCCAAAAGAATTTCCAATGTCATTCAATTCCTCTGCCCTACTTCCTGCTGTCAATCCAGTCTCAGCAGTCTTTAATTCGG
>Ga0307513_10006457_pt1 | contig 15318 bp, 11 predicted proteins | sample 15_EM_MG_FD_202174 | JGI IMG/M metagenome (GOLD analysis project Ga0307513, IMG submission 202174) | Populus trichocarpa ectomycorrhiza microbial communities from riparian zone in the Pacific Northwest, United States - 15_EM | ecosystem: Host-associated > Plants > Roots > Unclassified | place... | reverse complement strand
GGCCGGGCAGCAGCGAGATGAACGCGCCGAACGCGGCCGTCTTCACCACCGTGCCGAGGAACTTGTCGCCCATCTTCGGCAGCGTCGGGTTGGCGATCGCGTTGATCCGCTCGACCGCGGCGTCGGCCGACGGGCCGTTCGTCGCGCCGACGTAGATCGTGCCGTCATCCTCGATCGAGATGTCGGCGCCGGTCTCGTCCTGGATCGCGTTGATCGTCTGGCCCTTCGGGCCGATCACCATGCCGATCTTGTCGACCGGGATCTTCACCGAGGTGACCCGCGGGGCGTACTCCGACATCTCGGCCGGGGCGTTGATCGCCTGCTCCATCACGCCGAGGATCGTCGCGCGGGCGTCGTGCGCCTGCTGCAGGGCGGACGCGAGCACGTCCGACGGGATGCCGTCGAGCTTCGTGTCCAGCTGCAGCGCGGTGACGAACTCGGCCGTGCCGGCGACCTTGAAGTCCATGTCACCGAACGCGTCCTCGGCACCGAGGATGTCGGTCAGCGCGACGTACTGCGTCTTGCCGTCGACCTCGTCGGAGATCAGGCCCATCGCGATGCCGGCGACCGGCGCCTTCAGCGGCACACCCGCGGCGAGCAGGGACAGCGTCGAGGCGCAGACCGAGCCCATCGAGGTCGAGCCGTTCGAGCTGAGAGCCTCGGAGACCTGCCGGATCGCGTACGGGAACTCCTCGCGCGACGGCAGCACCGGCACGAGCGCCCGCTCGGCGAGCGCGCCGTGGCCGATCTCGCGACGCTTCGGCGAGCCGACCCGGCCGGTCTCACCGGTCGAGTACGGCGGGAAGTTGTAGTTGTGCATGTAGCGCTTGGACTTCTCGGGGGCGAGGGTGTCCAGCGTCTGCTCGAGCCGCAGCATGTTCAGCGTGCTGACGCCCAGGATCTGGGTTTCGCCCCGCTCGAACAGCGCCGAGCCGTGCACCCGGGGCAGGACGCCGACCTGGGCGGTCAGCGGCCGGATGTCGCGCGGGCCACGGCCGTCGATGCGGACCTGGTCGCGCAGCACGCGGGCGCGCACCTCGGACTTGGTCAGCGACCGGAACGCGGCGCTGATCTCCTTCTCCCGGCCCTCGAACTGCGCGTCGAGCAGCTCGTGCGCCTTCGCCTTGATCAGGTCGAGGGACTCCTCGCGGTCCTGCTTCGCGGCGATCTTGAGCGCCTCCGCGGTCTCGCCACGCACGGCGTCGGCCACGGCGGCGAAGATGTCGTCCTGATAGTCCAGGAAGACCGGGAACTCGGCGACCGGCTTGGCGGCGATCGCGGCCAGCTCGCTCTGCGCGCGGCACAGCTCACGGATGGCCGGCTTGGCAGCCTCCAGGCCGCTCGCCACGACCTCCTCGGTCGGCGCGGTGGCGCCGGCCGCGATCAGCTTGATCGCGGCCGGGGTGGCCTCGGCCTCGACCATCATGATCGCCACATCGCCGTCGGGCAGCGTACGCCCGGCCACGACCATGTCGAAGGTGGCCCGCTCGAGCTCCTCGAGGGTCGGGAAGGCGACCCACTGGCCGTCGACGTGCGCGACCCGGGTCGAGCCGACCGGACCGCTGAACGGCAGGCCGGAGAGCTTGGTCGACATCGAGGCGGCGTTCATGGCCACCACGTCGTACGGGTGCTGCGGGTCGAGCGCCAGGATCGTCTCGACGACCTGGACCTCGTTGCGCAGGCCCTTGGTGAACGACGGGCGCAGCGGCCGGTCGATCAGCCGGCAGGTGAGGATCGCGTCCTCGCTCGGCCGGCCCTCGCGGCGGAAGAACGAGCCGGGGATGCGGCCCGCGGCGTACATCCGCTCCTCGACGTCGACGGTCAGCGGGAAGAAGTCGAAGTGCTCCTTCGGCTGCTTGCTGGCCGTGGTCGCGGAGAGGACGGTGGTGTCGCCGAGTTGGACGATCACCGAGCCGGCGGCCTGCTTGGCCAGCCGACCCGTGTAGAACGTGATCTCCCGGGTGCCGAACGAACCGTTGTCGATGACGGCGGTGCGGGATTCGGTGCCGAGAGCGGTGTTCTGCTCTGTCATGGTGGTGCGGTACTCCTTCGTCGAGGACCCGGCGGTCGTCTCAACGCGGTTCAGGCTGGCCGGTCTTCGATCGAAGTGCCCAGGAGGTTGTGCCTGGGAACCACTACCGAGGACCGGTGCTCTGGTGGCCTGCGGCCGCGCGGGTCCGTGGGTGACTTGTGTCGCCTTTAAAATCGGCGGGGGAGCGACCAAGGCGGCCACTCCCCCGTTAGATCATCGGCGCAGGCCGAGGCGCTCGATCAGCGTCCGGTAGCGGGCGATGTCCTTCTTCTGTACGTAGTTGAGCAGGCGGCGGCGACGGCCGACCAGCAGCAGCAGACCACGACGGCTGTGGTGGTCGTGCTTGTGCACCTTGAGGTGCTCGGTCAGGTCGGCGATCCGCTTGGTGAGCATCGCGACCTGCACCTCGGGCGAACCGGTGTCACCCTCGAGCGTCGCGTACTCGGTCATGATCTTGGTCTTGGTCTCTTGGTCGAGCGCCATGTTCTCCGTGATTCTGTGTTGCCGGTGGACAAGCGATCTCCGCACCCGCGGCGTCGGGCAGGCACGCGGAAGTCGTGGCATGACAGGTGAGGCCGGATAGCCCGGCGTCCCGTCAACCTTACCAGCGCATCATCCGAGCAGCGCGCGGGTCTGTTCCACGTCCTCGCGGATCTGCGCGACCAACGGCTCGATGCCGTCATATTTGCGTTGCTCACGCAGATGGGCGACGAAATCGAGGCTGACCCGCTCGCCGTAGAGATCACCGGCGAAGTCGAGCACGTAGGCCTCAACCCGGCGTTCCCGGCCGGAAAACGTCGGGTTTGTCCCAATCGACACCGACGCCGGCTGCGGGTCTGCGTGCCGGCCGCCCCGAATCAGCCAGGCAGCGTAGACGCCGTCGGCAGGCACCGCCGCGTACCGGTGGACCATCAGGTTGGCGGTGGGAAAGCCGATCTCGCGGCCGCGCTGGTCGCCGCGCACGACCACGCCACCCAGCCGGTGCGGCCGGCCGAGCGCAGCGGCCGCGGCCCGCACGTCCCCGGCGTCGACACAACTGCGGATGTACGTCGACGAGAAGACCAGCCCGTCCTCGGCCACCAGCGGCGCCTCCTCGATCGTGAACCCGAACGAGCGGCCGAGCCCGGCGAGGAGCGCGACGTCGCCGGCCGCCCGGTGCCCGAAGCGGAAGTTGTCACCCACCACGACAACAGCCGCGTGCAGCGCCTCGACCAGCACGTCGTGCACGAACGCCTCAGGCGGCAACTGCGAGAACGCCGGGGTGAACGGCACCACACAGAGCGCGTCGACGCCCAGCTCCTCGATCAACTCGGCCTTGCGGACCGGCTCGGTCAGCACGGACGGGTGCGACCCGGGCCGGACCACCTCGGCCGGGTGCGGGTCGAACGTCACGACGACCGACTGCAGCCCGAGATCGCGGGCCCGTTTCACGGTGTGCCCGATGATCGCCTGGTGGCCGCGGTGCACGCCGTCGAAGACGCCGATCGTCACGACCGATCGGCCCCAGCCGCCCGGCACCGCCTCGTAGCCCCGCCACCGCTGCATCCGCTGCCTCCCCTTCGATGCATTCGCCGAACAGCGTATCGGTCGTAAGTACTGTCTAAAACGCTACGATTAGCCCCGATATGCGCACGGACTGGAGCCTCCTCATCCTGCTCGCCGCGGAGTTCACCTTCGCGGCGCTCTTCCTGCGGGCCCTGCTGCGGTACCTGCACCGGCGCGACCCGCTGCAGCGCGATATCACCTGGGTCTTCGCGCCGCCGGCTGTGCTGTTCGTCGTCGATGTGGCGGAACTCATGCCGGGCACCCTGCCGCACTGGGTCGGCGTGCTCGCCCAGACGGTGCTGCTGGCCCAGCCCTATCTGACCGTTCGGCTGGCGGCCCGGCTGCGCGGAGTGTCGCGGTGGCTGCAGGGCACGGTGCTGGCGGCTTACGTCATCGTCGCGTCCGCCGTGCTCTTCGCCGGCCTGCCGCTCCCTCGGCCGCTGCTGCTGCCGACAGACCTGCTCTTCCTGGCCGGCGAGGCGGTCGCGGCCGGGCTGTTGTTCGGCAAGGCCCGCACCCGGACCGGCGCCAACCGCGCCCGGCTGACGATCGCGGCCGGGGCGACCATCGCGTTCGGCGGCATGGTCATGCTGCTCGGCGTCGGCCTGCAACCCGGCATGAACCCCGCCTACGACCTCGGCAGCCGGATGCTCGCCCTGGTCAGCGGCCTGGGCTACCTGGCGGCGTTCGTGCCCCCGAGGTGGCTGCAGCGGGCCTTCTCGGCGACGGCCGCGCAGTCGGTCACCGAGCGGCTGCTGCGCGCGCCGGTCGAGTCGCCGGAGCAGGTCTGGCAGATCTACGCCGAGATCATGCGGGTGCAGACCGGCGCCGACGCGGTGGCCGTGCTGATGCCCCGCCCCGACGGGTTGCTCGCCACGATCGGCTACTCCGGGCCGGACATCGCCACGCCGGAGCAGTTGGGCAACGCCGACCTGACCGCGCTGATCCGCGCCGACCAGCCGGCCCGGCTGCGCGAGGGCGACCCGGCCCTGGTCGCGCACTACGGCGACGATCTCGGCGACGACTTCGTGACCGTGCTGAGCATGCCGGTGCCGCCCGACGCCGAGGGCGCGGTGCTGCTCTTCAACCGGCACCGCAGCCTGTTCAGCGACGACGATCTGCGGCTGTTCGCCGCGCTGGGCGGGCAGGCCGGCATCCTCGCCGAGCGGCAGGCGGTCACCGCGGCGCAACGCCGGATGGCCACCGAGCTGAGCGCGTCGGTCGAGGCGCTCACCCGGGCCAGCCAGGCCAAGAGCTCGTTCCTGGCGAACATGAGCCACGAACTGCGTACGCCGCTGAACGCGATCATCGGCTTCAGCGACCTGATGCGCCTGGAGGAGCCGGACGGTGACCGCCGCCGGGTCCCCGCCGAATGGGTCGAGCACATCCACACCAGCGGCCGGCACCTGCTCGGCCTGATCAACGACGTGCTCGACCTGGCCAAGGTCGAGGCGGGCCGGCTCGACCTGCGGCTCGGCCCGCTGCGTGCGGACACCGCGGCGGCCGAACTAGTCACCGGCCTGTCCCCGCTGATGTCCAGCAAGCAACTGCACGTGACCACCGACCTGGTGCCGGCCACCGCGCTGGCCGACCGGGTCCGGTTCCGGCAGATCGTCGAGAACCTGCTCTCGAACGCCATCAAGTTCACCCCGTCCAGCGGCACGATCTCGGTAGCGGTCACCGCGGACGCCGACTACGTGACGGTGACGGTGTCCGACACCGGCGTCGGGATCGCGCCGGACGATCATGAGCGGATCTTCGAGGAGTTCCAGCAGGTTGGCGACGACGACGGGCGGCATGCCGGCACCGGCCTGGGGCTGGCGCTGACCAAGCGCCTGGTGGAGGCGCACGACGGCGAGATCCAGGTGGCCTCGGCGCCGGGCCAGGGCAGTTCTTTTTCGGTACGCCTACCGGCGGCGCCGGTCATCCGCGACCTGGCCGACGGTGACGCGTCCGGCCCCCGCGTGCTGCTGATCGAGGACGATCCGCAGTCGGCGGAGTTGCTGCGCACCCAGATGACCGCGGCCGGCTACCGGGTCGACGTGGCGCCAAGCGGAGAGGCCGGGCTTTCGTACGCGGGCGCCCACCCGCCGGACGCGATCGTGCTGGACGTGGCGCTGCCCGGCATCGACGGCTTCGAGGTGATCCGGCAGCTCAAGGCCGACGACCGGCTGACCGGCATCCCGGTGTTCTTCGTCACGATCATCGACGAACGGCAGGCCGGCCTCGCCCTCGGCGCCGCCGACTACTTCGTCAAGCCGGTCGATCAGGCCGCGCTGCTCGGCGCGCTGGCCCGGGCCACGGCCACCAAGGCGCACCCGCGCGTGCTGGTGGTCGACCACGACGACGAGGTCCGGGCGGCGATCGAGGAAGGCCTGCGCGCGGGCGGCGCCGACGTGGTGGCCTGCGCCGACGGCAAGGACGGCCTGGCGCTGAGCCGGGTGGGCCACTTCGACCTGATCGTCTGCGACATGCAGCCGGACGACGTGGACGGCTTCAGCCTGCTGGCCGCGATCGAGGAGGACCCGGCCACCCGGCACACTCCGGTGCTCGGCCTGACCCAGACCGCGGGCGCCGACCCCGGCGACGCGGCCCCGCTGGTGGCCACGGCGTTGGCCGGCGGCGTGTTCGCGGAAGCGATGGCCGGCGGCGCCGGCTGGGAGACGTTGGCACCACTGTTGGGCGCGACCCGCCCGTGGAAGGGATGACCTGTGAGCACGATTCTGCTGGTGGAGGACGAGGAGCTGAACCGGACGCTGGTCAAGGCGGTGCTGTCCCGAGCCCAGGTCGAGGAGGTACGGGGGGCCGAGGTGCTGGACGCGACATCGATCGCCGCGGCCCGCGAACGCCTGGGCAGCGCGGACATCGACCTGATCCTGCTCGACATGAACCTGCCGGACGGCAACGGCCTGACCCTGGCCCGCGAGCTGGCGGCGGGCAAGGTGGGGGCGGGGCGAGCTCGCCCGGCGGTGGTGGCGGTGACGGCCAGCGTCCTGCCGGAAGACCGAGCGGCGGCGCTGGCGGCCGGCTGCGACGGCTTCCTCGACAAGCCCTACGCAGCGGCGGAACTGATCGCGGTGGTCGCCGAGCACCTCCCACCCGCCGGGTGACGCCCGGTCGAAAGGACGCCGGCCGAGGCCCGGTCGACAGCATGCCGACTGCGGCTCGCTCGACCGACCGCCGGCCGAGGCCCGCTCGACAGGACGCCGGCCGCGGCTCGGCCGACAGAACGCAGGCTGCGGCCCGGCCGACCAGGTCAGGCGGGGGCGAGGACGATTTCGGGCTTGGCGCGACCGGCGTGCTCGCTGACGATGGCGAGTAGGACCCCGTCCGGGTCGAAGACCGCGTAAGGGCCGGCGATGCCGATCGGGTCGAGCGGGCCGCCGTGGCTGAGCACGCGGGCCTCGTCGGCGGTCGCGTCCCGGCGGGGGAAGGCCCGGGCGGCCGCCTCCGCCATCGGCAGGCCGACTACGTCGGGGGCGCGTTCCTCCAGCTCGGCCAGGGTGCTCGCCTCGGCGAGGGTCAGCCCACCGACTGCGGTGCGCCGCAGCGCGGTCAGATGGCCGCCCACTCCGAGCGCGGTGCCGAGGTCACGTGCGATGGCCCGGATATAGGTCCCCGACGAGCAGGTGACATCTATATCGACATCGATGACATCCAGGGGTTGTTCGGCGACGGAGTCAGCTTGCTCGGCAGCGGACTGCACGGCGGCGGGCTCGACGACAGATCGTTTGGCAGCGAACTCAGCGCCGGATTGCTCGCCAACAGATGGTTCGGCAACGGATTCGGCGCGGGATCCCTCGGCGCGAGACTGCTCGGCGCGGGATTCCTCGGCAGCGGTCTCGACGACAGATCGTCCGGTAACGGACTCGGCGCCGGATTGCTCGGCTGCGAGTTCGGCGGCGGGTTGTTCGGCGGCGGCCACGGTTGTTCGGCGTAGGCCGAGCACCTCGAGGCGGTGGACGGTGATTCGGCGCGCGGGGATCTCGACGTTCTCCCCGTCGCGTACCCGCTTGTAGGCTCTTTGGCCGTTGATCTTGATGGCACTGACGGCACTGGGCACCTGGTCGATCTCGCCGACCTGGCGCCCCAGCTCCGCCCGGATCCGGTCGTCGGTGATCGCCGCAGTTGACGTTCGGGCCGTGACATCGCCCTCGGCGTCGTCGGTGATCGTCGACACGCCCAGCCGGATCGTCGCGGTGTAGCTCTTCTCCGACCCGATCACGTAGGTGAGCAGCCGGGTGGCCCGATTCACTCCGATGATCAGCACGCCGGTCGCCATCGGATCGAGCGTGCCGCCGTGCCCGACCCGCCGGGTCTTGGCCAGCCGCCGAATCCGCGCGACGACGTCATGCGACGTCATTCCGCCGGGCTTGTCCACCACGATCAGTCCGTCCGCACTCACTCGACCACCTTAGGGGTGCCCGCCGCGCCTCCCCGGCCCGGCCGCCCTCCGCGTAGCGCAACCCCTGCCTGGGCACAAACTTCACAAAAGATGAGCCCTCAACGGCACGCGAAGCGCCCATCTTCCCTGTAGTTCCCTCGATCAAGGGCATCCAGGCCGACCCAGCTGGAACATGTCGTTTATTTCGGACAGCGGCTAAGACGGCGGCCAACAAATAGTGCAGAGCCTCGCGGATCACTCAGCCCGCGATGGCATCCAATCCAAATAAGCGGCCCGCGCCGGCACCCAATCCGAATAAATCGCGTTTATCGTGAACTAACCCCATCAACATCATCGACCTCTGTCACGTTTCGCCTCCTATGGGCGAAAACCGGCCAAGAATTGCCGTGGCGCCTCGTCGGGCGCTCAATCGGCACAACCTTCAGCCGGAGCTACCGGACAAAATAGGCCACAATCGACCGCAATCAGGATCAGACGTTCTCGAAGTGATGCGACCTGCGTGATCCGGTTCACGGCCGACCGGGCGCTCACCACTGGCCCGATCAGCGATTCGACGAGCTATCGGATCGCGCCCAGGACAGCCCAACGCGCGCTGCGCCACCGCCAGAGCAGCAGCACAAGGCGGACGATCGTGAACAGCCCCAGGCCTGCCCACACCCCGCCCAGCCCCAGCTCGAAGGCATACGCCAGCCAGATCGCCGGCAGGAAGCCGGCTAGTGCCGCAGCCAGCGTGACATTGCGCAGGTAGCCGACGTCGCCCGCGCCGATCATGACGCCGTCCAGGGCGTACACGACGCCGGCGAACGGCATCAGGCCCACGAACCACGGCCAGACGATCGCCGCTTGTTCGTGCACTGCCGCATCCGCCGTGAACCAGCCGGGCACCGTCCCGGAACCCGCCGCGGCGAGCACGGCGAAGCCCACTCCGGCGACCGCCCCCGCGGCCGTCACCCGGCGAGCGACCTCCCGGGCCAGCTCGGCGTCGCCGGCGCCCAGGGCCGCGCCGACCAGCGACTGGGCGGCGATCGCGACGGCGTCCAGGGCAAGCGCGCTGAAGAACCAGAGCTGTAGCGCAATCTGGTGGGCGCCCAGCGCGGCCACCCCGAACCGCCCGGCCACCGCGGTCGCCGACAACCAGCAAGCCTGAAAGGCAGCGCCCCGGATCAACAGGTCGCGACCGAGCACCAGCTGCCGGACAATGATCGTCAAGCTGGGCCGCAGAGCTTTGGTTTCGCGTACGAGCGCGAGCAGGAACAGCCCACCCGACACGCTCTGCGCGGTCACGTTGGCGACCGCGGAGCCGGTCAGCCCCCAGCCGAGCGGATACACCAGCACCGGACAGAGGATCGCCGACAGCACGTTGGCACCGAGCACGAAGACCAACGGCCGCCGGGTGTCCTGCACGCCCCGCATCCAGCCGTTGCCGGCGGCCGCGAGCAGCAGGCCCGGAGCTCCCCACGCGGCGATGCGCAGCCAGCCCGCGGCGGCGTCGGCCGTGCCCGGGTCGCCGGCCAGCGCACTAGCGAGTGGACCCGCGCCGGCCTGGGCGAGCAACGCCAGCAGGACACCGGTGCACAACGCCAGCCAGGAGGCCTGAACACCCTCGGCGACGGCGGCGGCCCGATCGCCGGCCCCGAACCGCCGGGCGGCCCGGCCGGTCGTCCCATAGGCCATCAACGTGCCGAACCACACCGCCACCGACATGACGGTGCCGCCGACCGCGACCGCGGCAAGCGGAACCCGCCCAAGATGACCGACAACAGCGGTGTCAACGAGCACATAGAGCGGCTCGGCCGCAAGCACAACCAACGCAGGCAACGCAAGCGCCGCAATCCGGCGCATCCCAGCCCGCTCAGCCCCAACCGACTCAACGCCGGCCCGCTCAGCCCCAGCCGGCGCACCGGCGTCGAAGGCGTCCGAGTCGACGCCGTCCGAGTCGGGTCGGGTCTCCGCGCCCGCCGCGGCAAATGCCGAAACGGGCTGGCCAGCCGCACTCCCACCGGGTGTGGAGCGGCCGGACCGGTCGCCCTCGACGGTGGCAGCAGCGCTAGGCGGAAACGGCGAGGGCTCGGCAGGCGGGCTCATGAGAACTCATGATGCCCGCCGAGCAGTAAGGAGCGCAAACTCCTTTGGTAGTTACACCTACTGACGGGTGTCCATCGACGTCTGCAGGGCGCGACGGGCGGCCTCGCGGGCCTCGTCGGTGGGCGGGGGCTTCGGCTTGGCAGCCATGATCGTGGTCCTTCCACGGCGGGAACGGGCGCACCACACCGGCGCGCTCCGACGGGTCGGTCGAGCAGGGCGTCACGGTGCCGGTCCGGGATCGCCGGACGACTGGCGGGTGACGCAGCCCGGATCGGTGGACCCGGGAGGCTCGAGGCTCCGCTGCGGCGGTGGTCACGACCGCGCAAAACCAAATCACCGTTAAGTACCAAACTATCGTTCAGTCCCGCCGCATGCCGTGCTCTTCCCGCAGAGCGAGACAAGCTACCCACGGGTCACCAACCGGGCCCACTGCCGACATGCAAAAAGGCCGGCCCGAAGGCTGACATGCAAAAGGCCGGCCCGAAGGCCGGCCAGGCACCACCGAACCGGCCTCAGATCAGGAACCGCTCCAGCCGTTCGCGAACCGCCGCCACCACATCGCCAGGGGTGCCGCGACCCGTGAACCCAGCGGCCAGCCGGTGACCGCCACCGCCGAGCGAGACCGCGACCCCGCTCACGTCCACCGCGCCCTTGCTGCGCAGCGACACCGCCCACTCGCCCTCGCCCGCCTGCTTGACCAGCACCGACACGTCCGCCTCGAGCACCGTGCGGACCGGGTCGATCAGCGCGTCCAGCACGTAGGGCCGCTGGCCGTGCCGGTCCAGGTCGTCGAGCGTCGCGTAGGTCCAGACCATGCCGTGCCCGCCCGCCGCCGTCGGGTCCAGCTGAGCCCGGCCCAGCACCTCGGCGAACAGCTTCATCGCGCCGAACGGGCGACTGTCGAAGATCTGTCTCGAGATCTCGCCCGGCCGGATGCCCGTGGCGATCAGCCGGGCCGCCATCTCGTGCACCCGCGGCGTCGTCATGTCGAACTTGAACGAGCCCGTGTCCGTGGCCAGCGCCACATAGAGGCACTCCGCGATCTCCGTGTCCAGCGGCACGTCGAGCCGGTCCAGCAGTTGCTCGGCGACCACCGAGGTGGCCGCGGCCGCCGGGTCGACCAGGTTGATGCCGCCGAATCCCGTGTTCGACGCGTGGTGGTCGAGCACGATGGTGGCCTTGGCCCGGGGCAGCCGGTCGACGAGCGGGCCCAGCCGGGACTCGGCCGCCACGTCGAAGATAATCATCAGATCGGGCTCTTCCCACGCCGCAGCGGCCGGGACCAGCAGGTCGAGGCCGGGCAGCGTGACGAACGGCTCGGGCACCTCGAACGGGCCCGGGAAGGTCGCCCGCAGCTGCGAGAACTCGAGCCGCCGCAGGCCGAGCCCGAAGCCGAGCATGCTGCCCAGCGCGTCCCCGTCCGGGTTGACGTGGCAGACCAGCAGCACCCGGCCCGCGGGATCCTGCGAACGGATCGCCTCGACCGCCGCCGACCAGTCAAGGTCGGCGGCCGTCGCGCCCGCGGGTGGGGCAGTAGCGGTTTCCGTCACGATTTTTCCTCGTATGCGCCGACCCGCTCCTCGGCTTCGTCGTCCTCGGGGTCGTCGCTCTTGTACGGGTCCGGATCGCCCGCATACTGCTTGCCCGCGGCCAGGGCCTGCACCTCGGCGTCCCGATTACGCGCCGCGGCCAGCAGCTCGTCGATCTCCTTGGCCTGATCCTGCACGTTGTCGAGACTGAACGCCAGGCTCGGCGAGTGCCGCAGGCCGAGCGCGTGCCCGACCCTCGTCCGCAACATGCCCTTGGCACTTTCCAGCGCGGCCGCGGTCGCCGCCTGCTCGGTCTGGTCGCCGAGCACGGTGTAGTACACGGTCGCCTCCCGCAGGTCGCCCGTGATCCGGGCGTCCGTGATCGTGACCATGCCGAGCCGAGGGTCCTTGATCTCACGCACCAGCGAAGCCACCAGCTCGCGCACGCGCTCCGCGTGCCGACGCGTCTTGGCCGGGTCCGACATAAAGCCCACCTCCGACAACCGTGCTCGCGAAAGGCAGCCCGAGGGCGTCGTGCGCCTCTCGCCCAACGTCTGAAGCCTACCCAGGCCAGGATCCGGCCGAACGTCCCGGCGGTCCGACTGTGGATAACCCGTCAATCGTCGTCGCCGTGTAGGCGCCGCTTCACCGAGAGCAGCTCGATCTCGGGCCGGCCGGCGATCTGGTTTTCACAGGTGTCGATGACCGCCCGCACCTGCGCGGGCTCGGCGGCCACCACGGCCACCCCGACCTGGGCGCGGCCGTGCAGGTCGAGAAAGCCCACCTCGGCGACGCTCACCTCGTATTTGCGGAGCATCGCGATGATCGGCCGGAGATAGGAGCGCTTCTGCTTGAGCGAACGCGAATCGCCGGGCAGCAACAGATCGAAAACTGCGGTCTCGGTATACATCAGCGAGCAGGTTACGCCGAGCCGAACGCGACGTCAGGCGGGTTTCCGGGCGATCAGCACGTCCCGCTCGATGCCCTGGTCGACCCGGTGCGCGAGCTCGGCCTGCGGCACCAGATCGAGGCCGTTCGCGAGCAGGATGTCCTCGGCCAGATCCCGCTTGGCGACCTTCAAATTCCAGGACAATCCCAACGCCCCTCCCGTACGCAACAAAGCGAGCCATTGCGGCACTGCTCGTTCCAGCAGGTCGAGCGGGCTGCGGGACAGGCCGCCGTCCTCCTGCCAGCTCCCGTGCGCGACCCCATAGGGCAGATCCGCCACGAGCACGTCCGCGCAGCCGCCGCGCAGCAGCCCGTCGAGCTGCGTGGTGTCGGCCTGGACCACGGTCACCTTCTGCACCGCCCCGGCCTTGTGATCGTCCTTCGAGGCGGCCATCGTCACCTCGAGCCGGCGGGCGGCCCGCTTGCCCTGCCGCCGCACCGGGACCAGCTCGGCGGTGTGCTTGAGCCGCTTGCGCTTGAGCCAGGTCTGCAGGAAAAGCTTGTACGCCTCGACGTCCTTGCCGTCCAGCTCCACACCGATGGCGTCGTAGCCGTACATCAGTGCCTGGTTGAGGGTCGTGCCGCGCCCGCAGAGCGGGTCGCAGACGGTGATGCCGCCGTCGAGCATCCGCGGCGCCGAGGCGGAGGCGAGCAGGGTCAGATTGAGGACCAGCTTGGTGAACTGCTCGTTGGTCTTGCCGGCGTACTTCGGGATGGTGATCAGATCGCTGTCGTAGCGGGCCAGCGGGGTGAGCTCGACCGGCCGCAGCAGATCGTCCTCCACCAGCGAGAAAAGCGCATAGGCCGCCGACATGTTGGAGAGAAACGCCACGTCGCGGGGGGTCAGCTCCGCGCTGAAGGTCAAGTATTCGACGCCGCCGAGAACGTTCCGGCCGATGTCGGATATGTCGGATGACAGCGCCGGGGCGAAGGCGGCAAGCTCCGCTTGGGACATCCGTCCGGCCTGATCGGCGTAGACACGATTGGCGGAGGGCGCGAGCAACATGGCATACCGGGGCATCCGAACATCCTCTCAGCCCCGACGCAGGCGCAAATGCAGTGGCCCCGCTCCGAAGCACGGGACCACTGCAGTGGTGCAACCCGCGACTGACAGTGCGCGACCGACAGTCGAAGCACGCCCACCGCACCGTGGGGTTTCCGGGGGCTCGGCCCCCGGAGCAGAAATGACGAGGGCGACTTGTGTCCGCGCTTTCCGCGGACACAAGTCGCCCTCGCACTCGGCCTCAGGCGCGCGGCTTTTCGCGCATCTCGAAGGTCTCGATCACGTCGCCGATCTGCGGACTGCCGAAGCCGGTCAAGGTCAGACCACACTCGAAGCCCTCCCGGACCTCGGTTGCGTCGTCCTTGAACCGCTTGAGCGAGCTGATCGTGACGTTCTCCGCCACCACGACGCCCTCGCGCAGGATGCGCGCTTTGGCGTTGCGGCGCAGCAGGCCCGACCGGACCATACAGCCGGCGATGAGACCGATCTTGGACGAGCGGAACACCTCGCGGATCTCCGCCGTGCCCTGCTCGACCTCCTCGAACTCCGGCTTGAGCAGGCCCTTGAGCGCCGCCTCGATCTCCTCGATGGCCTGGTAGATGACGCTGTAGTAGCGGATCTCCACGCCGGCGCGGTCGGCCAGTTCCTTGACCTTGTTGGAGGCCCGGACGTTGAAGCCGATGATCGTGGCGGTCGCTTCCGAGGATGCGCTCGCCAGGTTCACGTCGCTTTCGGTGATCGCACCGACGCCGCGGTGGATGACCTTGAGCTGGATCTCGTCCGGAATCTCGATCTTGAACAGCGCGTCCTCGAGCGCCTCGACAGAACCCGAGCCGTCGCCCTTGAGCACCAGGGTGAGCGAGGTCTTCTCGCCCTCCTTGAGCTGCTCCATGAGCGTCTCGAGCGTCGCCTTGCCCTTCGAGTTCGCGAAGCTCGCCGCACGACGGCGGGCCTGCCGCTGCTCGGCGATCTGCCGGACCGTGCGGTCGTCCTCGGCCGCCAGGAACGTGTCGCCGGCGCCAGGCACCGACGTCAGACCCAGGACGAGCACCGGCCGGGCCGGACCCGCCTCGGTGACCTGCTGACCGTTCTCGTCGAGCATGGCGCGGACGCGGCCGTGCGCGCCGCCCGCCACGATCGAGTCGCCGGCCCGCAGCGTGCCCCGCTGCACCAGGACGGTCGCGACGGCGCCGCGGCCCTTGTCGAGGTGGGCTTCCACCGCGACACCCTGCGCCGGCCCGTCGATCGGAGCGGTGAGCTCCAGCGACGCGTCGGCGGTCAGCAGGACGGCCTCAAGCAGGTCGTCGATGCCGATGCCGGGCTTGGCGGCCACGTTGACGAACATCGTGTCGCCGCCGTACTCCTCGGCGAGCAGGCCGTAGTCGGTCAGCTGCTGGCGGACCTTGTCCGGGTTGGCGTCCGGCTTGTCCACCTTGTTGACCGCCACCACGATCGGCACGTCGGCCGCCTTGGCGTGGTTCAACGCCTCGACCGTCTGCGGCATGACGCCGTCGTCGGCCGCGACCACGAGGATCACGATGTCCGTCACCTGGGCACCGCGGGCACGCATGGCGGTGAACGCCTCGTGGCCCGGGGTGTCGAGGAAGGTGATGGCGCGTTCCTCGCCGTTGTGCGGGACGACGACCTGGTAGGCGCCGATGTGCTGGGTGATGCCACCCGCCTCGCCGGCCACCACGTTGGTCTTGCGGATCGCGTCGAGCAGCTTCGTCTTACCGTGGTCGACGTGACCCATGACGGTCACGACCGGCGG
>Ga0307513_10006456_pt1 | contig 15320 bp, 6 predicted proteins | sample 15_EM_MG_FD_202174 | JGI IMG/M metagenome (GOLD analysis project Ga0307513, IMG submission 202174) | Populus trichocarpa ectomycorrhiza microbial communities from riparian zone in the Pacific Northwest, United States - 15_EM | ecosystem: Host-associated > Plants > Roots > Unclassified | place... | reverse complement strand
CGGCCTGTCGCGCCGGGTTCTGCCCGACGCCCGCCTGCACGACGTTTCCCATGATCACTTCGTCCACGTCTTCCGGCGCGACGCCCGCGCGCCTGACGCTCTCGCGCACGACGAGCGCGCCGAGATCGGTCGCCGAAAAATCCTTCAACGCCCCCTGAAATTTCCCCGTCGGCGTCCGCGCCGCGCTGATGATGACCGCCTCTGTGCTATCCGGCATGATTTGTACCTCGGAAAAGTAATCCTGAATCGTGAATCGTAAATCGTGATAAACAGTCTACCGCCGATTTATCTGTATCACACACAACAGCCAACTATCTATTCACGATTTACCACTCACTATTTACTAACCGATTATACGTTGGCACTTATGAGAGTCAAGCTAAGGGTTCGTCGCGGAGAGTGGCCTTGAATTGGCAATGGTCGCGCGCCAGTGTTAGACTCCGACGCGCTCAAGCGTCCCTATGTCGCGGGTCAATTTCATTTCTCGTCACTTTTGAATTTCATGCAGGCACTCATTCTCGCAGGCGGCAAAGGCACACGGCTCCGCCCGCTCACGGTTCACACTCCGAAGCCCATCGTTCCCATCTGCAACCGCTCTTTCCTGCTCTACCAGATCGACACGCTGCGCGAGGCCAGAATCACCGACATCACGCTCTCGCTCTCGTATCAACCGGACAAGATCGAGCAACTTCTCGGCGACGGCTCGGAGCACGGCGTAAAGATCAAGTACACGGTCGAGCCGCAGCCGATGGGCACTGCCGGAGCTTACAAGTTCGCCGAAGAGTTGATCCGCGAACAGACGGTCGTCTTCAACGGCGACATCCTGACCGACCTCGACCTCACACGCGTGATCCGTGAACACAACGAACGACGCGCGACGGCGACGCTCGTCCTCGCGCCCGTCGATAATCCGAGCGCGTATGGTCTGGTCGAAACCGAAGCGGACGGGCGCGTGCGTCGTTTTCTGGAGAAGCCGAAACCGGACGAGATCAGCGTCAACACGATCAACGCGGGAACTTACATCCTCGAACCGCGCGTGCTCGACCTGATCCCTTCGGGCGAAAACTATTCCTTCGAGTATGGACTCTTCCCCGACCTGCTCCGGCGCGGCGAACCCTTCTACGCGCACGTTCCCGACAACGCCTACTGGATCGACATCGGCACGACCGAGCGTTACCTGCAAGTGCATCGAGACTTGCTCGCAGGTCGCGTCGGCCACGTCCGTCTGGACGAACGGCGCGGCAAGTTCGTGTCAAACGCCGGGGCTGAAATTGACGACCGCTCGCTCATCGCGGGCGACTGCACGATCAAGGCGGGCGCGCAGGTGTCCAACTCCGTGCTCGGCGAGGGTTGTTACGTTGAAGAGGGCGCGCGGATCGAGAATTCCGTCATCTGGTCGCACACGCGCATCGGCGCGGGCGCACGCGTCTCCGGCGCGATCATCGGGCGCGGCTGCCACGTCGGGCGCGAAGCCCGCGTCGGCGCGGGCGCGACGCTCGGCGACAAAACCTCTCTCACCGATTACACGCAGACGGGCGGCGCGTTATGAGCGGTCGCACCGTTCCCGAACGAATCCCGCGCACGCCGATCCTGTTCGGCACGGACGGCTGGCGCGCGGTCATCGCGCACGAGTTCACCTTCGCCAACCTCGAACGCGTGGCGCAAGCCTACGCCGACTTTCTCAACCGGACGCACGAACCGGCGCAAGCGAGGCGCGCGGACGATGCGACACAGACGCCGCACACGGTCGTCGGTTACGACCGGCGTTTCCTGTCGGAGAAGTTTGCCGCGCGCGCGGCGGAGGTATTGGCGGGCAACGGCATCCGCGTCTCGATGTTCGGGAGCGACGTACCGACGCCGCTCGTCTCTTGGGCGGTGCGCGAGCGCGGGGCTTCGGGCGGAGTCGTCATCACGGCCTCGCACAATCCGTGGGAGTTCAACGGCTTCAAGATCAAAGCGCCGTGGGGCGGGAGCGCGACGCGCGAGACGACCGCCGCCGTCGAAGCTCTCGTTGACGCACAACCGCCGCGCCGCAGCGACCTGACGGACGCGTCGCGCAACGGGTTGGACGATGCGGTCGAAAGTTATCGCGCGCAGGTCGCGGCCTACGTCGATCTCGAAATGCTTCGACGGGCGCGGGCGCGGGTCGTCGTCGATCCGATGCACGGGTCGGGCGGTCTGTGGGTGGAGAGTTTCCTGCGGGGCGGCGCGCTCGACGTGGAGACGATTCGCGCCGAACGCGACACGCAGTTCGGCGGCGTCAACCCCGAACCGATTGACCGCAACCTCGCGCCTCTGCGTGCGCGTGTGCGCGAGGCGGGCGCGCTCGTCGGGCTGGCGACTGACGGCGACGCGGATCGGGTCGGCGCGGTCAACGAACTCGGCGAGACGATGACGATGCACGAAGTGGTCCCGCTCCTGCTCCTGCACCTCGCGCGGCGGCGCGGGATGACCGGCGGCGTCGTGCGCACCTTCTCTCAATCGGTGCTGACGAAACGCATCGCCGCCGCGCACAACTTGAAACTTTACGAGACGCCTATCGGCTTCAAGTACGTCGCAGACCTCATGCTGCGCGAGGACATCCTAATCGGCGCGGAGGAATCCGGCGGCGTCGGCGTCAAAGGCCACATCCCGGAGCGCGACGGCATTCTCAACTCGTTGCTCTTTCTCGAAACGGTGGTGGCGGCGGGCAAGTCGCCTTCGGAGTTGGTCAGGGAGATGCACCGTGAGTTCGGCGAGTTTCATTTCGGGCGGCGCGACCTGCACCTCGAAGTGGCGCGCGGGCTGAACCTCGTCGAGACGCTTTCCAACTCGCCGCCCGAATCGGTGGCGGGTCACACCGTCCACGGCTTCTCGCACATGGACGGGCTGAAGCTCGTCTTCGGCGACGAATCATGGCTCCTCTTCCGCCAGTCCGGCACGGAACCCGTGCTGCGCATCTATTCCGAAGCCACCTCCGTCGCAAAGACGAACGAACTGCTCGACGCAGGCAGCGCAATGGCCTCGAAAGCGGAAGGTAAAAGTAGAGGTTAGAGGTCAGAGGTCAGTTTTACTCCGCCCTCTCTCATAACCTCATCCACTCTCGACATGTTTTTTTACTAACCTCTAACCTCTGACCTCTGACTTTATGCCTGAGCTTCCCGAAGTCGAACTCGTCGCGCGCGCCCTCGACGGCCTCGTCAGTTCGCGCCGCGTGGTTGCCGCGAGACTTTTGCGCGCGGGACTTGCGCCGGACACGCCGCCCGCAGTCTTCGCGCGTCGCCTGCGCGGTCGTCGCATCGAGCGCGTCACGCGGCGCGGCAAACACATCCTGTTCGAGGTGGAAGGCGCGCAAGTGCTCATCGCGCACCTGCGCATGACCGGGAGATTTATGCTCCTGCCGCCCGAAGTCGCGCCGCCGAAGCACACGCACGCCATCTTTTATCTCGACGACGAGCGGCGGCTCGTCTTCTCCGACCAACGGCACTTCGGGATGATGAAACTCACCCGCGCGGACGAACTGGCGCACGCCAAAGAACTGCGCCTGCTCGCGCCCGAACCCTTCTCCGGCGACTTCACGCCCGCCTACCTGCGCGCGACGTTCGCACGCACGCGCCGCACTCTGAAAGAGACGCTGCTCGACCAGACGAAGGTGACGGGTCTTGGCAACATCTACGCCGCCGAGGCTCTGTTTCTCGCGCGCATCAACCCTTTCCGTGTCGCCGCCGAAATCTCGACGCGTCGTCTGCCACGCCTCCACCGCGCCATCCTCGACGTGTTCAACGAAGCGATTGCGCACGGCTCGACCATGAACGTTGACCCCGAAGACATTGACGGGAGCTACTACGACGGCGGCTTCAATGGCCGCTGGCGCGTCTACGACCGCGAGGGCGAACCCTGTCTCGACTGTCGCGCCCCCATCCGACGCATCACCCACGCCGGACGCTCCACCTATTTCTGCCCGCGCTGCCAGAGAAGGTAAAAGCAGAGGCCGGAAGTTAGAGCAAGTTTCAGATGGATGTAGAACAATCGCTATAACTGTAGGGGCAGGGCTCGTCCCTGCCCGTGTGGTGACGTTAGCGAACGGGCAGGGACGAGCCCTGCCCCTACTGTTCTACTGCCAATTGAATTTTGCTCTAGTAAAAGCAGTTTCAGTTAAGACGCGGAGCGGTGACGGAAAGCAGCCGCGAAGTGATGACGGAATAGAGCCGCGAAGCGGCGGAAGTTAATAGCCCCGTGCGTAAGCGCGGGGAGCAGGCATAGAGATAACATTATGAAGCCCCGGTAGGGGCGACACATCGGGAACGTAATGTGTCGCCCCTGCCGGGGCTTCGCTCGTTGTTATTTATAACTAACCCCGCCCTGACGGGCGGGGCTATTAACTGCCGCCGCTTCGCGGCTTAAATTCGTTAACTTCCGCCGCTGCGTGGCTCTCAAAGGTTTTGCACGATGAAGTCGGTCATCATCTGTCGCATGTGTTTGATGAGCAGCGGGTCGGACACGCCGTGGCGCGATTTGGGATAGAGCATGAGTTGGAAAGGCTTGTTGGCCTTCTGTAGTTCGTAGGCGAACTGGATGGTGTTTTGGACGTGGACGTTGTCGTCCATCGTGCCGTGAATGAGCAGGAGCTTGCCGTGCAGGTCTTTCGCGTTGTGGAGCGGCGACGCTTTGCGATAGCCTTCGGGATTGTTCTGGGGCGTGCCCATGTAACGCTCCGTGTAGATGCTGTCGTAATCGCGCCAGTCCGAGACGGTTCCGCCCGCGATGCCGATCTTGAAACTCGTGCTGTGCGTGAGCGCGTAGGAAGTCATGAAGCCGCCGTAGCTCCAGCCCCAGATGCCTATGCGCGAGCCGTCAACGTAGGGCTGCGACTTCAACCACGAGACGCCGTCTTCCAGATCGCGCAGTTCCAACTCGCCGAAGTTGCGATAGACCGGCCAAGCCGATTCGACGCCCTTGTTGCTCGCCGTGCGGTTGTCGCAAATCCAGACGATGTAGCCCTTCTGCGCGAGCATCTGATGCCAGAGGTACGCGCTTCCGCCCCATGCGTTGCGCACCTGTGCGGCTTGCGGACCGCTGTAGGTGAACGACATCACAGGGTATTTTTTCGCCGGGTCGAAGTCCGGCGGGCGAATCATCATCGCCTCCATCGTGAAGCCGTCGCGCGTCTTGACCTGCATCAGTTCGGCCTTGCCGAGTTTGTACTGACCGAGCGAGGCCACTTTGTTCTCGGCCAGCACGCGCACGAGTTTGCCGTTCGCGTCGAAGAGACGTGCCTGCGTCGGCGTGTTGATGTCGCTCCAATAATGTACGAAGTGCGTGAAGGTCGGGTTGAAGTCAACGCGGTGCGAGCCTTCGCCCTGCGTCAGGCGCGTCAGTTCCGTGCCGTCCAACTTGATGCGGTAGACGTTGTTCGCGGTGAAGCTGCTCTCCGTGCCCGTGAAATAGACGACGCCCTTCGCTTCGTCAACGCCCTCGACCGAACGAATCTCCCATTTGCCGTCCGTCACCTGCCGGATCAACCTGCCGTCCGCCGCGTAATGATAAAGGTGCTGCCAGCCGTTGCGGTCGCTCAACCAGAGGAACGAGCCGTCTTTCAGGTAACGCGGGTTGTTGTCCTTCGCTTCGACCCAAGCCTTCGTCGTCTCACGGAAGAGCGTCGTGGTCTTGCCGTCCGACGCGTCTGCGAGGTTGAGGTCGAGATACTTCTGCTCGCGGTCCTGCGCGCTGTAGACGATCCGGCGGCTGTCGGGCGTCCAGCCGACGCGCGTGATCAGTAGATCGGCGGGCATGTACTTGCCCGCGTCCACCCAGCGCGTCGCGCCGCCGGAGGCGTTGACGATGCCGAGTTTGACGACCGGGTTCGGGTCGCCCGCCTTCGGGTAGGGCGTGACCTCCAACTCCTGCCTGACCGGGATGTGATCCACCACCGTGAACTCATGCACCGGCGTTTCGTCCAGACGCAGGTAGGCAATCGTGTTTGAATCGGGACTCCACCAGTAGCCCTCGAAATTCCCGCGCCCGTAGAGTTCTTCCTGATAAACCCAGTCGAGGCGACCGTTCAGGATTTTGGGCGAGCCGTCGCTCGTGAGCGCGCGCTCCTTCTGCCCTGCGAGATCGACGATGTAGATGTTGTTGCCGCGCACGTAGGAAACCATGCGCCCGTCGGGGCTGAACGTCTCGCCCACCTCTTCGTCCGGGTTGTTGGTCAGACGCCACGCGCGGTCGCTGCCGAACTCGTAATAGAAGAGATCGTTGGCGTGGTTGAGCAACGCGCCGTTCTGCGCCGGGTTCAACTGATAGGTGGCAAGGTTGGCGAGGCGGCGCGCGTCTTCGCCCGACATGCCGGGGAGCGCGTTGAGCGCGGCCTCCATCTTCGCCGCGTCGAAGAACGCGGACGTGTCGCCCGTCAGGGCGTTGACACGCAGCAGGCGCGGCGTCGCGGGCTTCGATGCGACGGTGGAGACGAGATACGTCCTGCCGTCCTTGAGCCAGCGCGGGGCGGGCGTCGAGCCGCTGAAATTGACGCGCTTGACCGGGTCGAAAAGTTCGTCGATGGTCAGCATTTTCTCCTGCGCGAGCGCATGAGAGGAAAAGCTGAGAAGGATAAAAGCGAGGGTGAAAAGTTTCAGACGATTGCGCACTTTGGAATTCTCCTGCATGTTTTAAGTTGAACGCGGCGTCATTTTTTTGATGACCGGAGTGAGTATGACTAAGAGTACGGCGGCGGCGATGGTGACCGCCGCGATGATGCCGAACAGGTTGACGAGCGCGCCTTCGTCTTCGCTGAAGAAGCCGGACGCCCAGCCCGCGACGTAGTTGCCGAAGGAGATGGACAGGAACCACACGCCCATCATCAAGCCGACCATCCGCCCCGGCGAGAGTTTCGTCACGGTGCTCAAGCCGACCGGACTCAGGCACAACTCGCCGAGCGTTTGCAGCAAATAAACGAAGACGAGCCAGAACGGGCTGACCTTGCCCGCGCCCGTCAGCGTCGAGGCGAAGGCGACGAGCGCGAAGGCGAGTCCGGCGAACAAGAGGCCGATGGCGAACTTGGCCGGGCTGGAAGGATTCCTCCGCCCGAGTTTCAACCACAAACCCGCGAAGACCGGCGCGAGCGCGATCACGAATAGCGGCTGCACCGATTGAAACCAACTCGACGGAAACTCGAAGCCGAGGATGTTGGTGCGCGTCAAACGATCCGCAAAGAGCGTCAGGCTCGTCGCCGCCTGCTCGAACGACGCCCAGAAGATGACCGAGAACGCGAACAGGATGAAGATGACGAGCACGCGTTTCAACTCGTCGCCGTTCAGATGCCGGACGACGCCGAGGATATATCCGAACGCCGTGCCCACGACCGTCGGGAAGAGACTCGTGACGAAACTGCCGCCCACGAAGTAGCCGAGCGAAAGACCCGCCACGCCGCCGACGACGGCGAAGACGAGCGTCAGCGTGTCCGCGTCGCCCTCGCTCGCGGCGTCTCTGGTCTTGGCGATGTCGCGTTCCTTCCGGACCGGCTTGTCGCCGATACCTTTCAGCCGCGAGCCGCTGAACACGTATTGCAGCAGCCCGAGCACCATGCCGATGCCCGCCGCCCCGAACCCGTAGTGCCAGTCGATTCTCTGCCCCAGATAGCCGCACACGAGCGGCGCAATGAGCGCGCCGAGATTGATGCCCATGTAGAAAATGGAGAAGCCCGCATCGCGCCGTTCGTCGCCTTCCGCGTACATCTGCCCGACCATCGCGCTGATGTTCGGCTTGAGCAAGCCCGTGCCGATGGCGATGAGCGCGAGTCCACCGTAGAAGGCGAGCATCGAGTGAAACACCATCGAGAAGTGACCGCAGGCGATGATGATGCCGCCGATGAGGACGGCGCGACGCGTGCCCAGATATTTATCGGCGAGCCAGCCGCCGACGAGCGGCGTCCAATAGACGGACGAAGCGTAAGTGCCGAAGACCAGCCCCGCATATTTCGTGTCGAACGCGAGGCCGCCCTGCGTGAGCGCCGTCGTCATGTACAGTACGAGGATGGCGCGCATGCCGTAGTAGCTGAAACGCTCCCACATCTCTGTAAAGAACAGTGTCGTCAATCCGCGCGGATGCCCGCCGATGCCCGCCGTGTCGGTGACGGCTGCCGGACTCATCCCGGTTGCGTCTACGCTCGTGCTCATATTCGTGTTTATCTCACTCTCGGCCTGATCGGGTTCGCGCTCACACGACGACGCACAACTCACGCCTTCATTTTATTTCGGGGAGAATGTGCTGTTGACGTTGAACGCTTCGAGCATTCAGCCAAAATCAGCCGCGCCTGTCAAGAAGATTCCCGGTTGATACGCAACGCGGGCGCACACAGTTTCAACCGCCCCGCAGGGTTTCCATATCACGCCAACGCCCCATGCTCCGGCGCGGGCGCGTCGCTTGACAGTCGCAGCCGGACGGGCGTATAAGCGCGTTTGAGAAAAGACGTGGTGAGTTAAGGCGACTTGCGGCCACGTAAAATAAACAGCTAAACAGCACGGCTCTTCCGTCGAAGCGCCACCTACTTCGAGACGCTTTTTTGAAGTCCCGCGTTGTTTGGCGCGGGACTTTTATTTTGAGCACTCAGCACTCAGCTATCACCCGTCAGCTATCAGCCAACAGCAACCCGTCTTTTCTTTGTTTATGCTGAAAGCTGACGGCTGACGGCTGACCGCTTCTTTATGGAAAACTTTCGCGACCTACTTTCGAGCGATCAGATCACGGTGTTTGACGGCGCGATGGGCACGATGCTCTACGCGAAGGGCATCTACATCAATCGCTCTTACGACGAGTTGAATCTGACGAACCCCGATCTCGTGCGCGAGGTGCATCAGGAGTACGTGCGCGCGGGCGCGGACGTGATCGAGACGAACACCTTCGGCGCGACGGCGCACAACTTACAGCAGTACGGCTTGGACACGAGCCTGCACGAGATCAACATCATCGCCGCCCGTCTCGCGCGCGAGGCCGCCTGCGAACGCTGCTACGTCGCGGGCGCAATCGGCCCGCTCGGCCTGCGCATCGAACCTTACGGCCCGACCTCTTTCGACGAGGCGAAGGAGATGTTCAAACAGCAGGTCGGCGCGCTCCTCGAAGGCGGCGTCGATCTCTTCGTCCTCGAAACATTCTCCGACATCTCCGAGATACGACAGGCTCTGCGCGCCGTGCGTGAACTCTGTGACCTGCCCGTCATCGCGCAGATGACGATCCTCAGCGACGGCAACACCTCTTACGGCACGACGCCCGAAGTCTTCACCACGCGCCTCGACGAATGGGGCGCAGACGTGATCGGCCTCAACTGCGGCGTCGGCCCGGCGGACGTGCTCACGGCCATCGAGAAGATGCGCGCCGTGACGGACAAGAAATTGTCCGCGCAGCCCAACGCCGGTCTGCCGCGCGACGTGCAGGGGCGGCAGTTCTACATGTGCTCGCCGGAGTACATGGCGAAGTACGCGAAGCGTCTGATTCAGGCGGGCGTGAAGGTCATCGGCGGCTGCTGCGGCACGACGCCCGCGCACGTCAAACTCATCTCCGACGCCGTGCGCGCCGCCTCGCCCCGCAAGCAGCGCGTGGCCGCGAAACCCGCGCAGCCCGCGCGCGTCGAAGAGTTGCAGCCCGCAGACATACAGGTCGTGCCGCTCGCGGAGCGTTCCAACTGGGCGCGGCGCATTTCCAACGGCGAGTTCGTCACGACCGTCGAAGTGTTGCCGCCGAAAGGCTGCGACGCCGCGAAGACTCTCGATCAAATTCGACTCCTCAAGACCGCAGGCGTCAACGCCGTCAACATCCCCGACGGTCCGCGCGCGCAGACGCGCATGAGCGCACAGGCGACCGCCCTCCTCGTCGAGCGCGAGATCGGCCTCGAAGCCGTGCTCCACTATTGTTGCCGCGACCGCAATTTGCTCGGCATGATGTCCGACCTGCTCGGGGCAGCCGCGCTCGGGCTGCGCAATCTCCTTTTGATCACCGGCGACCCGCCGAAGATGGGGCCTTACCCGGACGCCACCGCCGTCTTCGACATCGACTCAATCGGCCTGACCAATATGGTCAACAAACTCAATCACGGACTCGACCTCGGCAACAACCCCATCGGCTGCCCGACCTCTTTTTGCATCGGCGTCGGCGTCAATCCCGGCGCGATCAATCTGGAAGAGGAGATCAAGCGTTTCGAGTACAAGGTCGAGGCGGGCGCGGAGTACGCCATCACGCAACCCGTCTTCGACGTGGGACAACTCCGCGACTTTCTCAAACTGATCGAGCACGTCCGCATCCCCGTCATCGCGGGCATCTGGCCGCTCGTCTCCTATCGCAACGCCGAGTTTCTACACAACGAAGTGCCCGGCGTTCGCGTCACGCCTTCGATCATGGAACGCATGCGCCGCGCCTCCGCCATCGGCAAGGAAGCCGCCCGCGACGAGGGCTTACAGATCGCCCGCGAGTCGCTGCTCGAAGTGCGCGAGCTGATTCAGGGCGTCCAAGTCTCCGCCCCCTTCAACAACGTCCGCTACGCGCTCGAAGTGTTTGAAGCCCTGCCCGAGTTCGGCGCGCAACGCGAGACGACAACGACGACCGCCGCCGGTTAGCCGCTGCAACATTTTTGCCAGCAACTTTTGCTTGTATTTTTCGCGCATGGATGTAGAATGCCGCGCGTTAAGTTCAGGAGACACCGGCGCGCGGTTCGAGTTACCTCAGACAGCATTTTTAACCCGCCGCGCGAACTAACGGCATCGGCGCAAACCTCCACGCGCCCGTTGCTGAATCGTCCGACCCACAGACTCACGCCCCGATAAAAAATTCAACATCCGCACCGGCGCGCCCGGCGGCTTATACGCCTGCGCGCGTCGGCAGGAGCACGACCTTGAACACTCACGCAAGGCGACTCTTCGCCTCCCTCCTCGCCACGCTCGCGCTCTGCCTGTGGGTCGCGTCCGTGCGCTCGCAGGACGCCACCGTGCGCCGCCTCACCGTGACGCCTCAACACGCTCTCAACCTCAACCCCGCCATCAGCGGCGACGGGCGGCGCATAGCTTTTGAATCAACCGCCAACCTGACCGGCGCAAGCGGCGCGACGGGCTTTCACACTCTGCGCGTTGACCTGTCGGGAGAGCGCACAGTTTTCGAGGACGTGGCCGCATCACGCGCGCCCGCCCCGGCCATCTCGCGCGACGGCTCGTGCCTCGCGTTCGCCAGCCGTGAAAATCTCACCGGCGAAAACGCAGACGGCAACCCTGAGATATTTTTGTTCGCGGGCGGAAGCCTGCAACAAATCACTCACACGTCGCCCCGCGACCCGGCACAGCCGACCGCCGACGGAAATTTCCAGCCCTCGATCTCCGACGACGGCAACCTCATCGCCTTCGCCTCCAACCGCGATCTCACGGGCGCGAACACGGACGCCAACCTCGAAATATTCCTCTTCGACGCCACGACCCGCACCACCACACAACTCACCGACACGGCGAACCCGGCCAACTCCGACGACGCCAAGATCAGCGGCGACGGCCTGAGCGTCGCCTTCATACGCGACACACGAGCGGCGGACGGCGAGGCTTCACACCCGCGCGATTTGATGTTGTTTGAACGCGCCGCCGGTTCGGCGCGCGTCGTTGCGGGCGATGTCGAGGGGCTGGCTCTGAGCTATGGTCGCGCGATCAGCGACGACGGGCGGCGCGTAGTCTATTCAGCGCAGACGGCGACGCGCACGACGCAGGTTTTTCTCTACGACGGGCGCAACGGGCAAATCCGTCAACTCACTTCTCTCGGCTCGCGTGCCGCAGACGTGCCGCTCCACCCGACCATCAGCGGCGACGGTTCGCGCGTCGCTTTCGCCACGCGCCGCAACGTCTCCGGCGGCAACGCTGACGCCAGCGTCGAGTTGTATCTCTACGACCTTCCCCTCAACAAATTTTCACGCATCACGAACGCGCCCTCCGGCGCGACCGCCGAAGTCGTGTCGTCTCTCAACGAAGACGGATCGCTCGTCGCGTTCAACTTCCCGCGCATTCTTAGCGAAACAGTTTCCGACGACGAGTTCGTCAACAACTCCGAGATTTATCTGGCGAGTCTCGACGCCCGTGCCCCCTTCTCCGACGACCTCCAGGTGCTCCACGGCGCGTCTTTCGGCAAAGAACCCGCTGCCGCGAAAGCCATCGCGCCCGATCAAATCGCCATTGTGAAAGGCGTCAATCTCGCCCTCAATGCCACACGCTCGCGGCCTCTCGCCGGCGTCAGTTTTCCGCAAACGCTCGGCGGCGCGTCGCTCACAGTGAACGGGCGGCGCGCGCAACTCTTCTACGCCTCGCCCACGCAAATCAACTTCCACGTCCCTGCGGAAACGGAAACGGGCACGGCGCAAATCGTGTTGCGCAATCACGACGGCCATGAGTCGCGCGCGTCCGTCGCGGTGATTCGCACCGCGCCCGGCGTCTTCACGGAGGGCGGCGACGGCAGCGGCGCGGCCATCGCGCTCGACGCGCAGACATTCTTACGCAGCCCCTTCGACCCCGTTGACGCCGCGAACCGCCCGCGACGCCTGATCATCTTCTCGACGGGCGTGCGGCACGCGGAGTCTGTCGGCGTCAACGCAGGCGGGCGCGCGTTGACGGTTGAAAACGTTCTGCCTTCGCCCGACCTGCCCGGTCTGGATGAGATTCACGTGGTGCTGTCGCGTTCGCTCGGCGGGGCGGGCGTCGTTCCGCTCGTCGTGCGCGCGGACGGGCGCGAGGCCAACCCGGCAAACATCAACTTCACGGGCACGCGTCGCGCGGCGAGTATCGCGCTTGAGCCTGTGTCGGCTTCGGTGGGCGTCGGACGCTCCCTGCGTTTCAAAGCTTCGGTGAGAGATGCCGACGGCGCGGAGATCACAAACGCGCCCGTCGTTTTCAACTCGTCCGACGCCCGCATCGCCAGCATCGACACGACCGGCCTCGTGCGCGGCGCGCAGGCCGGGACGGTGACGATCACGGCCACCTCCGGCGAAGTCTCCGCGACGGCGATGCTGACGGTCTTCCCGCTCACGCTTGTCATCAACGAAATTCTCGCAGACCCGCCCGACGGCGCGGCGGGCGACGCCAATGACGACGGCACACGCAGTTCGACGCAAGATGAGTTTATCGAACTCGTCAACGCCTCGACCGTCGATCTCGACCTCGGCGGCTATCAACTCACGACGCGCGCCAGCAGCGGCGCGGACACCGTGCGCCACACCTTCGCGCCGGACACCATCGTCGCGCCCGGCACGGCAATCGTCGTGTTCGGCGGGGCGCAGGCCGCCACGTTCGACCCCGCGCATCCAGCGTTCGCGGGCGCACTCGTCCTCCACGCCTCGTCCGGCGGCCTGTCTCTCACGAACGGCAGCAGCGTGGTCAAACTTCTCGACCCGGCGGGCGCGCTCGTCGAACAGTTAGCCTACGGCGGCGCGGGCGAACCCGACGCCGACCGCGACCAATCGCTCACCCGCGCGCCGGATGTCACGGGCGACTTCATCCCGCACGAAACCGCGAGCGGCGGACGTTCTTTCTCGCCGGGCACGCGCATAGACGCGACGCCTTTTCTCAACACCGTCCCCATCGCACGCATCGAAGTCGCGCCTCCGTCGGCCAGCATCGAACGCGGAACGCAACAACAGTTCACCGCGCGCGCCTTCGACGCGAACTGGCTTGAACTTCAAGGAGTCATCTTCCGCTGGCAATCCACCGACACGACGGTAGCGACGATTGACGCCGACGGCCTCGCACGATCTGCGACGACAGGCGACACGCAAATCACGGCCACTGCGCGCGGCGTTCAATCAACGCCCGCGACGCTGCGCGTACTCGCGCCTCAACCGAAAATCGTGCGCGTGGAAATTGCGCCCCTCACGGCCTCGATCAATCGCGGCGGCACGCTTCGGTTCAGCGCACAAGCCTTCGACCCGGAAGGGCGTCCCGTGCGCGACGCGAATTTTTCGTGGTCTTCCGGCAACGCTTCAATCGCCTCGATTGACTCCGCAGGGTTGGCGCGCGGCAGCGGCGTCGGCACGACGACGATTGCGGCTTCAACCTCCGACGGCGCGGACGGCACGGTCGCGGGTCAGGCGTCGCTCGAAGTGCGCCTTCCCCTCGTCATCAACGAAATACTCGCCGACGTGCCTCCTGACGACACGGCAACGCAGGCCGTCGAAGGCGACGCCAACCGCGACGGCGTGCGTAGTTCGGATGACGACGAGTTCGTCGAGATTTTGAATTATTCGCACTCGCCCGTAGACATCTCCGGCATCGTCGCCGCAGACACTACCTCCAGACGTTTCACTTTCCCGGCAGGCACGATGCTCGCCGCCGGAGGTTCGCTCGTTGTCTTCGGCGGAGGCGCGCCGCCGCGTAACGACCCCGCGTTCGGTCGTTCGAGCATCTTCACCGCCGCATCGCTCGGTCTGAACGACGCGGGCGACGCGCTCACGCTCAAACTTCCAATCGGCGACGCGGAGATCACGATTGCCTCTCAAAGCTACGGCACGGCTGCGTCGGGCACGCCGCCCGCACCCGGCAATCAATCTCTGACGCGCTCGCCCGACGCTGCTCTGGATTCGACGGGCGGCAACTTCATCGCCCACTCGCTCGTCACGAACGCCGCGACCCGCCCCTATTCGCCCGGCACACGCGCCGACGGCACGCCGTTCAATTCGCCGTCCATCACGCGCATCTCTGTTGACCCCGCGACCGCTACGGTCGAGATCGGCGCGTCGCAAAATTTCCGCGCGCGGGCTTACTCGACGCTCGACGGTATCGAACACGAAGTTTCAAACGTCTCGTTCATCTGGGATTCGAGCGGGGCGGGCGCGGCGTCCGTCGCACCCGCGAGCGGTGCGGAAACCACGGCGCGCGCCGCGTCGGCGGGCAACGTTCCGATTCGCGCCCGCGCGGGCGGTCTTGAGGCTGCGGCGACCCTGACGATCAAGCCCCCGCCGCCGGTCCTCACGCGCCTCCGCCTGTCTCCCGTTGCCGCGACGATCATCGTCGGCGGCGCGCAGCAATTCACGGCGCAGGCGTTTGATCAATACGACCAACCGTTCCCCGTCGCTTCAATCAACTTTAATTCGGACAACGTCGCCGTTGCGACGATTGATTCCATCAATCAAAGTCCGGCGAGCGGCGAAGCGCGCGCCAACGTCAACGGCCACGCAAACGGCACAGCGCACATCGCGGCCTCCGCCACCGACGGCAGCCGGAGCGTGACGAGCGACGCAGCAACGCTCACGGTGAATCCACCGCCGCCGACCATCGCGCGGATCGAGATCACGCCGCAGGCCGCGACCATCGGCGCGGGTGCGTCACAGCAGTTCAACG
>Ga0307513_10006455_pt1 | contig 15321 bp, 22 predicted proteins | sample 15_EM_MG_FD_202174 | JGI IMG/M metagenome (GOLD analysis project Ga0307513, IMG submission 202174) | Populus trichocarpa ectomycorrhiza microbial communities from riparian zone in the Pacific Northwest, United States - 15_EM | ecosystem: Host-associated > Plants > Roots > Unclassified | place... | reverse complement strand
AACTTCGTGTTTTAGATCTACAGGTTTCGATGGCTCTCCAGCAGGAATTTCTGTGACTGTTGATCCAGCACCGAGAGGAGTACCACTGGCCGATACAACTCCAGCTTTAAGAAGCGTGGAAAGTAGACTGGCAATGTTGTCTGGGGCAATGGCCACGGAAGCCGATTCTGTGGGTTGAGGATCAATAATAGCCTGTTGTTCCAATTTAATTGCAGATGTCGATGCACGAGGGTATAGCTGCGGAACTCCCTGAGGTAATGAAGGGGGGAACGGCGGTTGAGTTTGCCAACTGGGGGCTGGTATCGGTGGTTGAGGGATAGGTGGTTGAGGGATAGGAGGCGGGGCACTGGTCTTGACGAGATTTCTTAGTTGGGCTAAAATCTGACGAAGCTCTTCTTGAGAAACGCCAGCCTCAACGTGCATCCGAAGCTACTCATGTAAACTTCAGTTATTATTGATTGAATCTGGGACCATTTTCTACGTACCTGGTGAAGAACAGCGATATGGTTTTGCGATAAGGTATCGTACGGGCTTGCCTGAAGAGCGCGTTCCTTTTGGCCAAGAGTAAATTGAAGCTCGCTGAGGACTTGAGATTTTGTGATCAGTCCAGAGCCGGAATGAAACTTCATGCTCGACTATACGGCTATTCAGAAACCTATCAGAGCTTTGGACGAACATTGAACTTACAGTATCGCCTCCTGCACCCCAAACGCCTCGCTCAATCGCCATTTGTTGTTGGACCCCAAAGAGTTCTTTGCCCGTTGGGGAACCTGTTCGCCAGGTCAGGAGCATTTCTTCCATCTTCCCGCGGGTGTTGTCGTCGACAAGGGGGTACGAATCCAAATACAAAGCAACAACAAAAGTGGAGAACCGTCGGGCATAAGGTTCATACACATTCTTCGAGATCGCATCGAGTAGGTAGAATGCCGGGAGTTTTATCCAAGGAGGAACCTAGATGCCAAAGTGGATATGATGAGTCAGCAATCCGCGGGATGTGTGGGAAGGTAAGATAGAAAAAGAATTTGAAAGAAGTTCGGTCGCCGTCATCTCAGGTTTAGGCTCAATCTTTACACTAGATACATAGTACGATGAAAAGAATATAAACTATGCAATCCTGGTACTACTTGTTTTCACAAGGCATGGTTAGTACGACAAAACAGAAAACTCACCCGACGTATGTGTTCTTCCAAACATTCCGCCACGATGTCAGAGTATCGCGCATGATCTTGAGCAAACATTGAAAGGTGTTGAATGATGGGCCTTGAGTTGAATGTGAGCTGTTCTAGGCCTTTGGAGAAGTCCCTACGAAAAGTAGTGGCATCAACGTGGTAAGCAGGTGGAGCTGGTGGCTGCGGTGGACCGTGCTGGTAATATTGCGGATATCCGCTCGGCGGTGGAGATGAATAGCTAGGGCCACCATAAGATGGTTGACCGTACAAATTCTGAGAATATAAAGACATGGATACTTGGCCTTTGGACGGGTGCGGTGCTGACGATCTGGTTACAATCTCACCCGGTAAACGTCAGGAGTGAATTGACAGTCAACTGCTACCACAGAGGACAAAGAATGAAGCGTTGGAGATGCTGGATATACTTTTCAAACGTCTCACTCAACGTGCTGCAGAAAATGACGAAGATGAACGAAAAGCACTCGATGGTGGTGGTTACAAAGAAGAGAGATGCCAGCGTGTCCGGCAGAATACTTACAAAAGCCGATTTCCAACTCCGCCAGTCCGCTCATTGTTCTCATCCTTGAACCCGTAACCCCAGGGGTGACCCAAAACGCCATGGTTTGGGATGAGGGCACCTGAAAATGAACAATTATATTTCCTGGAAGGTGTTTGTATAAATCTTTGGACTTGAAAGCGTAAAGAAGGGATGTCCAAATTGGGCAATCACTTGGCAAAGAGATTCATTATGTCAGCCAAAGCTTGGACCCCCATCCCATCCACCGGCCAACAACACCTCGTCAAAGCAATCGTCCAAGGTGTGTATACCTTACTAAACTGCCTCCATTCATCGTCCATGCACCTATAGACGGCTTCAAAGACAGTATACGTCAGGTCGAAGCTGTGGAATCGATGGATGCAGACAGGCTTGGTTGGATGACCTTCACTCACTAATCTGTCTCTCTCCAGATGCGGGACATCCTCAAAACTGAAGAACTCGAAATCCCCTCCGGCGTCGATATTACCATCAAATCTCGCCTTATCACGGTCACTGGACCCCGGGGAACTTTGACCAAAAATGTCCGACATATCGATATGGATATTCGGGTAGCGAAGGACAAAACTACTGTGGTCACTCTGGCTGTCTGGCAAGGCGGTAGGAAACACGTCGCTTGCCTGCGAACCATTCGCACCTTGATCAACAACATGGTGATCGGCGTTACCAAGGTGTGCATCCTCTGCTTCGGCCTTGCACCGATGCTCATGGTATTCCAGGGTTTCCGATACAAAATGCGTTCCGTATACGCTCATTTCCCTATCAACTGCATTATCCAAGAGAACGGAACTGTCGTCGAAATCCGTAATTTCTTGGGCGAAAAGGTGTGTCCTGCTGTCTTTCCATTCTTGCCCATCATAATAATTTTCCCAAGACGGTGCGGCACGTAAACATGTTGTCTGGCGTGGCAGTATCAGAATCATCGACCCAAAAGGACGAGCTTATCTTGGAGGGAAATGATATCGACAATGTTTCTCAGTCAGGTTGGTGTTGAAAATTCTGGATATCAAATCGATCTTAAATTTTTTTTAGCGGCTTCGATTCAGGGTATTTGCCGAGTTCGCAACAAAGATATCCGTAAATTTTTGGACGGTATCTACGTGTCAGACAAGGGTACTATCCTCTCCGACGATGCATAAGTTTTGTGGTAGTCTATATTCCCAATACTCAGCTCCTCACGCTTCCATCACGACACTCTGCATGCGTATTCCTACGTGCGCGACAAATGACTGAGAATCGATGCTTTATCATAAGCAAGCAATGAGTCTCTGTCTAGTCAAGGTACAAAGGGGATCTTGGTTCCGACACGACGCTTATAACGTATGTAGTCATCGCCAAAGAACTTCACCAAGGCTTTCTCCTCCGCTAGTGCGAGATCAGTATCAAATACAAAGGTGGCGGAGAAACTAAACGAACCTCGAGTCCTATAGTAAAAGAATCGCCACAGTAAAATCGTGAACAGAACGAAGGTTAATGGATTTTGCAAAATTAATTGTGTTCCCAGGGCCCAATAATAGAAGCCAGCATATGATGGATGTCGGAACCACCTTAGAGACAGTGTCATTTAAGCCCAAAAAGAGAAAAGAAACGACTTACGCATAAACACCATCAGTCACTAGACGATGGCTATCTCGCTTGTGGAACGCAACAGAATGCGAAAAATTCGTTGAAGCATGTATCATGGCAATGGATCGCAGGATTTGGCCAACAATGACCATGATCAAGCCTGTATTCGGTTAATAAATAAGGTGAACTCGCGGACACCGATAGCTGAAGCATACCGATTTGGGAAACATATGGCCATGATTTGCCTGAAGGAATGATATACAAGCTGACAAGGTACTCCACCAGTGCTGAGCCATTAGCAATGTGGTACATCGAGCCATTATCCAGGAGATACGCTTTATGTCCATTAGATATTTTCTTCCTCACGAGAAGGAAAGGACTGACAGTCAACGCTGCATTTCTCAAAATTCCAACCTGCCGTAACGGCAAATTCTGCCCAGTGAAAGAACGCCCATGCGGCAATGAAACACCCCAACTGGTATGTGAGCAGTCGAGCAGTACTGGAGATGTCGTTGACAGCAGTATAAACCCCAAAGAGGAAAGAACAACCCAGGAGAAATGATATTGTTGAGGACGCGAGAGGTGTATTGGGGATATTGCCGTGAGGAATGTTAGTCAACGGATTGGTTTCCAAAGCATTTGCTTTGGACTTGACGGGCTGCTGGACGTCAGTAGCTAGGCCGTTGAGTCCACGGTGAGTATCTGAAGCCATGTTCGTGAACAAAGAGGAAAGACATTGAGAGTTGAACAATAAGCCGTATTTATGGTTGTTGTAGAGGGTCCTTGATCGGACACCACTTCCATGGTCCTTCCAAAATGCCGTCTAAAAGGCATCCAAAGAGTTGGTCGTGGTACTTCCCGTTGTCAATATGGGACTGCTTTGATCCCTCATCCTTCAAAGTTACGCAATATGGCTCTGGTAGCCCACATAGGTCCGTTTCAAACCATCTTGACTCGAATCACTTTCTTACTTCAAAATACTATTAGATTCCGGTAAAACTACACTCACAGAATCCATCCTTCTCAAGTCCTCTTATATCTCTGCTTCTGGGACTGTCGATACTGGTAGCACCACTACGGACTACCTTCCTGTTGAACGCGAACGGGGCATTACCGTCCAATCTGCAAGCATTCCTGTGCAATGGAAAGATTGGACTTTCAACCTCATTGACACCCCAGGACATGCAGATTTTGGAATGGAGGTCGAAAGCGCGAGCCGAGTCGTGGACGGTGCTGTTGTTCTTATAGATTCTGTTGAAGGCGTGGAGGCACAGACACGCGGCGTATGGCGACAACTCGACAGGTGAGTAGAATAGGTAAGACCCCCTACACAGTTTTCAAACAGATTATGACGCGTCCACAGGCATGGAGTGGGACCGAGAATTATGTTTCTCAACAAAATGGATCGACCTGGGGCGTCCTTCCAGGGATCTTTGCTTTCCTTGCTTAAGCATCGACTTCATCCCAACCCAATGGCTTTGACACTGCCCATCGCATCCTTTAATCCAAAGAATTACGCTGAAGGTGTGCCAGGGGTCGAGGGGCTGGTTGATTTAATCCGGTGGAATGTCTGGAAGTGGGATGAGGAGGGCAAGGCGACTTGCCATCCTTTGCCTCAGGAAGTTGAAGACCTTCAAAGTATGGACATAGTCACGCCCACCCACCCCATTATCTCCCATCTAGTTCCCGCCCGTACCCAGCTACTCGAAAACATCTCCATGGTTTCCGAAGACCTGATGGAAATCTTGCTCAATATGCCTTCCGATCCATCAGCGTATCTCAAATTGGACACATCCGTGCTCCTGCGACATCTTCGACAGGCTTCATTGGCCAATAAAATTCTCCCAGTACTCTGCGGATCGGCTATGCGGCATATAGGAACGAACTTGCTGATGGACTACGTTGGAGAGCTTTTACCGAGTCCGATGGACGTTGAACATCCTGTTCAGCAGAGCAACTCACCTGTTAGGCTCCTTGCATGGAAGGTCAGTTGGGATGATAAGCGAGGCTGGATGACCTTTGTCCGTGTGTACTCTGGTAAGATATGTTCGTTCTTTATTTCTTACTAGTCCCGCTGACATAGAACTCAGGCAGGCTCACCCGACAAACTCTATTGGTGAACAGTAGCCGAAATCAAAAAGAAAGGGCCTCAAAATTGCTCCTCTTATATGCCTCTGAACCCAAAGAAGTCGATGAATTGCCCTTTGGCTCCGTTGGCGTCATTTTAGGTCTGAGGCACACTCGTACCGGCGACACTCTTGTCTCTACAGAGGCTCCCGACTCATCACGAGCTATTTTGCGAAATATTACTCCACCTCCACCCGTTATATCGGCGTCCGTCATTCCGAGATCACATTCTGATTTACAGCCCGTCCAGAACGCCTTAGAGTCTTTGTCACGTACCGACCCATCTCTACGCATAGACGACCAGGAAGGTCAGATTCTGGTCCATGGCCTCGGTGCCTTACATCTGGAAATTGTGGAAAGGCGACTGAAAGACGAATGGAAAGTAAATTTCGAGTTTGGTCGAAGGTATGTTAGCTTCCGGGAGGGTTTGGGCCTGAAGCTGGCGACCCCAGACTGGAATCTCTGGAAAAGAGAGATTAACGGGAAACATATCTCTCTGAAAGTCCCCCTTACAGTCCGCAAAATGGAACCATCCGAGCGAGGACACTCAGCATGGGACGGAAATATAGTCATAGATGAACGAGGCAGGCCAGTACCTGTGCCGGATCCAACGAACGGTTCAATGATGACATACATAGCTGAAGGCCTAATGGATGCCCTCTCAAACTCCCCACATTCCTCCCTTCCCATGACGCATCTCCATATCCAAGTTGGCAATCTAAAAACCCTTACCTCGAAGGTTCCGGCAATTATTACAGCCGCTACCTCTGCAGCCCTGCGAAAGCGAATTTGTGATGCAGACATGGGTCCAATTCTGGAACCATTTGTCTTGCTCAAGATCTCGGTCAGCGAAAGTAGTCTTGGGAAGGTCATCAAAGACTTGACTGAGCGAAGTGGCGAAATCCTCGACCTTGAGGATGGTGCTTCTGGTCAAGAAGATGGCGAACGTTATTCTGGCGAAGGAACATATATTCCTCCTGATTGGCTGTCCCCATCGGCATCTCCGAGCATGTTAGCTCGATCATCAGGATCGCATATCAAGCGCTCAGTCCAGGCTGTTGCCCCGCTAAGTCAATTCATGGATTACTCTAATCGGCTACGCTCCATCTCAGAAGGCCATGGAGTCTTTGAAATGTCCAGCGCTGGTTTCAAGGAGGTATCCGAGGAACGTAAACTTGAGATTCTGAAAGAAATTGGGAGGGCTTAAAAAGGCATTACAGCAAGTTTACAAAAGTACATAGAACCTAAGTACTACATCCTAATCTCTTGAAGATTCACAACTCTTTAAACTCATCTGCGTCGCCGAATAAAATAGAGCCATCCATATCGTCGTCGTCATTCACAGCTCCAGGTCGAGCATCGCCAATGTTATTAAGAACGTGACTAAAATCCATCATCCCACCTACATCTTCGCCTTCGTCCGATATATTGCCATCATTGAGTATTCGATCAAGGTAGGGTTGATTAACTTGTGTTGCTTCAGCGGGACGTTCTGTGTTGAAATCATTCCCGGTTTCAGGTAGGAAAAGTGGGGTTTGACCCGGGTCCAAAATTGGTGGCACTATCGTTGACCGGATAGCTGGCCAAGGTTCCACGACGAGACACAGACAGTGACCATATATATTGAAGCCTTGATACGTTATACCTAGAATTGGCTTCGGTTTCTCTTCTTCCTCGATTTCAAGCTCCAGCGCTGGCCCTTCCTTCTCTGTAGGAGTCTCGTTCCCTTCGACAACCATTTCGTAGTCGTCGTCATCTCTCCCTGTCCCTGGTGGTGGAGTTATCGTTCTGCCAGTTCTTTTTCGCTTTTTCCCACTTGCAGTGGCTTGGGAAAGATCCGCATCCATCTCCTTTCGCTTCCCTCTCTTTTTGCTGGATTGAGGTGCTTTCGCAGGTATCGTGACTCCATTTTTGACTTGAGGTGCGAGAGTGAAATTCCGGGTCTAAAAGAAAGGTGGTGAGTTCGATTGAGGGCGTGATTATGCAGCTCTTTCGGTACCTTAATTACTACTGAGTGCGGCTCTCTTTTCCGAAGGAAATAACAAAATTGATAACTATCTGGGAGCAAGAACAAGATGTCCAGCAAATTTCTGAATCCATATAAAAGGAACTAACCTCCTCTGTGCGTATCGACAGTGCTTGTTTTCTTTTGGGCCGTGTTTGTAGAGGCCAAACTGTCAGCTTCCGCCTTCAATTTTGGCAAGATACTGGATCCATCTCAGTCAATTCCCAGGGCTGAAAGAGGAAGAGTGCTGGAACTCTGACTGAGGGCGTAAATCGGAGAGAACGTGTTGAAGTATTTTATCTGACATCCATCCTACATGGCGCTCGTCGAGATATAGCTATGACTTGAGGGTGAGTTAAGTATTGGCAAGTATTAAGACAGCACAATTCTCACAAAAACGGGTAAAACTGTGTCTTTCGAAATCCTGAGGTAGTGAGAATTCCGCGTTGAGTATGCCATTGTGCCAAGATGGTAGTGATTTATATAAGACCCCATAATATTTTGATACATATTTTATGTAAAAAGTCACAAAATAGGCATATTTTATTATTAATCGATATTCGACAGCTTCACTACTCATACAACACAGCCCCGCCAACAATTAGCCGAGCGTCGACCAAGACCCACTACCCCAAAGGTAGCGGGGATAAATCATTCATCATGGGCGTCTGGTCCAGAGATAATTGCTTTGATAACCCCCTTTCCGTCTTCGCTCTTCCCAGAGCGTGTGGCATTAAAAGCTACCATGGCGTCGTCAAACTTAAATCTATGCCACCATAATGAGTGTCGGATCTGAAGCGTAGTGAGGTTTTTGGTGATTACCGGTGAGTGACTAGCGGTTTTAAATCAATCTTTCCCCCGGAAACCAGAGAAATGGCAAGAGGGTAATCCCCGGGCTAAAAATCCCGGATAAGAAACTCAATAAACAGGACAGGCAAACATACCCCATATCGGAAAGACCCCTTATAATTGAGCTCTTTTGTCATGAGAAGCCCCAAGTTCAGCGTTACATTTGGATTACCCATCCCAACCTAGGCGTTAAATGTGAATACGGGAAAATACCAGATGGCATTCTTACGCACCTGTACAAAAGTTCCGCCCGACTTGGCGATGTAGAAGCCTGTTTGAATAGATACCTCTGCGCCGCTAGCGTCGATGACCAAGTCGATAGATGTTTTTCCCCTGTCGTGAATGTTGAGCGCTTTCTTCATCTTCGCTGCATTTCTTCTGCTGTAGTCAATCTTGCTTTCTCCTTCCTCGGGTTTTATTGGCAAGTACGTTTCTGTTGCTGCGTACCCCTTTGCAAAATCGAGACGAGCAGGAATAATGTCGACGGCAATAATACGAGAAGCTCCGATGGCCTTTGCAACTGCCATACAAAGAAGCCCAACTGGCCCACAACCAAAGACAGCGATGGTTTGATTTGTACGAAAACCGCCAAGATTATAAACGGAGTGAACACCAACCGCCAACGGTTCCATCTAAAAAGAGGTGTAAAGGAGCAGTAGTAATTATTATGTGGAGATCTCACCATAGCTCCGTCTTCGAGGGTAACATTTTCTGGAAGTGGATAGGCGAGGTGAGCGGGTAGACGATAATACCGCGCAAGGGTTCCATCATACGGTGGGGTTGCGGCAAAAATAATATCAGGACATAACTGAACGGTTCTGAAGTTGAGCTGCATCCCTCATAGTTCGGTTGAGTAATCACCTCGTAACGTCCCGATTTGCAAGATTCACAGGTACCTAAATGATGAACAGTCAAGGTGCGGAAGACTTTGAAATATAAGACCGCTGACCGCAGGTGGCTCCTGGTTCCATCGCAACCCTATCACCTACTTTGAGATGGTCAACGCTCGAGCCGACTATACGTGCTTGTCAGACCCAGCACTGGACGCTCATAATTTGGGACTCGCTCTTCGAAATGACCCCTGATGATTCGTGTCCAAGAACCTGGGAGAAATGTGTAAGAAAAATATCGACAAAAAACCTCAAACACACCATTGGGTCGTTCACAACAAATTCACCTATGCGACCTTCGACGAAGTAGTGGACCTGGCATTCAGAGATCAGATAGTGCCCAACAGCAAAGACCAATTATAAATACATCTGAGCCGCAAATTCCTGGACAAAATGCAGCTTAAATACGGGTCCACCATTAGCAGAGGTATGAGTCAACAGACCGGTCTTCTTGACTGTAACAAGGACCTCGTTTTCCTTGACTAATTGGTGATGAAGGCGGTGCTCAGAGAGGAGACAATAGAGGCTTCCAAGTTGAAATTATTGGAGACATACTTTCAGGGATGGGTCGTTGTTCATATACAACATTCTCGATTCCGCGAAGGACAAAAGAAGGATTATCGGACATCATCTTGGAAGAGCCTGTTTTTGTTTCTGGGTAATTGGGTGAAGATGGGCGGACCGTGCCGGTTGTTCGGATGATATATATACTTACATAAGCAATTACAGTAAGATCATTTCAATCCTCCAACTCCTTTCCATCTGAGCCAGTTCCAGATACTGGACCCAACGATGAAAACTTTTTCCTTTCCTGTTTCAAACATACTTTCATCTTCACTTTTACATTCACCAAGTTTTACTGGTTGAAGCTTGAATACATTCATTCAAACCTTTCATACAAATCCTTTCTTTCACCTTTATGGGTCGCACCGCCGCAACCGAACTCATGCCCGACTTCAGTGGTCGGACTCTCAACCACGGTCGCCTCCGGCTCCTTGAAAATCTGGGATCTGGTGCTTACGGAAAAGTCTACCGTGCTATGGACATTACTCAGTCTGCTTCGAGGCCGAGGTACTACGCTGTCAAGTGTCTCAACAAGCCAGAGCCGAATTCACACACCAACCTCCTCCAGCAGCGCGAATTTTCTCTACACAAACTGGTGTCTAGCCATCCAAATATCGTCACCTTCCACCATTTCTTCTTTGACGATCGCTTTGTCTATGTCGTTCTGGATCTTTGTACTGGGGGAGACTTATTTGCCGCCATCACCGAAAAACACCTCTTTCATAACAATGACCGGCTTATAAAAACGGCATTCATACAACTGATTGATGCTGTCCAATACTGCCATGATCTAGGGGTCTTTCATCGCGACATCAAACCTGAAAACGTGCTGTGTTCAAACGATGGAACCGACATACGACTCGCCGATTTCGGGCTGTCCATCCAAAGTGCCGTTTGTCAGGATTTTGGCTGTGGAAGTTCATATTATATGAGTCCTGGTGCGTCGCCTTTCGATTATAAGCAATATTTACTTATTTTTTCCTTAGAATGCATTGGTCGAGAGATCAACACGGGGAAATATTCAACTCGTCACAATGATGTATGGGCCTTGGGCGTAATCCTTACGAACATGATAACTGGAAGGAATCCTTGGAGATACGCTACTGCCGACGACGAGTGTTTCGCAGCATATCTACACGACAACAACTTCCTTCGTCAGGTATTGCCCATCTCGGACGGCGTTAATAATGTGTTGAAGCAGATTTTCACAATCAATCCCCTGCGTCGCATTTCACTTCCGGCATTACGCCACCAAATCCTCGAGCTGGATGTTTTCTATAAACATCTTGCTTCTACCACTACCGCTGGCGGTCGTAAACCACGAAATGCGGCAAGTCAAGACGATACCTTCGTATCTTCGAATGATCCTTCGGAAATATCGGAAAGCTCGGACGAGATCTACGTCTTTGCCAGTCCTCGGGTTGACCTTCCACTTCAACTGCCGGAACGTGATGGTCCAAATGACATGGGGCAGTTAATTGTTTGCGAATCTGCTGGCGCCCTTTCTGTGCCCTCGACTGCTTCATCCGGGTCGTCGGGTCCAGAGAGCGAGGGGCCTATCACCCCTGAGACCTATCCAGTCGAACCTGCTGTCGATGTTCCTGATATACCCGAGGAAGAAGGTCTGGGACAGCCAGCAGATCTGCCTGTTGGCGCTTTCACTGGCAAGTTCAAGGCTCCAGCGAGTGCCAAGCCGAAGAAATCCAAGGGACATCTTTTCCGCACGGCAGTGCGGCGCATCAAAGGTCGTCACGCAGCGAGCACGTCATAAATACGCAAACCCGCCGATAAGAATTGGTTTGTCCTGACCCTTCATCGTGAAACGCTTGATCTAATTTCTTCGTGCAGCAGAGGACGACAACATTTTATCAGATTTTGCTTTCAACTCTTTCAGCGCTTAAAGTATCTATACGACTACTCTGAGTTCTGAATTCAAACCCGCGATTGACATGAAAAAAAAAAGAAACCTTCGGCCGAGGGTCACAAACATTGTAAAAGCCGTCTCGCGATGAAAAAAAAAGGGGGGGTTATGTAAATAATTATGCTCTTTTAGTTTACCCGTAGTTGTTATGGACGCGAATGCTATCTATGTCAAAATAAAATAAGCGAAAGCTGCCCCTGAAATAATCAGGCCATCCGCGATCGATTTATCGATAATCAGGTGAGCGCACGTGCGGGGTGTTAAAAAGTCGCCATCATCAAAAATTTATGTGACACCCCTTCCATTCTATCCCCCACTTTTACATCCCTCACAAATGGTTTCCTCCAGCGTGCTCGGTTTCCCTCGCATCGGTAAGTCTCTTTGTCGCAGTTCGCCCTTGCCTCACTCATCGTGATCCAGGTGCCAACCGTGAGGTCAAGAAAGCCGTCGAGGCCTACTGGGCTGGCAAGATCTCTGCTGATGATCTCACAAAAGCTGCCGCAGACGTGAAAAAGGCCAGCTGGACAAGCGTCAAGTCCAAAGGCGTTGACTCTATCCCCAGGTAAGCGATTTACCATCGATAATCTTATCTAATTTCCATCAACTCACCAAACTCAGTGGCGAATTCTCTCTCTACGATCACGTTCTCGACCACTCTGCCGCATTCAACGTCATCCCCAAGCGCTATCTCGGTCTCGGCCTCTCCCCTCTCGATGTCTACTTTGCCATGGGTCGCGGTCGCCAGAGCGAGGGTGTTGATGTTCCAGCCTCTGAGATGAAGAAATGGTTTGTTTCGTCTAATCGTTTTTTTGTCTCAAATCCTCATCAACCATTTCTAGGTTCGACTCCAACTACCACTTTGTCGTCCCCGAGTTCTCCGACGAGACAGAATTCAAACTCAATTTCAACAAGGCCGTTGAAGAGTTCAAGGAAGCCCAAGCTGCTGGTGTCACCACGCGCCCCGTTGTCCTTGGCCCCATCTCTTTCCTCGTTCTTGGAAAGGCTGGAAAGGGTGCTAAGCCCGGCTTCCAGCCCATCAGCCTTCTCTCCAAGCTCATTCCCGTCTACGAGACCCTCCTTGCTGATTTGAAGGCTGTAGGTGCTGAGTGGGTTCAAGTCGATGAACCCATCCTCGTTCTCGATAGCGCTGCCAACCTCGAATCGCAGTTCACCACCGCTTATACTGCTCTCTCCAAGGTCGCTCCCAACATTCTCCTCACCACCTACTTCGCTCGACTCGATTCCAATTTGAGCTACATTGCCAAGTTGCCCGTTGCGGGTCTCCATATTGACCTCGACCGTGCACCTGGTCAACTCGATGAAGTTCTCGCCGCTATCAAGCCCACCAACATCATTCTTTCCCTCGGTCTCGTTTCAGGACGTAACATTTGGAAAACTGACTTCGCTGTTGCCATCAAGCTCGGACAAAAAGCGATCGACGCCTTGGGTCAAGACCGTGTCATCGTTGCCACATCTTCATCTCTTCTCCACACCCCCGTCACCCTCGCCTCCGAAAACAAGTTGACTGCTGAGCAAAAGGATTGGTTCTCCTTTGCTTTGGAGAAGGCCGCTGAGGTTGCAACCATTGCTGCCGTTCTCTCCGGCTCCCAGGACGCCACTGTGGCCGCCGCTCTCGAGGCGAACAAGATCTCCATTGCCAAGCGTCGCGACTTTGAAAGCACCTCCGACGACACCGTCCGCAAGCGTGTTGCTGCCATCACCCCTGACCAGTTGGAACGCAAAAGCCCCTTTACTGTGCGCAAGGAAGTTCAGGCTAAGCATCTCAACCTCCCCAAGTTCCCCACCACTACCATTGGATCGTTCCCTGTAAGTTAATTAATACAATATGTGCACTGAAAACTAATAATCATATGCAGCAAACTAAAGAAATTCGTCAAGCTCGTGCTAAGCTCGGTAAGGGCGAGATCACCGAGGAGCAATACGAGGCTTTCATCAAGAAAGAGATCGAAACCGTCGTTCGCTTCCAGGAGAAGATTGGTTTGGATCTCTTCGTACATGGAGAGCCTGAGCGCAATGACATGGTTCAGTACTTCGGAGAGCAACTCCAGGGTTTCGTTTTCACCCAAAATGCTTGGGTTCAGAGCTACGGTTCTCGGTAGGGCTCTCATGTTTCATATACGCATTTGTTTGCTCATTCCCTTTCCCTCTCAAGTTACGTCCGCCCCCCCATCATTGTCTCCGATGTCAGCCGCCCCCACCCTATGACCGTCAAATGGAGTAGCTACGCCCAGAGCTTGACCACCAAGCCAATGAAGGGTATGCTTACCGGCCCTGTCACCATCCTTAACTGGTCGTTCCCCCGCGCCGATGTCTCGAGGGAGTTGCAATCCAAGCAGCTTGCTCTTGCCCTCCGTGACGAGGTCATTGATCTGGAGAAAGCTGGAATCAGCGCCATCCAAGTTGACGAGCCTGCTATTCGTGAAGGAGTCCGCATCTTCCCCTTCTTTTATCTCGGCCTTTGTTTTATTGACGATGGTATTGCTTCTAGTTGCCTCTCCGCCGCTCTGACTGGGACGCCTACCTCAAGTGGGCTGTTGATTCCTTCAAGCTCTCCACAGCTGGTGTTACCGACCAACTCCAAACCCACTCTCACTTCTGCTACTCAGACTTCGACGACATCTTCCCCTCTATTCAGCGTCTTGATGCTGATGTCATCTCCATCGAAGCGTCCAAGGCCGACATGAAGCTCCTCACCACCTTCAAACATTACGGGTACTCCAACCAAATTGGTCCTGGTGTCTATGATATCCACTCTCCTCGTGTCCCTGGAGGCCAGGAAATCAAGGATCGTCTCAAGTCCATGCTCGATATCCTCCCTGACTCCCTCCTTTTTGTCAACCCAGTTCGTAAATTCACGGTCTCGATTGGATAACAAACTAACTTTATTGCTTATCTAGGATTGCGGTCTCAAGACCCGCGGCTGGAAGGAGACTGAAGGTTAGTTTACTCTTTCACCCCGATAGGGATATATGTGTATCTGACTCCAATCTTTTTAGCCTCACTCATCAACCTTGTCGAGGGTGCCAAATGGGCCCGCGCAAACTACGCCTGAATTGACCTCTTTCTTCCGCTTCAACAGCGTTCGCGATCTGGTTAATTTATGGCAACAGTTCCTTGATTTGAATGTGTTGTCCTAGACCGTTCCGTGCTTGTGGCGATAATTAACTATCGATGGCCGTGGCCGTCACCCAAAAAGAAAGGGCGCGATACTGCGTTTTGGCCCGCGGAGGGCTTCCTTGGGAAGCAGGATCTTTGCGTGTTTTGTAGCTGTAGTATCCGGATTTCAACAATCCTTCTATTGTGTGTATCAACGATGAAACAATTAATCATTGTTCATTTGTGGGGTTTTCATGCGCCAAGGACGTGGCAAATGTTTCTGAGGACGGACTTGATAATGATAACATGAAATACCCGAATAAATAAATAAAGATATATGGATACAGAGTGGTATGTACTAATGTAGTACTACTTCGAGTCCGTTTGCCAAGAGGCTATAAAAAAAGATCTATCTATATAGTTCGATGGGAGGGACAAGCCCAGTGTTCATACATGTGTCAAATGTGCGGGAATGAATGCATCCAAATCCTTATTCTGGTGAAGTGCCTGGGCTGTAGGTCGCACTGAAGTTCCTATAGTGGGCGCTGAACGCCGAT